>OQVU01000906.1_pt1 | contig 11559 bp, 7 predicted proteins | sample 1691611 | NCBI WGS metagenome assembly OQVU01 (sample SAMN03418272, study PRJEB22391) | human gut metagenome | biome: human-gut; feature: organic feature; material: feces | host: Homo sapiens | place: Tanzania | collected 2013-01
TTGGGGGCAGAAGTTGTCTATCCCGAACGTGATATGGCTATTAGGGTGGCGCATCGCTTGGAAGCTTCTCAAGTATTGGATTTTGTGCAATTGAGTGAAAAACTCAATATATCTAAATTGCTAGTTCCGCCGCAACTTGTAGGTAAAAGTGTGATCGACGCCAATTTGCGCGTCAAATTTGGCGTAAATATTATTGCTATTGAAAATGATAATGTGCTGATTGAAACTGTAGTGCCAAGCTATATTTTTAAAGAGCACGATATTTTGTTTGTATCAGGCAGCAAGGAAGGTTTTGATAAATTGTCCGCCTGGACGGAAAATGGCTTCAAGTAATTATGGAGTATTTTTATCGATAACATGAAAGTGGGCCCACCGACACAGTTGACGGTAGGCCCAGAGCAACAGCGTCGCCGCCATAAAAACTGCGCGGCAACGCCTTTAAATGATTTACTACTTAGCGGCGCAGATTATTTCGGTAAATTGAGCTAAAACTTCGTCAAGTTTACTCAAATCTTTGGCGCCAGCCATAGCCATATCGGCACGGCCGCCTCCGCCGCCGCCTAAACGCTTGGCTACTTCTTTAACCAACTTGCCTGCTTGATAACCTTGCTTGACATAGTCGGGAGTGACCAAAACTAAGATTCCTACTTTGTCTTGGTTAGGGCCAGCTAAAAGCACGATGCCATTGAATTTTTGCTTCAATTCATCAGCCATGCCGCGCAGTTCGTCGGGAGAGGCACTGTCCAATCTGAGTGTCAAAACTGGCACGCCGTTTACCTCGACAGCGTCACTGAGTACGTCGGCAGCTTTGGCTGAAGCTAAAGCTGCTTTAATTTTTTCCAGTTCTTTTTCCAGCTTTTTCTGATTGTCCAGCAAAGCACATAATCTGGTTTGCAAGTCGGCGGAGTTTGTATGCAAAGTTTCGCAAGCTTGCTCTAAGCTCTTTTGGTTGCGCTCAACTAATTCGAGAGCGGCTAAACCGGCCACCGCTTCGATACGACGGACTCCAGAAGCGATTGCACCTTCGGAAACAAACTTGAAAAGTCCCAAGTCGCCAGTGTGTTTACAGTGACAGCCGCCGCAAAGTTCTTGGGAAAAACCGTCATAGCTGGGCTGAGCGGCCTGAGCACTGACTTTACCACCCGTATTGATGACGCGCACACGCTTACCGTATTTGTCACCGAAGAAGGCCACTACCGATTCGGGTTTGTCCTCAATGGCAATTTCAAACCAGCATACGCCAGTGTTGGCGACAATTTCGGCGTTGATCATTCGCTCAATCTCTGCCAATTTTTCTTTGCTGACCGGCTCGGAATAGGTGAAGTCGAAGCGCAATCTTTCTGGAGCTACTAAGGAACCTTGCTGATGGACTTCGGTGCCTAAAACGGTGCGCAAAGCGTGGTGCAGCAAGTGGGTTGCTGTATGATGGCGTTCAATAGCGCGGCGACGTTCAGTGTCGATAGCCGCTGTAACTTCTTGACCGATTCGTAATGCTTCCAACTCGGGGCCGTCGTTTACCAAGTGCATAAAGACACCTTCTTGTTGTTTGGTGTCTTTAATGATCAACTGATGTCCAGCCCAGCTGATTAAGCCTGTGTCGCCTACCTGGCCGCCCATTTCGCCGTAGAAAGGAGTTTTGTCCAAAATGACGGCGTGATTACCGGGTTGGCCGATAACGGCTACGACTTTGGCCGGGCAGTTATCTTGGTTATAGCCTACAAATTCGGTCGCTTGTAAATCGAGCTTTTCACTTTCGGCTATTTGAGCTGTTTTGACGCGAGCGGCGCGGGCACGTTGCTTTTGCTCTGTCATATGTTGCTCGAAAGAAACTTCGTCTACCTCATAACCTCGCTCTTTGGCCATAACAGCGGTCAAGTCATAAGGAAAACCATAAGTATCGTAAAGTTTAAATGCTACGCTGCCAGGGAAGATATGGTCGTTATTTTCGGCCTTTTCCAATTGGCTGAGCTCTTCTTCAAATAAGGCGATACCGCGATCCAAAGTTTGGTTAAAGGAAGTCTCTTCACCCTTAATAATGCGGCTGATTTTGGCCTTTTCACGTAAAAGTTCGGGGTAAGCTTGGCCCATAATCTCGTTGAGAGTAGGCAAGAGCTTGTAAAGGAAAGGCTCTACCAAGCTGAGTTTGCGACCGTAACGAGCGGCGCGGCGCAAAATACGACGAATAACGTAGCCGCGACCTTCATTGGAAGGAAGGGCGCCGTCGGCTATTGAGAAAGCGACCATGCGTAAGTGGTCGGCACAAACGCGCATTGCTACCGAAGTAGCGTCTTTGGAAACACCGTGAGTGTATTTTAAGCCGGAGAGTTCTTCAAGTTTGGCTATAATGGGGCGGAACAGGGCAGAGTCGTAGTTGGAAATCTCGACATTAAAGTCGGTGCAACCTTTGGTGCACTCCATAACGGCGGCGATACGCTCTAAACCGGCTCCGGTATCTACGTTGCAATTGGGCAGTTTGTGCAAGCCGTCTTTGTCGGCGTTGAACTCGGTAAAAACTAGATTCCAAAGTTCCATAACCAGAGGAGAATCGCCGTTGACCAAGGGGCCGCCGCTCATATCGGGTGTTAGATCAATATGAATTTCCGTGCAGGGGCCGCAGGGGCCGACTTCGCCCATCATCCAGAAATTGTCTTTGGCACCGAAATGTTTTATGTGAGTGGGATCAATATCTGTTAATTCTTTCCAGAGCGCTTCGGCTTCGGTGTCGGCCGGTAAGCCTTTAACCTTGTCGCCGCCAAAAACAGTAACATAAAGGCGCCCTTTGGGAAGTTTCCAACGTTGGGTAAGTAATTCCCAAGCCCAAGTAATAGCTTCGCGTTTGTAATAATCGCCGAAAGACCAATTTCCCAGCATTTCAAACAAAGTGTGGTGGTAAGTATCTAAACCTACTTCTTCCAAGTCGTTGTGTTTACCAGAAACGCGAATGCACTTTTGGGAGTCGGCCACGCGACGATGAGTGGGAGTTGCTTGACCTAAGAAGTAAGGCTTAAATTGATTCATGCCCGCATTGGTAAACATGAGGGTGGGATCGTCGTGAGGAACAACTGAAGCTGAAGGCACAATTTCATGGCCTTTTTCGCGGAAAAATTCCAGGAATGACTGACGAATTTCAGTAGCGTTCATAAAAAAGATTCTCTCAATCTATTTTGGCTCGATTTTTTGAGTAAAAACTAAGCTAAGGGCTCAGTCTTCACTTGACAAATTTCGGTTAAGAAAACGGAAAGCAAATTATAGCACTTTTCTAAGTTAGCAATTTCCATCCATTCGACAGCTTGGTGACAGCGATCGGGATCGCCGGGGCCAAAGTTGACGGCGGGAATGCCATTAGCCGTAAGTCTGGCTAAGTCTGTCCAAGCTTGTTTAGGCTCGACTTGCAGCGAACAGCGCTCGATCCAGCCTTGCATTAAAGGATGACTGACACAAACTTGGCCGGGTACCGAGACGTCGCGCACTTTGATAGTGGCCAAATCACCTACCAATTTGGTGAGCTCTGCCACTACATCGTTTTCGCTGCGGTTGGGTGCGAAGCGGGCATTGACATTGATTTCAAATTTGTCTGGTATAACATTGGCGGCATTGGAAGTTGAAGCCATAGTGGGACTCATTACTTCGTAGAAAGTTAAGCCGTTAATATTAACTTCGCGCCTAGGCAAATCGCGCAATTTCGCTAGTAGTGGCAGAGAGCGGAAAATGGCATTTTGGCCTTGCCAAGGACGCGCCGAGTGAGCTCGTTTGCCCTCAACGGTGACAATGGCATGTAAGCCGCCCATACAACCGGCCATAATGGCATTATTGGTAGGCTCTAAAACGATAGCAAAATCTATGGGCGGCAGAGTAGGCATCAAGCCGCGCATACCGTTGCCGACGTCGGGTCCTTCTTCGCCATCATAAAAGACGGCTACTAGGTCGGCGTTAAATTTTTCATATTCTTTGAGCAAGCCCATCATCACGGCTACGCCGCTTTTCATATCGGAGGAACCGCAGCCGTAAAGCTTGCCGTCTTTTATAATTCCCAAGGGCTGATCCGGGTCGGCGGGCACGGTATCAATATGGCCGAAAAGGCCGATTACAGGGCGATCACCATGTTGAGGAGGGCAAACGATCAAGTTGTTGCGCGAACGGCTCAGAGGAATGCCCGGCAACTCGGTGCGTACCCACGATTCGATAAAATCACATACTTCTTTTTCGTTTTTTGTTTGGCTGGGAATTTGCACCAATTTTTGAGTTAGAGAAACTAAATCGATCATTTTAAGTCTCCAAAGTTGCGTAAAGCCTGATTTAAGCTGGTCTTGCTATCTGAACCGGCACTGCGGCGTCCGATAATCAGAGCACAAGGAAGATTGTAAGTTCCGCTAGGAAATTGGCGTGGACGAGTGCCGGGAACCACCACCGAATTTGGCGGTACCTGACCTCGATAAGTGACCGGCTCCGGTCCAGTAACATCTATAATGGGCGTAGAAGCCGTAATAGTAGTGCCTGCACCGATTACAGAACCTTCGCCAACCAATATACCTTCGACGATTACACTGTCGGCCCCGATAAAACAGCCGTCTTCAATAATTACCGGCTGTGCTCCGGCTGGCTCCAACACGCCGCCGATAATGGCTCCAGCAGCTAAGTGTACATCAGCCCCTATCTGAGCACAGCTGCCTACCAAACTCCAAGTATCTATCATTGTGCCGGGGCCTACATAAGCGCCTATATTTACGTAGCCGACCATAAGAATGGAGCCGGGAGCCATATAAGCTCCGTAACGCACTGTGCCGGGAGGCACGGCGCGGATTCCAGCTTTTTGTAAATCGGTTTTTAAGTTAATTTTGTCGCGGTATTCAAAGGGAGGAAGCTCCCAAGTTTGCATTTCCGTCAGGGAAAAATACAACAGAATGGCTTCTTTTACCCACGTATTAACTTGCCAAGCGCCGTCGATCTTTTCAGCGACTCTGAGCTGTCCTTTATCGAGCGCTTCAATAACTGCAAAAATGTCCTGTTTGGCTTTAGCCAGTAAGTTTCTGTCAGCAAAAGCCTGCGAAATTAGTTGTCGATCCATAGCCGCCGCAGTTCTGCAGTAAAAGGCTTATTCCCTTGTCTAAGCTCATTTTGAAGGGCGCACTGTGGCGGAGAAAGGACAGCTATAAATTGTTCTTTAATTGATTATGCAATCGACGCAATCGCAACCGTAAAACCGATAGGCGACTATCAGATCTGTTCACCTATTGATACGGCTAACTTGGGCAGATATGCTGAAAAGTAAAGTGAAAAAAATAAAATATTTATATTTTTATCGATAAAAAAAGATTGATATATTTGTTCGTTTGTGCTTTACTATGGGCGTCGGGGGAAATGGGTTGTAAGGCCCAGCGGCTGTGGTGGCCGTATCCGTTTTTTTCGTGGTTTTATCCGGTGAAAAATTTCAGTGTATCTAAACATACCTTACAGCGTTTGCCCATGTATTTGGCTTATTTGCGCACTCTGCCCGAAACGGAGAGCAGAGTTTCTGCTTCTTCCATCGCTTGTGCTCTGAATCTTAACGATGTGCAAGTGCGCAAGGACTTGGCAGCGGTTAGTTCTTCTGGTCGTCCCAAGGTTGGGTATCCCGTTGAAGTTTTGCGTGACGAGTTGGAAAGTTTTTTGGGCTATCACAACATCGATTCGGCTATTATTGTCGGCGCCGGTCATTTGGGCAGAGCGCTTCTCAATTATGGCGGTTTCAAAACTTACGGTTTGGAAATTTTGGCAGCTTTCGACGTCAACGAAGAGTTGATCGGTCAAGAGGGGGGGCGGATTTTGCACCTAAGTAAGCTTAGCGATATGTGTGCCCGTCTCCATCCGCGTATCGGCATCATTACCGTTCCGGCCGAGGCGGCTCAACAAGTATGTGATTTAATGGTTCAGTGTGGTATAGAGGCCATTTGGAATTTCGCCCCTGTCCATTTACGGGTTGATGAGAAAATTTTTGTTACCAATGAGAATATGGCTGTTCACTTGGCTGTAATTTCTAATTATTTACAGGCTTCTATGCGCACTGATAAACTCCCTAACGATTGAATTTTAATAAAAAAATTGAGGATCGGTATGTTGTTTAGACAAGTCGGTTCTTTTCTTACTGATCTGTGAGACCGACCGTCGTTTGGGCGGGAGGCAGCAGGCGGCGAGCCCGTGCCGCTTAAAGCGGTAGGCAGCGGGTGGTTCGTAAAAATGCTTAATTCCTGAAATGGAGATTGATATATGAGCAAGTTGGAATATACGATCGTCGATAATCTGGAAACTCTCCAAGACGCTTTAAAGCGCCTCAGAGAAGCTCAGAAGGTCTACGCTACTTTTACCCAGGAACAGGTTGACAAGATCTTCTTTGCTGCCGCTTCAGCAGCCGATCAACAGCGCATCCCTCTGGCCAAGATGGCTCACGAAGAGACTGGCATGGGCGTAGTGGAAGATAAGATTATCAAGAATCACTTTGCGGCTGAGTATATCTACAATACCTACAAGAATACCAAAACTTGCGGTTTGGTCAAAGACGACAAGGCTGGCGGCTTCAAAACTTATTTAGAGCCCATAGGCGTAATCGCTGCCATTATTCCTACTACCAACCCCACCTCTACGGCTATTTTCAAGACTTTGTTGGCCTTGAAAACCAGAAATGGTATTATCATCAGTCCTCACCCTAGAGCCAAGCAGAGCACCATTGCCGCCGCTAAGGTAGTATTGGAAGCTGCTGTCGCTGCTGGCGCTCCTGAAGGCATTATCGCTTGGGTAGACGTTCCTTCGCTCGAATTGAGCAACTTAGTTATGAAAAGTGCTGACCGCATCTTGGCTACTGGTGGCCCCGGTATGGTAAAAGCTGCTTATTCTTCCGGCGTACCCGCTATCGGTGTAGGCGCCGGTAACGCTCCCGCCCTTATAGATGAGAGTGCCAACGTTACTTTGGCTGTCAACTCCATCATTCACTCCAAAACTTTTGATAACGGTATGATTTGCGCTTCTGAGCAATCCGTAGTCGTTTTGGATAGTATTTATGATGAAGTAAAAGCTGAGTTCGCTCGTCGCGGTTGCTACTTCCTTAACGAAGAAGAGACTGACAAAGTCCGCAAGACCATGCTTATCAATGGCGCTTTAAATGCTAAGATCGTCGGTCAGTCTGCTCACACTATTGCCAAACTTTCCGGTGTGGAAGTTCCTGAAGATACCAAGGTTTTGATTGGTGAAGTAGAGCACGCCGACTTTAGTGAAGAGTTCGCTCACGAGAAGCTCTCTCCCATCTTAGGCATGTATCACGCCAAAGACTTCGACGAAGCTTTGCAAAAGGCTGAAGGTCTGGTTGAATACGGCGGTTTAGGCCACACTGCTTCCATCTATCTCGACACCGTCAAGTGCCAAGACAAGTTGGAGCGCTTCACTGCCAAGATGCACACTTGCCGTATTTTGGTCAACACTCCGTCCTCTTTCGGCGGTATCGGCGACCTCTACAACTTCCGCTTAGCTCCTTCCTTAACCTTGGGCTGCGGCTCTTGGGGCGGCAACTCCGTTTCTGAGAACGTGGGCGTAAAACATTTACTCAATACCAAGTTTGTTGCAGAAAGAAAAGAAAATATGCTGTGGTTCCGCGCTCCTGAAAAAGTTTACTTTAAGCGTGGCTGCCTGCCCACCGCTCTCCAAGAGCTGCGTGACGTTATGGGCAAGAAGCGCGTCTTTATTGTTACCGACGAATTCTTGTTTAAGAATGGCTACACTAAGTCTATTACCGACAAGCTCGACGAACTGGGCATTACCCATACCAGTTTCTTCGAAGTCGCTCCCGATCCCTCATTAGCCTCCGCTAAGAAGGGTGCTGAGGCTATGCGCGCTTTTGCTCCCGATTGCATTATCGCTATTGGTGGTGGTTCCGCTATGGACGCTGGTAAGATTATGTGGGTACTTTATGAGCACCCCGAAGTAGACTTCATGGATATGGCCATGCGCTTTATGGATATCCGCAAACGTGTCTATACCTTCCCGCACATGGGTGACAAAGCTTACTTCATTGCCGTTCCTACTTCTGCTGGTACCGGTTCCGAGGTAACTCCTTTCGCCGTAATTACCGATGAGCGCAGCGGCATCAAGTATCCTTTGGCCGACTATGAGTTGCTTCCTAAGATGGCTATTATCGACGCCGACATGATGATGAACATGCCTCGCGGCCTCACTTCTGCTTCCGGTATCGACGCTTTGACTCACGCTCTCGAAGCCTATGCTTCTATGATGGCCACCGACTTCACTGACGGTATCGCTTTACGCGCTGCTCGCAACATCTTCGACTACTTGCCTCGCGCTTACAACAACGGCGCTGCCGATCCCGAAGCCCGCGAGAAGATGGCTCACGCTTCTACTATGGCTGGTATGGCTTTCGCTAACGCTTTCTTGGGCGTATGCCACTCCATGGCTCACAAGTTGGGCGCCTTCCACCACATCCCTCACGGTATTGCCAACGCTCTGTTAATTACTCTGGTGTTGCGCTACAACGCTGCTGAAGTACCTCCTAAGATGGGTACCTTCCCTCAGTATGGTTATCCTCACACTTTGGCTCGTTATGCTGAGTTCGCCAGGTATTTAGGCTTCGGTGGCAAAGACGATCAAGAGAGTTTGGAGAACTTGATCAATGCTATTGAGGATCTGAAAAAGCAAGTTGGTATTAAACCTACCATTCGCGATTATGGCGTAGAGGAAGAACACTTCTTGGCCACCCTTGATAATATGACTGAGCAAGCTTTTGACGACCAGTGCACTGGCGCCAACCCTCGTTATCCTTTGATGAAAGAGATCAAAGAGATGTATTTAAAGGCCTACTATGGTCACTAGGAGGACAATATGCAGGACGTAAAGTTAGATTTAAGTGCTGCCAAAGTTATTGCGGTTCGTCCCAATAAAAAGATCTACCGCCTGGGCAATTACTGCGTTAAGGTTTTTGACAACGACTTCTCTAAAGCCGATGTTCTTAACGAGTCTTTGAACCAAGCTCGTGTAGAAGAGACAGACCTCGATATCCCTAAGATTATCGAAGTGACCAAGATCAATGGCAAGTGGGCTATCATAACCGAGTTTATTGAAGGCCCCACCTTGGCTGAGCTTATGGCAAAAGAGCCAGAAAAAGAAGAAGAGTATATGACTCGCTTTATTAACATTCAGCGTCGTATTCTCAGTACTAAGGCTCCCATGCTCAATAAGCTGGTTGATAAGATGCAAAATAAGATTAGTGCCACTACTTTAAATGCCACTGCTCGTTATGAATTGCATATGCGCCTGTCTGCCATTCCGCGCCAGGAAAGAATTTGCCATGGCGATTTCAATCCCAGTAATGTAATTTGTGGTACTAACGGAACCGATTATGTTATTGACTGGGCGCACGTTACTCGCGGCGCTGCCGAAGCGGACGTGGCTCGCACTTACTTGGTCTTCTGGTTGTCTGGACAGCTCGAGCGTGCCAAGAAATATTTGGACATGTATTGCAGTATGACCGACACAGCCAAGCAGCAAGTGCAGAAGTGGTTGCCTATTGTGGCCGCTTCTCAATCTGTAAAAGGTTGTCCTGAAGAGCGTGAGCTCCTCATGCACTGGATCAACGTAGTCGATTACGAATAAGCTATAAGTGCGCGGGCGGCTGTCAGTTTTTTTTAGGACGGCAGCTCAGCCCGAGGCGCTGCAAAATACGGCTGGGGTTGGCCTTTTCGTTAAAAAATTAACGCCGTAGGCGTGCGGCTCGGCAAGGTGGGGATTTATCCTTGTCGGTTGTACGCCTTTTTGGTGCCAATAACGAACCTCTCCTGAGTCTTCGACTTTTGACAGTCGAAACAAGATTGTCAATTTTATATCCTGGGAAAGATTCTATTTTTATGAATAATATTAAGTTTGATACTAAAGTTCAGTACCTTAAGCACAGTGTACTTAAAGAAGTTATTCGCTTGGCTTTTAAAGACAGGTTATTGGACGAGATTCAATATATTCCCAAGCGGATTGTGCCCGGCAAAGTGCCTACTATGCGCTGTTGTGTATTTAAAGAGCGTGCGATTTTAGGCGATCGTGTCCGTATGGCCTTAGGTGGCACTGCTACCAACGAAAATATTATTGAAGTTTTAGATATTGCTTGTGACGAATGTCCTGTAGGCGGTTATGAAGTTACCAACGCTTGCCGCGGTTGTATCGCCCATCGCTGCGAACAGGCTTGCCGTCGCGGAGCTATCAGTTTTGACGAAAATCAGAAAGCTCGTATTGACAAAGACAAATGCGTCGAGTGTGGTATGTGCGCTAAAGTTTGTCCTTATAATGCCATTATGAACTTTAAGCGTCCTTGTGAAAATGCTTGCAAAGCTAAAGCCATCAGCATGAACGAGGAAAAGGTCGCTTCTATTAACGCAGATAAATGCGTACGTTGCGGCGCTTGTGTTTACCAGTGTCCCTTTGGCGCTATCGTTGATAAGTCTTTCATACTTAATGTTATCGATATGTTGCGCCATGCCAAGCAAGGCGGCCCCAACGTCTATGCCGTAGTTGCTCCTTCTATTGCTGGTCAGTTTAGTTATGCCAAATTAGGCCAAGTTATTCACGCCATCAAAGAATGTGGTTTCCATGGTGTATGGGAAGCCGCTTTGGGCGCCGATATGGTAGCCTTCAACGAATCTAAGGAATTAGCCGAAAAAGGCTTCCTGATTAGTTCCTGTTGTCCAGCTTTTGTTTCTTTCGTCCAAAAAGAGTTCCCTAAGCTTACTGATAAAATTTCTCATAGTTTGTCTCCTATGGCTACTATTGCCAAGTTTATCAAAGAGAAAGATCCTGGTTGCAAAGTCGTTTTCGTTGGTCCTTGTACTGCCAAGAAGATGGAAGCTAAACTCGATACAGTCAGTCCTTACGTAGATGTCACTATTACTTTTGAGGAGTTGCAAGCTCTCTTTGATGGCCTTGATATAGACGTAGCTTCCTTGGAAGAGGAAACTTTGGATACCGCTTCTTACTTTGGTCGTATCTTCGCACGCTGTGGCGGTTTGGCTGATGCTGTTAAAGAAGGGCTTAAAGAGCATGGTGTTACCGATTTTGAACTGAAAGCTGTTTCTTGCAGCGGTTTGGATGAATGTCGTAAAGCTTTGCTTTTAGCCAATTGTGGTAAATCTCCTTACAATTTTATTGAAGGTATGGCTTGTATAGGTGGTTGTATCGGCGGTCCCGGTTGCTTGACTCATGGAGAGAAAGCCTTACGGGAAATTGATAAATATGGCAAAGAAGCCGCTGAAAAAACTATTAGCGAAGCCGTTCAGGCAGCCCATGATTAGATGAAGTAATTAACCTATATTTGGGTGGATTGCAAGTTCGCTTACAATTCGCCCATTTTTTTTCTGGCTTGAGCAGGAGAAAACTTTTTAGCAGCGTAACATAAGTTCCGTTGCTTGTTGTGGAGAGCTGGCTGAGTGGCCGAAAGCAGCGGTCTTGAAAACCGCCGTGGCAGTAATGTCACCGGGGGTTCGAATCCCTCGCTCTCCGCCAATATAAAGTAAAATCCGAATCGTATTTTTTGTACGG
>OQVU01000909.1_pt1 | contig 11538 bp, 10 predicted proteins | sample 1691611 | NCBI WGS metagenome assembly OQVU01 (sample SAMN03418272, study PRJEB22391) | human gut metagenome | biome: human-gut; feature: organic feature; material: feces | host: Homo sapiens | place: Tanzania | collected 2013-01
CTGTGCACAGCTCCGGGACATATGAAAACTTCTCCTTGCCATCTATCCGCGCATACACTATCGGGAATATCTGATTGACAAACAGATCGTCAAGAACTGATCCTACCGATTCATCAAAGTAATTCGCGGCAAGGACTTCACCGGTAACATTGTCTACGATAAACGCACCATTGTATACGATCAACGGAATTTCTGCCCGCAGTCCATTTGTCACCTTCTTCGCCGTAACAAGCGAACGCGCCGTCGCATAAGAAAATATCATCCCTCTATCTGTCAAATTGTTAATAACACTGTTTGTGTACTCAGACGTCGTTTCATCACTGCGAAGAAGTGTACCATCCAGATCTGATACATATAATGTTTTCATATCGTCACCCGCCTATCTCAATTTTTCTGCAATACATACTATATTTCTACAACTCACACATTTTCATACAACGTGCATTATTTCTTATAATGCTTTCGTTTTCCCACAATTCACTCGATTTCCTACTACCCACTAGATTTTCAATTTTCTACTACATACTAGTTTCCATAACACTCTATCTTCTGTACAGGATTTCCACATCGCCGTCCACGAATCCAGCGGCAACAGCCTCGTACTTCTTAAGTTTCTCAGCATATTTTCCTTCTGTGAGATACTTTCTGATCATCTCACAGGAAATATCAAATATCTCCTCCCAGCCTGTATCCTGCTGCCATTCATACAGATCTTCCCCAGTAGTAAACTCCTCGTAGCAATTCCAGTCCTCATCCTCCTCGTCAAAATAAGTTGAACTTATCAACTGGATCGACCAGTGCAAGTCAACTTCTTCATATATATTGAAGTTGATCGCCACACCAGGTAACGGCATATTCTCATCTAAAATTCTGTCTAACCATTTTGCAAATTCATCGTACATATCTAATCCCCCTGTTAAATGACATTTCTGATAATTGTATTTCCTATTCTATATTGTCTGTTCTCTTCTGTCTGCTCTCTTTTGTCTGTTCTATATCGTCTATTCTCTTCTGTCCGTTCTCCATTGTCTGTTCTATATTATCTATTTCCTATTCTCTCTCCTCTGATTCAAGCCTCCCAAATCCGCTATCCATAACGTCTCGTCCATCCACAATTTCCATTCGTAACTTTCAATCGTAACATCTAGTTTTTATCTTTTAGGCACTTTTTGATGTTTCTGCGCACAAAATTGTATCTTTTCTTAAGGAAATCATCCTCTAGCGAAAATCTTTTCAGGAATTGTATCTTTGGGGAACTTTTCTTCAAATTAGATACATTTTTGTGTGCTTTTAGGCGAATTTCGCATCAAAAGATACAAGACTTCCTTGCGTGACTCTGCACCGACAACCCGAGTTTCTGCGCATAATATTGTATCTTTTCCTGAGGAAATCATCCTCTAGCGAAAATCTTTTCAGAAATTGTATCTTTTGGGCGTTTTTCTTCAAATTAGATACAATTTTATGTGCTTTTAAGTGGAATACGCATCAAAAGATACAAAATTTCCTACTGCTCTGCCCCAACCAGCACCCCAAGATTTCCTGACACGTAACCCATAAAAAACAAAGCTGATGTGAAGTATTCCCTATACACATCAGCCCTGTTTTTATGACTCTATATAATTATTACTTGTTGTTCTTGATGTACTCATCAATTCCCTTTGCACCGGCTCTGCCAGCTTCCATTGCAAGGATAACTGTTGCAGCACCTGTTACGGCATCACCACCGGCATATACACCTTCCTTGGTTGTCTGTCCGTTTGCCTCTTCTGCAACGATACACTTCCACTTGTTTGTCTCAAGTCCCTCTGTTGTCGATGAGATAAGTGGGTTTGGTGAAGTTCCAAGTGACATGATGACTGTGTCAACGTCCATTGTGAACTCTGAATCAGGAATCTCAACAGGTCTTCTTCTGCCTGATGCATCAGGCTCGCCGAGTTCCATCTTCACGCACTTCATACCGCATACCCAGCCGTTCTCATCCTCAAGGATCTCTGTTGGGTTTGTGAGGAGATCAAATATGATTCCCTCTTCCTTAGCGTGGTGAACCTCCTCAACTCTGGCTGGGAGCTCCTCCTCTGAACGTCTGTATACGATATGTGTCTCAGCGCCAAGTCTGAGCGCTGTTCTCGCTGCATCCATAGCAACATTTCCACCGCCGACTACGGCAACCTTCTTACCTCTCATGATAGGTGTATTTGAATTCTCGTCAAATGCCTTCATAAGGTTGCTTCTTGTGAGGTACTCATTTGCAGAGAATACGCCATTGGCATTCTCGCCTGGGATACCCATGAACTTAGGAAGTCCTGCGCCTGATCCGATGAACACTGCGTCAAATCCCTCTTCCTCAAGGAGTGAGTCGATGGTAACTGACTTTCCTACTACTACATTTGTCTCTATCTTGACACCAAGTGACTTGATGTTCTCGATCTCCTTGGCAACTACCTTCTCCTTTGGAAGACGGAACTCTGGGATTCCGTATACGAGAACTCCACCTGGCTGGTGAAGTGCCTCGAATATAGTTACATCGTAACCCATCTTTGCAAGATCTCCGGCTGCTGTCACACCTGAAGGGCCTGATCCGATGACTGCCACCTTGTGACCGTTCATCTCCTTTGCAGGCTCTGGCTTGATTCCGTTCTCACGAGCCCAGTCAGCAACAAATCTCTCAAGCTTACCGATGGATATCGCCTCGCCCTTGATTCCTCTGATACACTTCTGCTCACACTGTGTCTCCTGTGGACATACACGGCCACATACAGCAGGAAGTGCTGATGACTCGCTGATGATCTTGAATGCCTCAGCGAAGTTGCCTTCCTTGACCTGAGCTATAAATCCAGGGATATTGATAGATACAGGACAGCCATTCATACATGGGGCATTCTTACATCCTATACATCTTGAAGCCTCAGCCATAGCCTCCTCTTCATTATATCCGTAACAAACCTCTTCAAAATTCTTTGCACGTACCTGTGGCTCCTGCTCGCGAACCGGCACTCTCTTCCAAACATCTACTTCTATAGCCATTACTTGTCACCTCCACAGTTTCCACATCCGCCATGATGTGTATCGCCCTCTTTTGCTGCAAGGAATGCTCTGCCCTCTACAGTCTTGTAGAGCTGCTGACGCTGCATAGCCTCCTCAAAGTTCACCTTGTGTCCATCGAACTCTGGTCCGTCTACACATGCGAACTTGACCTCTCCACCTACTGTTACACGGCAGGCACCACACATACCTGTTCCGTCTACCATGATAGGGTTAAGGCTGACAACTGTAGGAATCTCAAGCTCCTTTGTGAGCTTACATACAAACTTCATCATGATCATAGGTCCGATGGCAACGCACACATCATACTTGTTGCCAGCGTCTACAAGCTTCTGGATCTCATTGGTAACGACACCCTTGCTTCCATATGAACCGTCATCTGTTGTGATATACAGGTTGCCGGCTACCTTCTTCATCTTATCCTCAAGAATGATGAGTGACTTGTTTCTTCCTCCGACGATGACATCAGCATCGATGCCCTGCTCGTGGAGCCACTTTACCTGTGGGTATACAGGCGCTGTTCCAACACCACCTGCAACGAAGAGAATCTTCTTTTTCTTGAGTTCTTCTATATCCTCCTTGCAGAACTCTGATGGACATCCAAGTGGTCCAACGAAATCCGCAAATGAATCTCCAACCTTCTTATTCTTCATCATCTCTGTAGCAGCTCCAACTACCTGGAATACTATAGTGATGGTTCCGTCCTCTCTTGAGTAATCACAGATAGTGAGAGGGATTCTCTCTCCATCCTCTGAACCTCTGACAATTACAAACTGTCCCGGAAGACATTTATTTGCAACTCGTGGTGCAACCACGTCCATGAGGTATATGGTCTCTGTCAACTGTTCAACCTTAGTAATCTTATACACTCTGTGCTCCGTCCTTTCCGACAGCCAATTCTGACTGTTATGATCATTTTATTCTGTAAATGGGTGCAAATGCCCCCTATTTATACACGTACGTACTTAATTTAGCAAAAAATATCAACAAAATCAAGGTATATGTAAAAATAGCACTGCATTACTGCAACACTGTGTTTTTCATATTTGCACCGCATCTTCCATATTTGGTACAAATTTATCCTTGCAAGTGCCTTATTCGTTCCTTCAGGCACAAAATCCTAAAAATTATCCTCAGATGCAAAAAATCCCGCCAAAAGAGAAAATTTTCTCTCTGGCAGGGACTATTATATCTTACTTTATATTACTGTCTCTTTCTCTTCGCCTTGGCCTTGAGTGCTTCCTCTTTCCTTCGCTCATTCTCCTGAATTATAAGCTTCTTCATTCCCTCCAGCTTTTTCTGGTTCAGCTTTATCTGCTCAAGCTCGCTCTCCGCTGCCTGCTGTGCCTCTTTGCTCTGGAAGCTGACAAACTTGTCAAATGCTCCCGGATAGGCAAATGTCTTTTCTACATTATTATAAGAAAATACTATTCTTATATGGCTTCCATCACATTCCATCACACTGCCTTCACCAAACTTCACATGGTTTACTTTTTCATTCTCAAACATTATTACATCCTCCTATCCATATTATTTCCATCTACAATACTATTGAAACAAACTCACTAAAATCGCCATATGATACGCCTGCCTGTTTCGGTTCGCAAGGCTTACTCTGATCACCAAGTGTTCTTCCTGCTACTAAATATACTGTAACAAAAAAATCGGCACTTTTTCCAGTTAAAAATGCCGACTTTTTTATTTTCGTGAAAATAGTCACTGCGAGTCATAGTTTTTTGGTCATTATTGATTTTTCAAACACATGAGCCATATAAAATGTACTCATATTTTTACCAACCCATATTGTGCACTTTTAATCTATCTTGCATTTGCCTTGAGCAGTTCTGCAACCTCCGTCTCTGTTGCAAGTGAGAGTGCCTTTGCTGCCAGCTCGTCTGCTTCAGCCTTTGACCACTTTGCTATAGTTCCTCTTGTCGCAAGAACTGAGGTGGCACTGACTGAAAACTCTCCCAGTCCAAATGATATAAGGAGAGGTATAAGCAATGGATCTACTGCCGCCTCACCACACATGCCTACCATGATGCCCGCTGCATTTGCCGCCTCGATGATATTCTTCATGGAGCGGAGAACTGCAGGATTGTAGGATGAGTACAGATAAGCAACCTTCGCATTACCTCTGTCTACTGCCATGGTATACTGTGTCAGATCGTTTGTACCAATACTGAAGAAATCTGCCTCCTTTGCGAGCAGATCTGCTATAAGACTTGCTGCAGGAGTTTCTATCATCGCGCCGACCTGGATATCCTTGTTGTATGCTATATTCTCAGCGTCAAGCTCAACCATAAGCTCCTTTACAAGAGCCTTCACACTTCTGATCTCATCAACACATGTGACAAGCGGTACCATGATCTTGATATCGCCAAATGCACTCGCACGGAGAAGCGCCCTGAGCTGTACTCTGTATGAATCTTTATTCTGCAGACAATATCTCACGGCTCTGAAACCTAAGAACGGATTGTCCTCCTTCTCAAGTCCAAGATATGGGATGTCCTTGTCACCGCCCACATCAAGTGTTCTGATGATAACCTCTCTGCCCTCCATGGTCTCAGCCGCTGCCTTGTATGCCTGGAACTGCTCTTCCTCAGACGGAAGCTCCGATGCGCCCATGAACAGGAACTCTGTTCTGAAAAGGCCAACGCCCTCTCCGTCGCATGCAGCAACCTGCTTTGCATCCTCCGGATTGCCAATATTGCCATACAAATGCACCTTTACACCGTCAGTTGTGACTGTATTTTTGCCTCTATATACCTCAAGGAGAGCCTTATCGCTAAGATACTTCTCTCTCTTTGCCCGATATTCGTCTATCTCTTCCTGGGACGGATCAAGTATGCAGATTCCATCGCATCCGTCAACTACTGCTGTCATGCCATCTGAAACCTTGTCCACTATTCCGTCCACGCTGAGTACCGCCGGTATCTCCAGCGCCCTCGCAAGAATAGCCGAGTGGGATGTCTTGCCGCCAACTGCAGTGATGATTCCTGCCACATTCTCCTTTACGATTCCCGCTGTCATGGAAGGTGTCAGATCCTCAGCCACAAGAATCGTTCCGGCTGGAACCTCTGATATGTTCACATCTGGTGTGCCTGTAAGTATCTTGAGCATTCTCACCTTGATGTCGCCGATATCAGTTGCTCTCTGTCTTGTGAGCTCATCATCTGCCATCTGGAACATTCCGGCAAACATATCACATGTACTCTCAAATGCAGCCTCTGCACAGGTTCCGCTCATGATTGATCCCTTTGTGATCTCATCCATTCCCGGATCTGTGAGGAGCAGTATGTGTCCCTCAAGTATCTCCGCATTGTGCTCTCCGACACTCTCCTTCATGGCCTCTGCCATGGCATGAGTCTTCTCTGTAAATGCTGCAACTGCATCGTCATATCTCTTGATCTCTGCATCTGTATCTGTGATTGTTCTGTTCTCATATTCCGGCTTTGCGTCAGATATGATCACAACCTTTCCAACGCCGTAGCCGGCTGAACCCGCGATTCCTTTATTCATAAGAAAACCTCCAATTATTCTCTATACAACAAATGGTACTCCAGCCGAGTACCATTTGCCTGTAACCTGTACTGAAGTCTGACTTCAGATTTCATATATAAATAGTCCGCTTCGACGTCAGGGCAATGTACTTATATTACTCGCCGAATCCCGACTCGATGAGCTCAACTGCCTTTGCAAGAGCCTCCTTCTCATCCGCACCGTCACACTCTATTGTAACCTCTGCACCACACTTGATACATGCTGCGATAATGAGCATTACGCTCTTGGCATTGATCTTCTTGCCTGCTACGTCGAGAGTTACTGCGCATGAGAACTTTGTCATCTCCTTTGCAAATACTCCTGCTGGTCTCATATGAAGTCCCTGTTCATTTACTACTTTTACTGTCTGTGCTACCATAATTTCTTCTCCTTCTTTTACGGACGGACCACCGGTATTCATTATGAAGCTTTGGGCTAATGGCACATCCTTTTCAGGGTCGCTCCCGCTTATTTCGACCTGCAGCGGTACTAAGGTGCCGCTTATCGCGCCACCTAAGGACCGGCGGTCTCAAATTCCCTTCAAAGGATGTGTCAGTATCCCGCAGCCAATCTATTCTGTGCGTGGTCCTGTCCCTTAATAAAATCTTATATTTGTGGAATTTCGTGAAATAATCCTGTTTCATTCTGACCATATGGCATCACAGCCAGATGACCTGCCATCTTTCCTTGATCCATATTTTTATCAGATTTCTTTCACAAATCCCAATTGTATAAATTATAACATTCTGTCGTTTTTTGTGCATTACTTTTGTGCAGCTTTTATTCCTGCGCGTTTCTCTTTATAAGACCGAGCATGATACATGTGATCACTGATCCTACAAGCCATGAGATGATATATGGTAACCAGTTGCCTACGGTTGCGAATACGAATATTCCGCCGTGAGGTGCCATCAGTGTACATTTGAACGCTGCTGACATTCCGCCTGCAACTGCTGCACCTACAAGTGTACATGGTATTACGTGGAGTGGATCTGCAGCTGCAAATGGTATTGCCCCCTCTGTTATGAATCCACATGACATTACGATATTTGATACTGTTGAGTTTCTCTCTGCCTTTGTGAACTTCTTAGGGAAGAAGATACATGCAAGGGCAATTCCGAGTGGAGGTACCATACCACCTACCATAACTGATGCCATTGAGATATAGCATGCCTGAACTGCTGGATCTGAAAGCTGTGCGCCGCCTGCGACAAGCTCTGACGCTGTTGCGAGAACCATTGTTCCGTATACATAAGCTGCCTTGTTGATAGGACCGCCCATGTCTATCGCCATCATACCGCCGAGGATGATTCCAAGTGGGATGAGAAGATTTTTATTTGCAAGGGCTGTCAGCATATCCGAAAGTCCTGTATTGATCAATCCAATAATCGGATTGAGTATAAATATCATAAGTACTGCAACTATAAACATACCAACAAGTGGGTATATAAGTGTTGGCTTAATTCCCTCCAGTGACTTAGGGAATTTGGAGCAGATCTTTCTAAGAAGAAGAACTACATATCCTGCAAGGAAACCTGCTGCGATACCTCCGAGGAAACCTGATACTGTATTTCCGCCGCCTTCTGCAACGAATCCAAACTTTGATATAAATGACTGGAAGCCACCAAGGTTATCTCCTGCCCATACATAACCGGACAAGGCTGCATTTCCGGAAGATGCCAGGATACCGCCGAGGAATCCGACTGCAAGTCCAGGTCTGTCCGCTATGGACTCTGCTATAAATCCTGCAAGCACCGGAACCATCACGCCCATCGCCAGACCACCGGCATACTTGAAGAATGCTGAGAGCGGTGTCATGGAACCGAAGTTGGATCCACCTGTTGCACCAAATCCGCAAAGTGTATCTATAAGGAATGCAAGAGCTGTGAGGATACCACCGCCGATTACGAATGGGAGCATGTGCGATACTCCGTTCATAAGATGCTTGTAGATCCTGCTTCCCACACTGCCATTTGCACTGCTCGACTCTTTTCTGCCACCTTCCTCGTGGTGAACTGGAACCTGACCATCCACAATCTTCTGTATGAGTTCCTCAGGCTTGTGTATTCCATCTGCTACTCTTGTGAAAAGAACTGGCTTTCCATCAAATCTTGCTGTTTCAACATTCTTGTCAGCTGCAACTATGATACCATCACAGTTTGCGATCTCTTCATCAGTAAGTATATTTTTTGCTCCGCCTGAGCCATTTGTCTCAGCCTTTAAAGCATATCCCATCTTGGCACCGGCCTTCTCAAGTGCCTCGGCTGCCATATATGTGTGAGCTATTCCTGTAGGACACGCTGTAACGGCAAGGACTCTGAAGCCCTTCTTCTCAGGAGCCTTCTCAACTGCTTTTTCCTCAGACTTCTCTGCTGTCTCATCTGGGAACTTTGCGTTCTCGTATTTGTCCACGACTGCAAGGAATGCATCCTTGTCTGCTGCCTTCAAGAGTTCTGCTCTGAAGTCCTCATCCATGAGAAGCATAGACAGTCTTGAAAGCACCTCAAGATGTACATCTGATCCGCTCTCCGGTGCTGCGATCATGAAGAACAGATTGGATGGCTGTCCGTCCAGTGAATCGTAATCAACTCCGTCTGGCACCGTCATAGCTGCAAGTCCAGGTCTCTTGACCGCCTTGTTCTTGGAGTGAGGGATTGCTATTCCTTCTCCTATAGCTGTTGAGCCCTCTTCCTCTCTCTTAAGTATTCCTTCTTTGTATGTTTTCTTGTCTGAGATGTTGCCCGCTGCATCGTGCAGGTTGACAAGGTAGTCAATCGCCGCATCCTTTGAATCTACCTTTACACCCAGAGCAATGCTTTCTTTTGATAAAAGCTCTGTGATTCTCATAAACGTAACCTCCTCTTAAATAATCAGCCGCATCCACATATGCTGCTGTGCGGTATCTGAATCTCCTAAGTATTCCCTCTCATGACGGAACACCTACGTTTTACTATAACTGCTTGTAGAGTTCTTCTACTTTGTCCGCTGTGGCAAGGCCTTCTGAAAATGCTGTGGCACTTCCGGTTGCTGTTCCTCTCTTCAGCGCTTCCATGTAATCGTGATCCTTCAGGAAGCTTGCTGTAAATCCTGCCACCATAGAATCACCTGCCCCTACTGAGTTCACAACTGTTCCCTTTGGAACTCCGATCTTGTGAACCTCTCCTGTCTCTGTTATGAGTATTGCTCCGTCCCCTGCCATGGATATGAGTACATTTCTTGCACCCATGACCTGGAGCTTCTTCGCATACTCAACGATCTCGTCATCGCTCTTTAAGACTACTCCGAACATCTCGCCAAGCTCATGGTTATTTGGCTTGATGAGGAATGGATGGAACTTCAATACATTGAGCAGAAGATCCTTTGTCGCATCCACCACGATGTCGATGTTCCTATTCATAAGCTTCTCCATGATCTGCTCGTATATGTCAGATGGAAGTGAAGCCGGTATAGTTCCCGCAAGTATCAGGCAATCTCCCGACTGGAGCTTGTCCAGCTTGTCAAACATCTGCTGCAGCTCATCTTTCTTAATGTCGGGCCCCTGTCCGTTGATCTCCGTCTCCTGTTCTGCCTTGATCTTGACATTTATCCTGCTGAGACCATTCTTCAGCTGGATAAAATCTGTCTTAACTCCCATGGCCTTGACTCCGTCCTCGATCTCCTTACCAGTAAATCCAGCGACAAAACCGAGAGCTACGGAATCAACTCCTATGTTCTTAAGTACGGTTGAGACATTGATACCTTTGCCGCCATAGAATATGGCTTCTGACCTACTTCTGTTCACCATTCCAAGCTCAAGGCTGTCCATCTTGACAACATAATCAAGCGCCGGATTGAATGTCACCGTATAAATCATTATCTGAGTACCTCCTTTACAACTGTGGCGTCTATGTACTTATCATTTACAAGTCTGTCAGTGATAATACAGGCTTTTTCGATTGCCGCAAATGTCACCGCTGTAACCTTGTCAAACTTGCTGCTGTCGGCAAGGACTATGCTAGCGTAAGATCTGTTCACCGCTTCCATCTTCACCATAGCCTCTTCCACATCGACCGTTGTGAATCCATAATCCATATGGATTCCATTTGTTCCAAGAAAGCACTTTGTGAAATTAAACTTTTTCATGGAATTGACTGCCTCGGCTCCGATGATAGCCTCTGTGATCGGCTTTACCAGTCCGCCTATCATATACGTTCTGAGGTTTTTCTTGAGAAGCCGCTTGGCGTGTGCTATTCCATTTGTGACAAATGTAGCATTTGTTTCGCCGATATAGTCGATCATGAGTTCCGTGCTGGTTCCTGCGTCTATAAATATGAAGTCTTCATCGTTGATCATCGTCGCCGCATATCTTGCGATGGCACCCTTCTCTTCCACGTTGAGCTGTGCCTTGGCTGAAACCGGTGCCTCATTGGTGATATATTCATGCTCGATCGCCTTGGCGCCACCATGGAATCTCTTGATCTTTCCCATATCGTCCAGAGTGATCAGATCTCTTCTTATAGTAGATTCTGACGCTCCTGTGATCTCTGTGAACTCTGCAACTGTCATAGACTTTTTCTCTTTCAGTGCATCTAAAATCGTTGTGTATCTATCCTCGGTCATCATAATAATTGCCTCCTGCCTGTTAAGTATGTCTCCTGTATATGTGTTTTTCGTGTTTGTGTGTTTTCTTGTTTTCGTGGCATTTCAGAATGCATCTGTCTGCATTCAGTGCTTATAACTTTTCTTTAGGATAACATATTTTTTGACCGTTTTCAATTATTTGTGATTGTTTCAAGGTGGTTTTCACTTGATTTCAGTCACTTTCAATCAATCTATATGCATAATATCATCGCAAATGAAGATTGTCAATCATATTTCTGAAGTTTTTTGAATGTTTTTGATTGTTTTTGACTGTTTTGTTGTTTTGCAACACAAGGAGGGGATGGAGTGGTCAGGTACCTCCATCCCTTCCGG
>OQVU01000913.1_pt1 | contig 11515 bp, 9 predicted proteins | sample 1691611 | NCBI WGS metagenome assembly OQVU01 (sample SAMN03418272, study PRJEB22391) | human gut metagenome | biome: human-gut; feature: organic feature; material: feces | host: Homo sapiens | place: Tanzania | collected 2013-01
CCGGGCGGTTCCCAGGTTATAGAAAGAAATGCACAAACATTCGAAATAGCTGTCAATGAATGTGTTGACGCTATGAAAGAAAAGTTGACGAGAAACAAGGAGCGCAAAGCCGAATAGCGGACAGCGCGCATTTGGAATTATCAGATTGAGGAGGGTAGCCGTTGAGGTTATCCTCTTTCCGTATCTACAGGCATAGCAGCATTATGACCTGAGCCGAAATCACCCGCAGGAACATTTCTACAGGGTAAACCGTGGCATAGGAAACTGACGGAGCGTCATCTTCCACAGTGCTCAGGGCGTAGTTCAGGGCGATAGGGTTGGCCATCGCCGCGCAGAGCATACCCACATTGGCACTGTAGTCCGTCTTGCAGAATCTGGAAGCGATATAACCGACAAGCAGAACAGGGACAATGGTCAGGGCTACGCTGATGCCTATCCATACAAGGCCTTCAGGGGTGAATACCGTCTCGAAAAAGCCCGGGCCCGCACTCAGTCCCAAGCCTGCCAGATATATGGTGAGGCCTAGCTGCCTGAGCATCAGATTCGCGCTGTGGGTGGTATAGGTCGTGAGATGCAGTCTTGTTCCGTAAGCACCCATGAGGATACCTATTATAATAGGACCGCCGGCGATGCCGAGTTTTACTGGAACACTCATGCCCGGTATATAGAACGGAATGCTTCCGAAAATCAGACCCAGGATAACACCGACAAAAATCGGGAACAGGTTCGGATTTCTCAGCTCTTTCTCTTGATTGCCAAGCACTTCCGCTACATTGTGGATAGCATTTTCCTGCCCCACGATAGTAAGTTTGTCACCTATCTGGAGCCTCAGTTCCCTCGACGGCAGAATGTCGATACCTGCGCGGTTTACCCTCGTGATATTGATTCCATAGGCATTGCGCAGATGCAGGTCGCCGAGTTTGGCGCCGTTCATGTGCCTTTTAGTCACGAACACGTGTCTGGATACAAGAGTGCCGTCGATGTGGTTCCAGTCAATGTCTTTCTGGTTCCAGTCCTTTTTCACTGTTTCACCGAAAAGCTTCTCTGCAATGCCTGCTTCCCGTTCTTTGGTCATGACCAGGACATGTTCTCCGTTCTCCAATATGGTGTCGCCGTTTGGTATGATCACCTTTCCCTGTTTCCCTGACTGCTCATCCGACTTGCCGTCGAACTTCCATACTCTGGAAACCACAAGATGGATGGAGACGTCCTTCATGATGTCGCGGATGCTCTTTCCGTAAATGGCAGGGTTGCTCACACGGAATTCCGTGACATATGTCTGGTTGTCATGGGCGTCTTTCTTTTTGCCTCCGTCTTTCAGGAACAATGCCTTGAGGATGATGATGCAGACGATGACGCCGATGACGCCGAAAGGATAGCCCACTGCACAGGCCATTGCCATTTCATTTGAAGTGGCTGTGGCTGACCCGCAAATGCTGGCTGTGGCTGACGGATCTATCTGCAGTATAGCCTGTTGTGCGGCTCCGAGCATAGGCGTGTTTGTAGCCGCTCCGGTCAGAAGTCCTACGGAAACCGGCAGGGAAACATCAGTCAGCCTGCTTATGACTAATGCCATGACAGAGCCGGTTACAAGTACGGCAAGACCGAGCAAGTTCAGTTTTATGCCGCCTTTCTTCAGTGAAGGGAAGAAGCTCGGACCTACCTGGAAACCAAGAGCATAGACGAAAATGATCAGGCCGAAATTCTGAGCCAGAGCCAGCATTTGCGGGTCAATGCAGAGGCCGAAATGTCCTGCGAGAATGCCTGCGAAGAAAACGAACGTGATGCCGAGTGAAACGCCCTTGAATTTTATTGTGCTGCACAGCAATCCCGCTGCGCTTATCAGAGAAAGCACGAGAATCGCCTGGATGAATGTATGTTCACTGAACAGTTCTGCAAACCAATTCATAATGTTCCAAATATGATAGTATTTTGCCAAATACTCACAAAAAGTATCAGTAACCCGAAGGGAGGCCGAAGTTAGCCATTTATTTTGTAACTTTGAAAAACAAAACACAAAACTAGAAGAAGATGAGTATTAAAAATTTTTTGTCAGTTATGGCAATTACAAGTATTGCGCTCTCCTCGTGTGCACAGAACGGCGTGAAAGCATCCATACATTCCGACAAGGAGATTGAAAAGAAGGTGGACAAGCTCGTGCAGAAAATGACATTGGAAGAAAAAGTGGGGCAGATGGTCCAGCTCACTGCAGGAACGTTCACTACCGACGATCTTGTGGATACGGCTAAAGTCCGCAATCTTGTGAAAACATATAAGATAGGCTCATTCCTGAATACGTTCGGCGCGACAAGCCGCGACAGGGCCATTACCGCAGAGCAGATAAAGCTGATTCAGGACATCACAATGGAAGAACTCGGGATTCCGATGGTTTACGGCCTGGATATGATACATGGCGCTACATATGTCACTGGAGCGACATTCTATCCGCAGGAAGTGAACCTTGCCGCTACATTCGAGCGCTCATATGCCCGTAAAATGGGAGAAGTGATCGGCTATGAAACCAGAGCAGCCATGTGTCCGTGGGTATTCTCTCCGGTTATGGACTTGAGCCGGAATCCTTGCTGGCCACGTGTCTGGGAAAGCTGGGGCGAAGACCCGTTCGTACAGGCAGAAATGTCAGTGGCTGAAACCGTAGGCGCTCAGGGCGAAGACCCTAATCAGATTGACACTGAACATGTTGCCGTAAGCATCAAGCATTATCTCGGCTATGGCGCCACAGCTACAGGAAAAGACAGAACGCCTGCATATGTTGCACCTAATGATTTGAGGGACAAATATTTCCGCCCGTTCAAGGAATGCATGAGAGCAGGCGCATTGACAATAATGGCGAACTCCGCTTCCATCAACGGTGTGCCTGTCCACTCAAGCCACGAATATCTTACAGTATGGGCCAAGGAGCAGCAGAACTGGGACGGCCTCATTGTAACCGACTGGGCCGACATTGACAATCTCTATACCCGCGAACGCGTCGCTGCGGACCGCAAAGAAGCTCTCGCGCTCGGAATCAATGCCGGTATCGATATGATTATGGACCCTTATCATCCGGACGTATGCACGGATATTATCGCTGCTGTCAATGAAAAGATGATTCCGATGTCCAGAATCGATGATGCAGTGCGCAGATGCCTCCGTCTCAAATACCGCCTGGGCCTTTTCGAGAACCCGGTATGGAATGTTGACGGCTATGAGAAATTTGCAGGCAAGGAGTTTTCTGACAATGCCCGTCAGGCAGCAGTGGAGTCCATGGTCCTGCTCAAAAATGACAATGACATCCTTCCTCTCAAGCAGGGGACCAAGATACTTGTCACAGGCCCTAACGCAAACTCTATGAGGACATTGAACGGCGGATGGTCATATACCTGGCAGGGTGATGCTGACAAGTTCGCAAGCCAGTACAACACTATTCTCGAGGCTCTCCAGTCAGTATATGGAAAGTCCAATGTGATTTATGAGCCGGGTGTGACTTATGATATGACAGGCGGCTACAACAACGGCAAATGGCAGAGAGAAAACGAGCCGGACATCCGTGCCGCAGTCAAAGCCGCACGCAAGGCTGATGTAATCGTAGCCTGCATTGGTGAGAACACATATTGCGAGACTCCTGGCAATATCAATGACTTGAATCTCTCAGTAAACCAGAAGAATCTCGTGAAGGAACTCGCCTCCACCGGCAAGCCTGTGATACTGGTGCTCAATGAAGGCAGGCCTCGCATCATCAATGACATTGAACCGCTCGCTTCCGCTGTAGTGGACATTATGCTTCCGGGCAACTTCGGCGGTGATGCTCTTGCAGACCTCATTTCCGGCAAGGAGAACTTCAGCGGACGTCTTCCGTTCACCTACAGCCGTTATGTGAATTCGCTCCATACCTATGACTATAAGGTCAGCGAGAACGTGCAGACCATGTCCGGTATGTATAATTATGATGCCGTAATGGACGTGCAGTGGCCTTTCGGAGCAGGATTGAGCTATACGAAATTCGAATACAGCGACTTGAAGATGGTTTCGCCTTCTGCTGACGGCTTCACCGCTGACGACAATCTCGTGTTCGAGGTCAATGTGAAGAACATCGGTGACCGTGCAGGAAAAGAGGCCGTGATGCTGTTCTCCAGCGATGTTGTGGCAAGTGTGGTTCCTGATGTCAGAAGACTCCGTCAGTTCACCAAGATCAGTCTGGAACCTGGTGAGACCAAGACGGTTAGGCTCGAAGTTCCTGCCCATGACCTTGCATTCGTAGGCCAGGACTGCAGATGGCGTCTGGAAAAAGGTCAGTTCCGTATCGGTTGCGGCGGACAGTCCATCATGATCGAGTGTAAAGAAACAAAAGTCTGGGAAACACCTGATGTTGACTGATAGATTATTTGATTGACATGAAGAAGTTAAGTTTTGTTGTTGCGGCGGCAGTGGCTGCGGTGTTGTCCTCTTGTGGAGGAAGCGCAGTGCAAAGTGCTGCTGGTGTGGATGTTCCGTCTGAGGTCAAGGTAGCGGACGCGATGATTCCGATGGTCACTGTAGAGGGCGGTACTTTTGCCATGGGCAAGACTCCGTCTGGCGTCAGGATTTCCGGAGCGACTGTCCACCAGGTAGTCCTGAAAGGATTCTCGATCTCAAGCCAGAGAATAAGCAAGGGCGTATGGAAGGCCGTGATGGGCTCAGATGCCGGAACAGCGACGTCAGAAACTGCACCTGTGGATATGGTTTCACAGGATGACTGCATCAAGTTCCTCGGCAAATTGTCCAAGATGACAGGTATTCCGTTCTCGCTTCCGACTGAAGCCCAGTGGGAATATGCATTGCTTACAGGCGCCATCGAGGCAGACGCTTCCTGCATGGAATGGTGCGCCGACGCATTTGTGGAGTCACTTGGTGATACACTTGTAATCGACCCGTTGTGTGCCGAAAAGACGGAGCAGAGGGTGACAAGATCCTATAAGTCCAGAGTTCCGGAAGGAGGATACGTAAAGAAACCGGGCCTGAGCTTCAGAGTTGTGGTGAATACCGGAACTGCCGTTCCTGAAGATATTCTTGCTGCTGTGGTTACAAGAGTGGTCGAGAGGGAGCACAGTTCTGCGTCAGAGGTTATCGAGGCAGCTGGAGTACAGTTCAGAATGATCGGCGTGAAAGGCGGAGCATTCGATATGGGCGCTACTTCGGAGCAGGGCAAGATGGCCGGCAGCGATGAGTCCCCGGTGCACAAAGTGACATTGTCAGGATTTGAAATCGGCCAGACTGAAGTGACTGCCGGCCAATGGCTTGCAGTTATGGGCAAACTCCCGTATATGAACAGCGCGGATGAACCGGAAAAGCCTGTGATTAACGTGTCATGGTATGATTGCCAGGAATTTATCGTAAAGCTCAATCGTCTGACTGGCAGGAAGTTCAGACTGCCTACCGAGGCTGAATGGGAGTATGCGGCGAGAGGCGGAAACCTTTCCATGGGCAAGCAGTTTGCAGGTTCGAATTATGTGAGCCAGGTGGCTGCATATCTGTCGTCCGCTTCATCCAAAGTGATGAAGGTTAAACAGTTCCAGCCAAACGAGCTCGGACTTTACGATATGTCTGGCAATGCCTGGGAATGGTGTCAGGACGGTCAGTATGATTACACATCAGCCGAACAGAACGACCCTTGCTTCAATACAGCGGTCAAGTTCCGCATGTTGAGGGGCGGCAGTGCTGCATCCAAATGGGATGCCTGCAGGGTGGCCAACCGTTCGAGCATACCTGCATGCAACGTGAAATCAACATTCGGTTTCAGACTTGCCATCTGACGGTATTGATTATACCATATAGTTATGACATACATATCTGTACCTGAAAAAGAGCGTCGTCTCGTATTCTATCTCGCAATGGAGGAATACGTGGCGGCGCATCTGCATACAATCCTCGCTGACAGGGCCGACAAGGAAGCATTCTTTATGTGGCAGGTGAGTCCTACCGTGATTTTCGGACGCAACCAGGTAATGGAGGCAGAGGTGAACATCCCTTATTGCAAGGAGCATGGCGTAAATCTTTTCAGAAGAAAAAGCGGCGGCGGATGCGTCTATTCTGACAAGGGCAACATTATGCTCTCCTATATCACGGACACGACTGATGTGGCTGCTGCCTTCGAAAAATATCTGGATGAGTTGTCCGGCTATCTTTCCGCTACTGGCGTAAATGCTTATAAGTCAGGAAGAAATGATGTGATGATAGACGGGAAGAAAGTTTCGGGCAATGCTTTTTTTCTGAAGCCGCAGTCCAGTATCGTGCACGGGACAATGCTGTTCGACACTGATTTCGATGCGCTTGAGCGGGCGATTACACCGTCCGGGGCCAAGATTCAGAGCAAAGGCGTCTCGTCAGTCCGCCAGCACGTGACCAATCTCAAGCCTTTATATGAAAAACTTGACAGTCCGTTGAGGAATATTGACCTTTTCAAACTATATTTGAAGAAATGTTTCTGTTCGGAGGGGGAAACGATAGACGAGATTGTCCTGTCTGATGCGCAGATTGCTGATATTGAGGAGATTGAGGCGGGATATCTGAATCCGGACTTCTTGATGGGCAGAAACCATAGGTATTCGGTCCGTCACAGCGGACGAATCAGCGGTGTAGGAGAAATCTGTCTGGAACTGGATGTGGAAACGGAAACTGTGACCGGCTGCCACTTGTCAGGAGATTTCTTCCCGATAAAAGATGGATTGGAAGAATTGGTTTCAGAGAAACTGAATGGAAAGGAATATGATATCGCCAAGATCAGGGAGGCGCTCGGTGACATTGATCCGAGTCCATATGTCGCCGGTCTTGGATCTGAGGCATTCCTGTCCATTCTGAAACAATAGTAAACTAACACATAAAAAATCAACACTTGATAATGGAAGAAAATCTTAAGAAAACCTGTCTGTATGACAGCCACGTGGCTCTCGGAGCCAAGATGAGCCCGTTTGCCGGATTTATGATGCCGATACAGTATTCCTCCATAACCGAGGAGCACAATGCTGTACGTCATGCGGTCGGAATGTTCGACGTGTCTCACATGGGAGAAATTTTTGTGAGCGGACCGGATGCTGAGAAATTCGTCAATCATATTTTTACCAATGAAATCCGTGGCTTCGAGCCGGGCAAAGTTCTCTACGGAATGATGCTCCATCCGGACGGTGGCGTGGTGGATGACCTGCTGGTTTACAGGGAGTTCGAGCCGGATCATTTCCTGCTTGTAGTCAATGCGGCCAACATTGACAAGGATTATGAGTGGATTCTCGCTCAGACCGCAGGCTATGATGTGAAGGTGGTCAATGACTCCGACAACTGGGGCCAGATTGCGGTTCAGGGACCTGGCGCAGAGAAAGTCGTAACAGAAGTTCTCGGACTTGCAGAGGCAGCTGAATTGACATTCTACACTTATTATGAGGCACAGTGGAACGGCCACAGAATGGTGGTCAGCCGTACAGGTTACACAGGAGAGGACGGTTTCGAACTTTATACCACCTGTGAGGACATCAAGGAAATATGGAAGAAACTTCTCGACAATGGAGTGGTGCCTTGCGGACTCGGATGTCGTGACACTCTGCGTTTCGAGGCAGGTCTTCCTCTTTACGGAGATGAACTTTCTGATACCATCACACCTATAGAGGCCGGTCTCGGGATGTTCTGCAAACTTGACAAGGAAGAGTTCATCGGAAAGGATGTAGTAGCAAAGCAGAAAGCAGAGGGAACTGAGCGTAAACTCGTAGGTATCGAGTTGGAGGACAAGGCGATACCTCGCGCCACATATCCGGTGGAAACCGAAGACGGGACACAGGTCGGTGTAGTCACTACCGGTTACCACTCCATCTCGTTGGAAAAGAGCATCTGCTTCGCAATGGTGCAGACTGCATACTCTAAACTCGACACGCCTCTCTGGATCCGTATCCGCAAGAAGGTATTCCCGGGCAAGGTGGTCAAGAAGAGATTCTATCAGACAAATTATAAAAAATAATACTAACAACTGAAACATTTTGATTATGAGCAAAGTATTGGAAAGTCTCCGTTACAGCGAGACACACGAATGGGTGAAAGTAGAAGGCGATATCGCAATTGTCGGCGTTACTGATTTCGCACAGAGCGAGATGGGCGACATTACTTATGTGGATATGCCTGACGTTGACGATGAGGTTGTAAAGGACGAGGAATTCGGCGCTCTCGAAAGCGTGAAAGCTTCAAGTGACCTTATCTGCCCTGTCAGCGGTGTCGTTGTAGAGAACAACGAGGCTCTCGAAGATGCTCCTGAGCTGGTGAACCAGGATCCTTATGAGAACTGGATCATCAAGGTGAAGATGAGCGACCCTGAGGAGTTGAACGACCTCATCAGCGCTGAGGAGTACACCAAGTTGACTGAAAAATAATCTACTATGTCAACATTCTCATATTTTCCTCATACTGAGGATGATATAAAGTCAATGCTGGAGCGTATCGGAGTCGGGTCGCTGGATGACCTGTACTCCGATGTTCCGGATAAATTCATTTATCGCGGAGAATATGACCTGCCTGACGCAATGTCCGAGCAGCAGGTACGCTCATTCTTTGAATCCTTGGACAAGAAGGATCTGCATCTGAAAGTGTTTGCCGGTGCCGGCGCTTATGACCACTATACGCCATCGGTGATACCTTATATCTGTTCCCGTTCGGAATTTCTTACTGCATATACTCCGTACCAGGCTGAAATCTCGCAGGGAACATTGCGCTATATCTTTGAGTATCAGAGCATGATATGCGCATTGACAGGAATGGACGTGTCCAACGCTTCCATGTATGACGGCCCTACGGCTGCAGCGGAGGCGATGATGATGGCAGTTGCCTGCACCAAGCGCAAGACCAGAGTGCTGCTTTCTGAGACCCTTCTGCCTCATGTCAGGAAAGTGGTGGAGACATATGCCAAGTTCCACAATGTCCAGCTCGGCTATATTCCGATGAAGGACGGCCAGACTGGACTTGAGTCGATGAAAGAGGAACTGGCAAAAGGCGATGTGGCCGGTGTGATCGTGCCGTCTCTGAACAGATTCGGCATTGTCGAGGATCTTACGGGCTTCGCTGAGGCGGTTCACGAGGCGAAAGCCATAGCCGTAGAGTATTGCGACCCGTCGGCATTGGCGCAGCGCCATCAGGCTCTGGCGAATGGGACTTCGATATCGCAGTCGGCGACGGTCAGTCTCTCGGTATTCCGATGTGCTTCGGCGGTCCTTACGTCGGCTTTATGGCCTGCCGCAAAGATTATGTGCGCAAGATGCCGGGACGTATTGTCGGACAGACACAGGACGCTGACGGAAAGCGTTGTTTCGTGCTTACTCTGCAGGCCCGCGAGCAGCATATCCGCAGGGAGAAGGCTACCAGCAACATTTGCTCTAACCAGAGCCTGATGGCGCTGTATGTGACTGTATATATGTCGCTTATGGGCAAGGAAGGTCTTGCCAAGGTGAACTCTCTTTCATCTGCAGGAGCGCATTATCTTTATGGAGAACTTCTCAAGACAGGCAAGTTCGAACCTGTGTTCGACAAGCGTTTCCTGAAAGAATTCGTGCTGAAACCGCTTGTTCCTGTAGAAAAACTTCAGCAGAAACTTCTTGACGAGGGCTTTTTCGGAGCATTGGCCACTGAAGAAGGTTATGTAAGTTTCTGTGTTACAGAGAAGAGAACAAAGGCAGAAGTGGATTCATTAGTTGAAGCAGTCAAGGAGGTATAGATATGAAATATTACGACAAACTTATTTTCGAATTGTCCAAACCGGGACGAAGCGGATATTCTCTGCCGGAATGTGAGTTCCCTGTCAGTGATATGGCTGTACCTCAGGCTCTTGCGAGAGAATCTGAACTGCCTCTGCCTCAGGTGAGTGAAGTGGATGTCGTCAGACATTATACGAATCTGTCGCAGATGAATTTCGGTGTCGATACCGGATTCTATCCGCTCGGAAGCTGTACCATGAAGTACAATCCTAAGATCAATGAAGAGGTGGCGGCAATGTCTGGCTTCCTCGGCCTGCATCCTCTCCAGCCGTCTGCATCAGTACAGGGTGCGTTAGAGGTATATTACGATATGGAGAAATACCTGTCGGCGATTACCGGAATGTCTGCGTTCACGTTCAATCCTTGCGCAGGCGCACATGGTGAACTTACGGGGCTGATGATCATGCGTCAGTACCATATCAGCAGGGGAGATATGGGCAGGACCAAGATTATCGTTCCTGACAGTGCACACGGAACCAATCCTGCCAGTGCGGCAGTCTGCGGCCTGGAAGTGGTAGTCGTGAAGTCCAAGGAAAACGGCCTCGTGGATGTGGCTGACCTGGCTCCGCTTCTCGGTGACGATGTCGCCGGCATCATGATGACCAATCCTAATACGCTCGGTCTTTTCGAAAAGGAAATCGCTGAGATTGCGGAACTGGTTCACGGATGCGGAGGCCTTCTGTACTATGACGGAGCCAATATGAACCCTCTCCTGGGTGTTGTACGTCCGGGTGATATGGGATTTGACATCATGCACCTGAATCTCCACAAGACATTCTCCACTCCTCATGGCGGAGGCGGTCCGGGCTCAGGTCCGGTAGGCGTGGCTTCTCATCTGAAGGAGTATCTTCCAGTGCCTCACGTTGTCAAGAACGCTGAAGGCAAGTTCGAAATGGTGAATGCGGCGGAAAATTCAGTAGGTCACGTTTCCGGATTCATGGGCAATTTCGGTGTGATTCTGAGGGCATGCTGCTATATCCTGATGCTCGGCCGCCAGAACATCCGTTTGGCCGGCAAGTTTGCGACAATGTCTGCGAACTATATCAAGGAGAGCCTCAAGGATTGCTACAAGCTTCCGATTCCTTCGGTCTGCAAGCACGAGTTCGTCTTCGACGGCCTTGTCAATGACGGCGGACGTCCTGCTACTGATTCTTCAGAAGAGGTGCCGGGCGCAACTACATTGGACATTGCCAAGAGACTGCTCGATTTCGGCTTCCATGCTCCGACGATTTATTTCCCTCTCCTGTTCCATCAGGCCATCATGATAGAGCCTACCGAGACGGAGTCCAAGGAAACAATCGACGCGTTCATCGATGTAATGCGGAAAATCGCTGCGGAGGCCGCTGAGTCGCCTGCCATCCTGAAGGGTGCACCTCATTGTACGCCAATCGGAAGACCGGATGAAACAATGGCGGCAAGACAGCCGAAGCTGAAATTCTGGGACTAACAGCATAATATCTCGATAACAGCATGATATTGACAATTATAGGCGCGGGGCCCGGCGGATATGAACCCGCTGCGGCCGCCGCTGCAAATGGCATTGAAACATATTTGATTTCAGAAGGCCCTCTCGGTGGAACTTGTCTGAATGAGGGCTGCATCCCTACCAAGGCATTGTGCCGTAACGCTGAACTGATAGAAGATGTCCGCAAGGCGGAGAAATTCGGTGTCAGTTTTGCCGGTCAGCCTGATGGCGCTCCCGCGTTTGTCTTCGATATCCAAGGTCGATATCGAAATGCGGCAGCACATCCTTGCAG
>OQVU01000918.1_pt1 | contig 11496 bp, 10 predicted proteins | sample 1691611 | NCBI WGS metagenome assembly OQVU01 (sample SAMN03418272, study PRJEB22391) | human gut metagenome | biome: human-gut; feature: organic feature; material: feces | host: Homo sapiens | place: Tanzania | collected 2013-01
GAGTTCGACATACTGTGCTTTCTTGCCAGCAACCCGAACAAGGTATTCTCAAAGGATGAGCTGTTCAGCAAGATCTGGAATATGGACAGCATAGGAGATATTGCAACGGTTACTGTTCATATCAAGAAGATCAGAGAGAAGATTGAATTTGATACATCGAATCCACAGTACATAGAGACTGTGTGGGGCGTTGGCTATAGATTTAGGATGTAGGAGATACGATAGATGAGATTAGATATATTACATGAAGACAGTGATATCATTGTGGCTGTAAAGCCATGTGGTGTGCCAACTCAGCCGGACAAGACCAATTCAGAGAGCATGGTGAGTATGCTCAAGCTCAGGATATACGAGAAGGAGAACAGAAAAGAGGAGCCATATCTTGTGCCTATACACAGACTGGACAGGCCTGTAGGCGGAGTTATGGTATTTGCCAAGACTCCTGAGGCGGCTGCAAATCTCTCAAAGCAGAGTGAGGATGGTTCTATGATGAAGTATTATCAGGCGATCCTCACAGGCGAGCTTCCAAATGATCAGGGAATGCTGAAGGACTACCTGCTTCACGATACGAAGGACAATGTGACAAAGGTCGTGGACAAGGACACACCTGGGGCAAAGTATTCCGAGCTGGAATATGAGGTGCTGGATGTCATGGACACGGACGAGGGAGTTCTGTCATATATACTTGTTGAACTCATAACGGGAAGACATCACCAGATCAGAGCGCAGTTTGCGAAGCGAAAGTGCGGAATATGGGGTGACACGAAGTACAACCCTAAGTTCCAGAAGACGAAGAAGAAATATAAAGAGATAGGACTTCACGCGTCCAGACTGGAATTTGACCATCCGACAACAGGGGAACATATGGTGTTCAAGCATGAGCCGGAGGGCGGAGCATTTGCCATTCTGGATCTGGATGAGTTTTAGAGAAATTCAGCAAAATTATTAGTAAAAACATTGAATAAACAGGGTAGAAATATATAATATAAATATCATTTTATATCTTAGCTTGATTGTGCTTGGAGAGGCGTAAGAAAGTGAGGATAAAAATGAAAAAATTTGTAAATGATGTACATTATTCAAGATCAGCTCTAAAGTTTATAAAGTCAAGAACACCTGGAGAAAAGAAGTATTTACAAAATGTAATAGAAAAGCATTTAAAGGTATTGCCGGCAACAGGTGATATAAAACCTTTACAGGGGTATTCTGATGGTAGAAAAAGACTACGAGCTGGGGGTGTGCGTATTATATTCAGATATGACGAGGATGGCAGCTTATTGATTTTGTCTATAATAGATATTGGAACCAGAGGAGGTATATATAAATAGAAAGAGGTGTTTATATGAACAGTTTAGTATCTCAGACCGCAGAAATGATAAAGGCATGGGATCCTGATTTTACAAAGGTAACTCCTGATGAGGCAAAGGTGATAGACAAGAGTGATAAAGAAATGAAATCGGGAGAATATTATTCAGAGAAGGATGTTTGGTAAAATGGTATTTACAGGGCGGATGCCGACACGTTTCGTGTTGACATCCGCCCTGAAATTTTGTAGATTAAAGAGTGTATGCAATTTAATAGTTTATATACAGAATGTTTTAAAATAAAAGGAGATATAAGATCATGGCAAACGATAAGAAGATGGTTGAAGCTATTACTTCCATGGATGAAGATTTTGCACAGTGGTATACTGACGTTGTCCTCAAGGCAGGACTTATCGCATATACCAACGTGAAGGGATGTATGGCTATCAAGCCCGCAGGATATGCAATCTGGGAGCTTATACAGAAGCAGCTTGATGAGAGATTCAAGGCAACAGGCGTGGAGAATGTGTACATGCCTATGCTTATTCCAGAGAGCCTTCTTGAGAAGGAGAAGGATCACGTTGAGGGATTTGCACCGGAGGTAGCATGGGTTACATACGGTGGACTCAATCCACTCACAGAGCGTATGTGTGTAAGACCTACATCAGAGACTCTGTTCTGCGATTTCTACAAGAATGATATCCAGTCATATCGTGATCTGCCAAGGGTATATAATCAGTGGTGTTCAGTTATGCGTTGGGAGAAGGAGACAAGACCTTTCCTTCGTTCAAGAGAATTCCTGTGGCAGGAGGGTCACACAGCTCATGCAACAGCTGAGGAGGCTGAGGCAAGAACAATACAGATGCTGAATCTGTACGCTGACTTCTGTGAGGATGTTCTGGCTATGCCTGTTATCCGTGGACAGAAGACAGAAAAGGAGAAGTTTGCCGGAGCAGAGGCAACTTACACAATAGAGGCACTTATGCACGATGGCAAGGCGCTCCAGTCAGGAACAAGCCATAACTTCGGAGACGGATTTGCCAAGGCATTTGGAATACAGTTTACAGACAAGGACAACAAGCTCAAGTATGTTCATCAGACATCATGGGGTATGACAACAAGACTTATCGGAGCCATCATCATGGTTCACGGAGACAATTCAGGTCTTGTACTTCCTCCAAAGGTTGCGCCAACTCAGGTTATGATCATTCCTATCATGCAGAAGAAGGCAGGAGTGCTTGAGAAGGCAGCAGAGCTTCGCGAAAAGCTTGGAGCTTTCAGAGTAAAGGTTGATGACAGCGATAAGAGCCCAGGCTGGAAGTTCTCAGAACAGGAGATGAGAGGTATTCCTATCAGAGTTGAGATCGGACCAAAGGATATCGAGGCAAATCAGGCAGTTCTGGTACGCCGTGACACAAGAGAGAAGATTACAGTATCACTTGATGAGATAGATGCAAAGGTTGGAGAGCTTCTTGAGACTATTCAGAAGGATATGTTTGAGAGAGCAAAGGCTCACAGAGATTCACATACACATGCAGCTCTTAACTGGGATGAGTTCAAGAATATCATCGACAACGAGCAGGGCTTTGTAAAGGCTATGTGGTGCGGCGAGACAGCTTGTGAGGAGGCCATCAAGGACGAGACAGGAGCATCCACAAGATGTATGCCATTTGCACAGGAGCATCTCTCAGATGTATGTGTACACTGCGGCAAGCCGGCTAAGAAGATGGTATACTTCGGAAGAGCATACTAAGATAAAAATGACAATGTTTAATAACTTCTCCAGCATATGCTGGAGAAGTTATTATTTTACGGATAAATAATGGTTACATTATGGCATAATTATGGTACAATAATTAAAAAATAACATTATGGAGCGTTTTATTATTTAGAAATGGGGTGAATAATATGCCACAAATTATACCAATAAAAGAATTAAAAAATACTTCTGAAATTTCTGAAATGTGTCATGGCGCAGATGAGCCTATATATATAACAAAAAATGGCTATGGGGACATGGTGATCATGAGTATGGAAATGTATGAACAGACAATGCGTAAATTATCCATATACAGAGATATAGAGCTTTCAGAAAGTGATGTCAGATCAGGAAGAGTTGCAGATGCAAGAGAATCGTTGAATAAAATAAAGGAGAAATATGGCATATAGATTACGGATTACTGAACACGCCAATGAGATGTTGGAAAATCATGTGTTTTATCTTCGAAACAAATTTAAAAGTAATCAAGCAGCTTCACATTTAATTCAGGCTGTTGAGAATATATTTGAAAGACTGGAAGATAATCCGAAACAGTTTCCTATATGTAAAGATTCTTATTTGGCAATTAAGGGTTACAGGATAGCGCTTTTAGGGAGTATGAACTATAGTATTGTTTTTAGTATACAGCAGGAAGAAGTTATTATTTTAGGGATATTCAACCAATTGGAAAATTATGAGACAAAGATGCGGAGAGAAGATATATGAGAATAGACATTCCAGATGGAGCAAATAAAGTTATAGAGGGTCTTGAGGCAGCAGGCTATGAGGCCTATATAGTCGGCGGCTGCGTGAGAGACAGCATACTTGGAAGGTTACCGGGGGACTGGGATATCACCACATCTGCCAGACCTGAGCAGGTCAAGGAGATATTCAGGCGAACCGTAGATACAGGAATAGAGCATGGAACCGTAACAGTCATGATGGGCAAGGAAGGCTATGAGGTCACGACGTACAGGATAGATGGAGAGTACAGTGATCATAGGAGACCGGATCAGGTGGAGTTCACAGCCAGCCTTGAGGAGGATCTGAAGAGAAGAGACTTCACGATAAATGCCATGGCGTACAGCCACAGCAAGGGCATAATAGATATGTTTGGCGGTGTGCAGGATCTGAATGGCAAGGTTATAAGAGCTGTCGGTGTGGCAAGGGACAGATTCGATGAGGATGCACTTAGAATACTCAGAGCCATAAGATTTGCGGGACAGCTTGGATTTGACATAGAGAGAGATACCCGAAAGGCCATGATCATCCAGGCACAGTACCTCAAGGATATAAGTGCGGAGAGGATCAGGGTGGAGCTCACAAAGCTCCTTGTATCAGATCATCCGGACAAGCTTCTTGAAGCTTATGTTACAGGTATCACTGCATATATCCTTCCTGAATTTGACAAGATGATGGAGCAGCCACAGAACAACCAGTATCACAGATACAATGTGGGTGTACACTCCATTGAGGCGGTTAAGAATATAAGAGCTGACGTCACCATGAGGTGGGCGGCGCTTCTCCACGATATAGGCAAGCCATCCACACACACTGTGGACGAGAATGGAACAGATCACTTTTACGACCACCAGATCGCGGGAGTTCCACTGGCGGAGGCGGTTCTCAGAAGACTGAAGTTTGACAACAATACCATCAAGGACGTGTGCAAGCTGGTGAGATGGCATGACTTTGGCATGGGCTGCGTTCCGAAGAAGAATACCATCAGGAAGCTTCTCGGAGAGGTTGGAAAGGATTTCTTCCCATATATAATCGAGATCAAGAAAGCCGATATGGCTGCCCAGAGCGATTACAAGCTGGAGGAGAGACAGAGCCAGCTTGCGGAGCTTGAGAAGAAATATGAAGAGATCGTGGCAGATGATGACTGCGTCAGGATCAAGGACCTCAAGGTAAATGGCGGAGACCTCATAAAGCTGGGAATAAAGCCGGGACCTCAGATGGGCGAGATACTTCAGAAACTGCTGGATATGGTTATAGAAGACCCGGAGAAGAACGACAGGGAATATCTGCTGGATCAGGTAAAGCAGATGTAGGCATCAGCGATACCCGTCGTAAAACAGACAAATAAAAAGTTACAACTTAAGAATGAAACTTAACATCCCCTCATACAATTACTTAGCAGGCAGTTATGCTGCCAAGAGATGGTTGTAGGAGGGGGTTTTTATTTGGCTGAAAAAATGGGTGAAGTGTATGAAGCATACGATATGGAAGTACAGGGAACGGGCAGAGGCAGAGGTGCTGTGATCCTGATGACGGACAAGGGGGTCAGACAGGTGTCATCCCTGAATGGAACTGACGAGAGGCTTCAGCAGGAGAAGGAATTCAAGGATAAGATATATGAAAAGGGCTTCTGTAATATAGACCGGGTCGTGGCCAACAGCGAAGACGAGCTGGTGACCTGCGACAGGTATGGAAATCCATTTGTGTGCAGGGAATATTTCCAAGGGCGGGAGTGTAATGCATCAAGCATAAGGGATCTTGAGAAAGCAGTTATAAATCTGGCGTGGTTTCACAGAGCCGGAAGGGAACTGTACATGGAGGAGAATACGTCATACACAAAAAAAACTCCGGGAAATCTGGACAGAAAGGTAAATGAGCTTCGCAGGATAAGAAATTTTGTCAGCAGGAGAACCCTGAAGAATGACTTTGAGATGATGTACATAAAGACATTTGATTATTTTTACAGCCAGGCAGAGAAGTGCCTGTCGCTGTTTCAGGATAATTTCACATACAACGACAAATGGCTTGGCTATTGTCACGGCTCGTATAATTATCACAGCGTGATGTTCTGTGATGGATACATAGCAACCATAAATTTTGACCGGTTCCATGTGGGATACCAGCTCATGGATCTGTACCAGTTTCTCCGCAAAGCCATGGAGAAAAACAGGTATGATATCGCCATGGCGAAGGACATTCTGAGTGCGTACAGTCAGATCAATTATCTTGAACATGAGGATTATGAATTCATATATCTTATGTACAGTTTCCCGGAGAAGTTCTGGAAGATAAGTAACCGGTATATGAACACCAGAAAGAGCTACATATCCCCGGTTTTGATGGAAAAACTCCAAAAAGTTATCGAAGATGACCAAGAAAAGCTCAAAATTTTGAGTGAAATTAACGATACCTATGGACTTCACAAGCTGACAAATTAAGAGTATAATGTTGGGGCGTGGATAATAATTGAGTTAGACACGTGATACTGAATTGTGATGTATTTTACAGATGGTTTTTTCGTGTGTGTGTTTTCCATTTGTAGGATGCTCTATGGGTAACATAAAGCAATAGATTTCACAGGAGGCAAAATGATGAGCGATTATAATTACAAGGACGTGTATGAGCAGTGGGTGAACAATCCTTTGTTTGGTCAGGAAACCAAGGATGAGCTCTTAGCGATCAAGGACGACGAGAAAGAGATAGAAGAGAGATTCTATTGTGATCTTGTATTTGGAACAGCCGGACTTCGAGGCATCATCGGAGCTGGTACTAACAGAATGAACATATATGTAGTGCGCAAGGCTACACAGGGACTTGCAAACTACATCATCAAGGCGGGCAAGCAGGACAAAGGTGTGGCAATAGCTTATGATTCAAGAAGAATGTCACCTGAGTTCTCTATGGAGGCAGCTCTCTGCCTGGCAGCAAATGGCATAAAGGCTTACAGATTCGAGTCACTTAGACCGACACCTGAGCTCTCATTTGCAGTGAGATATCTGGACTGTGTAGCTGGTATCAATGTAACAGCATCACACAACCCACCAGAGTACAACGGATATAAGGTATACTGGGAGGATGGCGCACAGATCACACCACCTCATGACCAGGGAATCATGGCCGAGGTAAAGGCCATCACAGATTTCGCAGATACAAAGACTATGGACATGGTAGAGGCAAAGAAGAAGGGGCTCCTTGTAACTATCGGTTCAGAGGTTGATGACGCATATATGGGCGAGCTCAAGAAGCTCATCCTCAATCAGGATGCAATTGACAAGTATGGCAAGGATCTCAAGATCGTGTACACACCACTTCACGGAACAGGCAACATCCCTGTAAGAAGGATTCTCAAGGAGATCGGATTTGAGAATGTGTACGTGGTTCCTGAGCAGGAGCTTCCGGATGGAGAGTTCCCAACAGTTGAGTATCCAAACCCAGAGGCAAAGGAAGCATTTGCACTGGCACTCAAGCTGGCAAAGGAGGTTGATGCAGATCTCGTTCTGGCAACAGACCCTGATGCCGACAGACTCGGATGCTACGCCAAGGATTCCAAGACAGGTGAGTACAAGGTATTCACAGGTAACATGTCAGGAAGCTTACTCTGCGAGTATGAGGTAAGCCAGATGAAGGAGAAGAATGGCAGCCTTCCAGCAGACGGAGCAATCATCAAGACTATCGTTACTACCAACATGGTAGATGCTATAGCAAAGTATTATGGAACAGATCTCATCGAGTGTTTCACAGGTTTCAAGAACATTGGCCGTGAGATCCTCAGATTTGAGCAGACAGGCAAGGGAACATACCTCTTCGGATTCGAGGAGAGCTACGGATGCCTGATCGGAACCCACGCAAGAGACAAGGATGCCGTTGTTGCAACTATGGCTCTCTGCGAGGCAGCAGCTTACTACAAGGGTCAGGGCAAGACTCTTTGGGATGCAATGATGGATATGTACGAGAAGTACGGATATTATGTAGATGACATCAAGACCGTAACACTCAAGGGTGTTGAGGGCTCCAAGAAGATAGGACACATCATGAATATCCTCCGTGCAAATGTACCTGAGGATGTTGCAGGCTACAAGACAAAGGTCGTTCGTGACTACCGTCTTGAGTATATAAGAAACATCGAGACAGGCGAGGTTAAGCCTACCGGTTTCCCTAATGCAAATGTACTCTACTATGAGCTTGAGAACGATGCATGGCTTGCAGTAAGACCTTCAGGAACTGAGCCAAAGATCAAGTTCTACTACGGAATCAAGGGTTCATCATACGATGAGGCACAGAAGGAGTCAGCAGCATTTGGTGACAAGGTAATGGATCTTATCTACGATATACTTGAAAAGTAATAAAGAAAAATAATCATAAACAAACGGATTGTTACAGTGACGTATAATATACGGTCACAATGTAGCAGTCCGTTTTTTATTTTAAAATAAATTAAGTATACAAAGGAGGTAAACTGCTCTTATTATATGGGCAAAGACATGGGGAGAATAGATTATGACAGAGAGTGTAAAGAAAAATAAAGAAATCAGGACAAATCGGTATTTCTGGATCGCATGCATAGTGCTGGTGTTACTGCAGTATGGACTGTGCATCCACTACGGGCTTAAGAGACAGTATCTGTTTTGTGATGAGGTGTACAGCTATGGCCTTGCAAACTCCACGGACAAGACTTTTCTCCATCCGGGAGAGGACAACACGCCACTCGACGAGTGGGTGCCGGGGTCATATTTTGAGGACTATATGAATTACAACGATGATTCATTCAACTCCAGTTCAGCATACAGAAATCAGGAAAATGATGTCCACCCGCCGGTATATTATATGCTGCTGCATACGGTGTGCTACTTTTTCAAAGGAGCGGGATACAGTGCAGTTCCGGGAATAGTGCTCAACCTCATACTCCTGATATTTGTGGATATTCTTCTGTTGTATGTGGCGGCATATCTGCTTGGAAACAGATGGTATGGACTGATGGCGGCAGCTCTGTGGGGCGTATCATCGGTGGGCATAAGCAACTGTATGCTCATACGGATGTATCTTCTTCAGACCTTGAATGTATTGCTGCTGACGGCGGTTCATGTATATATACTGAGACATAAAAAGAAGATGACCGTGCCGTATTTTATATTGCTGGCACGGGCGGTCATGTTCGGCGGACTCACACACTATTATTTCTACTTCTATGTTGCCGGACTTGGATTGTGTGTATGTATATACCTGCTGTATATGCGAAAGGTAAAGCAGATGTTTGCGTATGGCTTTAGTCTTGTTGCTGGACTTGGTGCGGCAATAGCGGTATTTCCCGCGACGATAAAGCACATATTTGGTTACAGGGGAAGCTATGCCACCGATAATCTGATAGGACTTTCCGGTCGCAAATTCTTATATTATATCAGTTATATAAACAGGTCGTATTTTGCAGGACTGCTTCCGCTGATCGTGCTTGTGGCACTGGTGCTCATCGTGGCAAGGATAGTGCTTTCATTTGTGGATATAAAGATATCCTTGGTCAGGGAAAATGATGGATTATCCTACAGAGTATGTACACACAGGAGAGATATAGATGCGGACAGAACAGGAAAGATAGAGTCACGCTCACTGTTATTTGCGGGGGTTATCGTGGCTGATGCCGTTCTTGCATTTGTGGGAATACAGGGGTCTGAGCTTGTAAATGCAAGATATATCTACTCGGCACTTCCTATAGTGGCTGTGTTTATGATATGGTGTATGATGAAGCTGGTTCCAGTGATAACCAGGAAGAGATGTGCAGTTGTAACCGCTGTCATATGCCTGTCATTATGTGCAGGCAGTATAGCTGTAAAGGGTGTAGACTGGCAGTACAGGGGCTACAGCGATTGGAGCACAGCCCTGGAGGAGATGAAGGGTCAGGACTGCATCATACTGTGTCACGGAGATGGCAAATGGAACAACGTGTACGCGGGAATGAATGTATTTTCCCAGATGGGAAGATGCCGGTATGTGTACGAGGATGATATAGACAGCATCGCTGATCTGGTGAAGGATTGCGGCGATGAGATATATGTGGCAGTCATCAATGATCCAAAATTTGAAAAGAAAAAGATACACAAGATGACTGAGAAAATAGCAGAGATAACAAAGTATACAAAGAAATCTATAGAATACAGATTTTCGGGAATACGAATTTATAAATTTAAAGCAGGTGAAACAAAATGAAAAAAGTTAGCTTGATAATTCCGTGCTACAACGAAGAGCAGGCTCTTCCGATATTTGCAGGGGAGCTGGACAAGGTGAGACAGGGACTCAGGCAGTATGATTTTGAGGTTCTTATGGTAAATGATGGTTCGTCGGATAAGACTCTTGAGACCATGAAAAAGATCTCAGAGGAATACGATTATTTCAAGTATTTGTCATTTTCCAGAAACTTTGGTAAGGAGGCTGCAATGTATGCGGGCTTCTGCAATGCAGATGGGGATTACGTGGCGGTGATGGATGCCGACATGCAGGATCCGCCAAGTCTGCTCCCGGAGATGCTCGGTATACTTGAACAGGGAGAATATGACAGTGTGGCGACCAGAAGAGTCACCAGAAAGGGCGAGCCGCCGATAAGATCATGGTTTGCGCGGATGTTCTACAAGATCATCAACAAGATATCCGACGCCGATGTCGTGGATGGCGCCAGGGATTTCAGGCTTATGAAGGCAGAGATGAAGGATGCCATCGTGTCGATGTGCGAGTACAACAGATTCTCCAAGGGAATATTTGGCTGGATCGGGTTCAGGACAAAATGGCTGGAATACGAGAATGTGGAGAGAGTTGCGGGCGAGACGAAGTGGAACTTCTGGAAGCTTTTCAAATACGCACTGGACGGAATAATCAACTTCTCCGAGGCACCGATGAGTATAGCTTCGGGATTTGGAATATTCTGTACGTTAGTATCATTTGTCATGATGCTGTTTTTCTTTATAAGAAAGCTGGTGTGGGGAGATCCTGTTGCGGGATGGCCATCGCTTGTGTGCATCATACTGTTTGTGTCAGGGCTCCAGTTCCTGTGCATAGGAATAATGGGCAAATATATCGCCAAGACATATATGGAGACCAAGAGCAGGCCGCATTATATAATATCTGATACCAATAAAGACGACGTGAATAAGATAAATTGATAACATTATGAAGCTGTATTGTGATGGAATGGTCATGATACAGCTTTATTTGGATGATAAGACGTTTTATGTAATATTTACATCCGTTACAGGTACATATAGTTGTAATTTGACTACTTGATAGCTTATAATTTAGATGATACTGTTTTAGTCAAATGGGACTTATGTTTGGTAGACATGGGGGTAACATGCAATGAATCTTACAGTAAAATGTCCATCCTGCGGCGGTGTTGTGGTACTGAATCCTGAGACGAGGCAGCTGCAGTGTACGCAGTGTGATTCGGTGCTCAGCAGAGGTATAGGAGAAGAAAACTCTGCCATGACCAGAAATGAGGATGGAGAGCTTGTAGATAAGAGAAGCTATAAGGCAATTCAGAAGATTGCCAGAATAAAAAGATACATAACTGATGCCACGGATACGATATACACATTGGATGAGATCAATATTGGAAAGGATGATGAATCGCCAAGGTATATGGATATGAATCTATATGAATGTACATCCTGTGGTGCAAGACTTATGGTGAAATCCACGGAAACTTCCAGT
>OQVU01000923.1_pt1 | contig 11473 bp, 7 predicted proteins | sample 1691611 | NCBI WGS metagenome assembly OQVU01 (sample SAMN03418272, study PRJEB22391) | human gut metagenome | biome: human-gut; feature: organic feature; material: feces | host: Homo sapiens | place: Tanzania | collected 2013-01
GGATTGCAAATCCGCCGGGACGCCTAGCGGGCTTGCGTTCTTGGCTTCAAATCCGGCGGAACGCCTGGCAGGCTTGCGTTCTTGATTTTATACTACAACCCCGGCTGGCTGTTCAAGATCTTCTCGGTATCCTCGCTGGATGGGCGTGTCATATCTGGATTCACGATTCTGCCGTTTGGATCGAGGAGAATGAAGCGAGGGATTCCGCTGATGCGATAGTCGCTCTGGAACTTGGTGCCCTTGCCGATGTAAAGTTGGGTGCCGCTCAGGGCGCCGCTCTTTACACGGGCTGTCCACTTCGCCTTGTCCTGGTCTATCGACAAGCCCACGAACACGATGTTTCTGCCCTTGAACTTCTCCTCCAACTTCTTGAGGAATGGCAACTCCTTCTGGCATGGTCCGCACCAGGTGGCCCACATATCTATATATACATACTTACCACGGAAATCGCGAAGCGTCATCTCCTTGCCGTTTACATCCACACCCTTGAACATAGGCGATGGACGGCCCACGGCTGCCTTGTCCCACTTGGCACATGCCTGCTTGAAGATGGCGTTGAGACGTGGCGAGGTTACGTAGGTGTAATAGAGGTTCTGAAGATCGGTGATGTTCTCCACGCCATTGCCCTCTACATAGGTGAACGCCAGGAAGTGAATCAGGGATTCACGAACCTTGTCGCTCTGGATGTTCTCGCCGATGTAGCTCATCTCTGCCACTACCTTTGGATAATACTGGCGGATGTTCTTGCCTGCCTCATCGAAGATATGTGCCGCCTCTATCATGAAGTTGCGGTACTCGTCGATGTCGGCAAGATCATCATCCTCCTTCACATACTGGCGAAGGGTATCGTAATACTCCTTGCCCAATACCATCGTGGTGTCCTGGGTAAGATAGGTATGGCTCACCGGATACATCAGCATCATGTTGGCATAGAAGTAGGTGATTCGGCCTTCCTCCATCTTCAGGAACTTGTCGTCGGCTGCAAACTTGCGTGCCTTCAGCAGGCGCTTCATCGATGCCATCTTCTTATCTACGGTGGACTTGAACTCACCCCATGGCTGGGTATAAGCCTCGTTAGGCAAGCCGGTTAGCTGAATCTTGTTCAAGTAATCCGCAGCCTTCTCGTTACCGCCCTTTACGGCAAAGGTATTGTCGAAATCGTTGGCATCGAAGGAGATGTTCATATCGTCGCCCTTCTGGAGATAGACTACCTTGAACTTCTCGCCATAATATACGTTGGCATAGAGGGCATCCATGCCGTCGAGCTGCACCGTGGCCTTGCCGTCGGTGAGCGCAAACTCGTTTACACTCATGTGGTAAACCAGTACCACATTGTTCTGCACCGCATTCCTTACATCAAACTTCACCGTGATGCCGTCTGCGGCGTGCATGTTCACTGCTGCCAGCAGGAACAGAAGCAATGATACTATCTTATTCTTCATCTTGTTTTCTTTCTTTTAAAACTTATCTTTTTCAATTTTCGCAAGTAATTTACGATATTAGTTGGTACGCTCGCGATAGGTGGCATCCACTATCTTGCCGAAGCCGGAATAGCTGGTTGGGGTTACCTTAGAGAAGTCGCCCTCTGATTTCATGCCGTCGTAGATGCGGAGGGTGCCGGAACCCTTGCCGTTCTCTGTGCCCACGATGAGATCGTAGTCATTGGCCGATGCCGAATTCTGATAGAAGTTGAACTTCATCATCGTGATGGTTTCGCCGCTGAAGCTGAACTGGCGTTCTGCCTTCAATGGCTTCTCCGAGAGATTCACCCGGTAAACCGTGCCGCCCACTGCATAATACATATAGTTTTTCAGCGAACTGAAGGCGAAGCAGGAAGCCTTGGCGATGTCGGTGCAGTCGCTCAGGTCGCCATAGTAGGCCTTGCCCAAGGCGAAGGTGCAGTCGGCATAGCAGAGCATATCGCCCAGCTGGATGCCATAGAGTTCATACTTCCTGCCGCTGCGGAGCACGGTATAGGTGATGCCCATCTTGGCATTTCCCGGGTCGTACTTGGTATTCTCCATATAAACGAAGTCCATGCCGGTAGGGTAGTCGGCAAAGGCATTTCCCGTTACCATCTCAGAACCCTTATAGCCTGTGGCAATCTCTTCCATCTCCTTCATGGTGTGATAGGAGGCATCAGAAAGCGACAATCCTGGCAGGAACGGACAGCACGACATGAAGCACTTATTCACATCATCATAAAGCAGATAGATGGATGCATAAGAGGCGGCTCCGATGTTGGCTCCCACGGCTGGGGCAAGCACCGGCTGTTTGTTCACGGCAGCGAAGAGGCCCTGGATTCCCATGTTGGAAGCGGAGTAGGCATAGCCGTCGCTCACGATCATTCTCATCATGCCGCTCTGGTCGCATACCATGCTCTGCGGATGCAACTCCTGCTGCTTTGCCACCTCGTACTTGAAGGCGTAGTCTTTCTGCCACATGAAACTGTTTTTGGAAAGACGGGTGGCGCCATCGGCGGTGAAGAGATAGAATGGGGAGTCAGAATATCCGCTGTTGGGCGCATACTGGATGCGATAAGGATGATCCAGCTCCGGCATTCCGGTGGTCTTGAGGATGTCGAGATAGGTTTTGCCCGTAATCTTCGATACGATGTCGAGACGGGTCTTGCCATCCACATCGCAAAGCACCATCCAGCCCTCTGAAGAGGTATCGCTCACGGTGAGCGCATAGCTCTGTCGCCAGAACAATCCGGTCTTCTTTTCGGTAGCGGTGAAAAAGAGGGTGTATTCTCCGGCAGGAAGCGTCATTTCCTGCAAGAGATGTTTTTCGTTGCCCAGCACGGTTACCTCGTTGTCGCCCGCCTTGTTGATTACCTTCCACTCGTAGGTGTAGGCATCGAGGTCGGTGATGTTGTCGCCCAGGGATGGGTCGAGGTCGATGTTGGCATGGGTGAGCACCGAGATGTTCTCAGGCACGCCCGTGATAGTTGGCTCGTTGAGACTGTGGTAATCGTAGTTGCCCTCGTCCTGAGAGCAGCCGGCGAACACCGTGGCCATCAGCAGAGCCGCAGCCCATATTTTATAATTTCTCATAATTCTTAAAGTTTTTCTATTTAATCTCCTTTGAGAGGGATTCTCTTTAAAAGTGATTCCCTTTGAGAGTAATTGTATGCCCATGACTTTACTCGCCATAGAATGCCAGCGCATTGCCCTGTGCATCGAAGGCATCGGCATCGTATGCCTTGCCACTGTTGCGAAGCTTCTGCTGCTCCTTCACGTAGCTCTGCATCTCGGAACTTACGTAGCTCTGCATGGCAAGCGTCATCTTCGAATCGTCGTTGAAATCGGCTGGATCCAGGTCAAGAACCTTGCAGGCCAACTCAAACTTCTGCTGGGTGAAGGCACCGAGCAGATCTGTCTTCCATGCCTTTGGGGCTGTGGTAAACTGGTCGGAGAAGATGATCTTGTACTGCAGCGTGGTCACCACATCGCCATTGGCGTTGGTTTCCTCGGTAACAGGCAGGGTGAAGAATGCATTAGGCTGCAGACTTACCTGGATGTGCTTCTGCTGTGATTTCAGGATAGCGGTACGCTTCAGGGTAATCATATACTCCAGCGTGGTTTCGCCCGCAGGCATCTCAGCCTTCTCAGGCAGAACGTAATCAATGCCTTCCCTGGCATCCTCCGAACTTACCGTGAGGGCTATCTCGCGGGGCTGGTCGGAAGGACGGCCTACCAGCTGAATCTTCACAGGCACCTGCATCTCGTCGCCCTTCTCATAAACAAAGGTTACGCTGGTGCTATCCTGCAGGATATTGGTGTTGGTGCGATTGTTGAGGTAAACGCCGTTAATATCCTGGAATACATCCGGTTCCTGCTCGCTGCACGAACCGAGCAGGAAGGCTGCCATCGCTCCAAACAAAAGAGTCTTTATCTGATATTTCATAATTCTTCTGTATTTAATTTTCTGTCTCAGAATCTGGCAGTGGTACCACGAAGATGAGGTCGCTTGCCTTTGGATTCTTGTTCTTGTTGGAAGAGGTGATGATGTCGCAGTTCAATCGCTTGTAGAGATAGAACAGCTGGCCCTCGCCATACAGCTCTCTGATATACTCGTACTTCAGCAAGTCGGGAGTCAGGGTCTGCAGGTTGGCCACACCGCGGTTTCTGCGCAGGGCATTCACATACTTCAGGCCGTTAGCCAGGTTGTCGCTCTGGCTCTCTGCAGCAATCAGGAACATCTCGCCCAGCCTTATCATCGGAATCATCGTGTTCTGAATGCTTCCATTGGCCACCATGTCGCTATACTTGTAGAAATAGCGGTTGCTGCCCGTAGCAATCCAGTTGGCACGATAGCGGTAGTCGTCCTGGTAACCGCCCGTGGTGGCTGCTCCGCCATACACGATGTTGCTCATCAGGTTGTCGTCCATGCGGAACACATAGTTTGGCAGACGGGATGGGTCGAAGAAGTTCTTGTGGATGGTTCCTCTACTGGTGTTGGTGAGGGCGAAGATAACCTCCGACGAGAAGATGCGGTCGGGGTCGGCCGGTGAACCGGTTACGAGACTCTTATCCACAAACGGGAAGATGCCCTGGTCGGCTGTCTTGATTACATCGGTGGCATACTTGAAGGCATCGGCCTTGTCGCCCATGTAGAGATAGGCACGTGCCAGGAGTGCCTCCACGGCATAATAATTCATGCGGAGGGCACGATAGCGCATAAAATTGCTGGTGCCATCCTGCGAACCGCTCATCAGGGTTCCCTCGGTCTTCACAGGGTCGTTGGCAAGCAGGGTGCGCGCCTCTTCCAAATCAGCCACCACCTTCTCAGCCACCTCCTTGGCGGTGAGGATAGGTTCAGGCGAATTGGTCTGCTTATTATAATAAGGTATCGCCTTCTTGTCGCTGTCCTTGGCATAAACCGGACCGAAGAGGCGGAGCATGTCGAAATGGAGCATGGCACGCAAGGCCATCGCCTCGCCCTTGATGGCGTAGTAGTTGCCGCCTGTGAAGAGATTCTGGTTGCCATCGATGGTCTCCAGAATCTTGTTGCAGTTCAGAATCAGGGCGTATGCCTTGTTCCAGGTCTGGTCTAACCGATTGCGCCAATACTCTGTGGCATACTGATATGACGCCAGGTCCTTGTAGTTGCCCCAAACACTGTTGTCGCTGCCGATGGAGTAGGCACCGCCCATCACCTCGATCATCTCAACCGAGAGGGTCTGACCATAGAGTGCCTCGCTGTTGAGGTCGATATAAACGCCATTGAGCATTTTCTGATAGCCTTCTTCCGACTTGAGGAGCTCGCCCTCCGAAATCTGGTCGTAAGGCTTTACCTCCAGCCAGCTGTCGCACGAAACCATCAGCGTGCTGCAGGCTATGATCATTGAATATATTATCTTTTTCATTTCTTGCTTTTTAGAATGTTGCACCTATTGAGAATGACACGGTACGGGCAAACGGATAGTCGATGCCTCGCTCAGCCTTTACGGTTGACCAACGGAAAATGTCGTTCATGTTGGCCTGAACGGAAAGGGCCTGCATGCCCAACTTCTTGGCGATGTTGAGCGGGAACTCGTAACCCAGGTTGATAGACTCGCAGGTGAGGGTGTTCTCATCCATCACGAAGCGCGAAGACTTGTCGGTCTTCTGCACCATCGAGATGCCCTTGAACTGGGCATTGCGGTTGCTGATGCTCCAACGGTCGTAGAGGGCACGGCGGTCCTGGTTGTTATATACGTCGGCTGTGCCGATGTTCTCCACCTTGTCGAAGAGCGAACTGTTGAAGAGCTGGCCGCCATACTGATAGCGGAAGAAGCAGCTGAACGAGAAGCCCTTGTAATAGAAGGTGGTTCCCAGCAGGCCTTCTACATCCGGCTCGGTATCGCCGCATACCACCTCATCATTGGCATCGTAGGTGAACGAATAGGTTCCGTCGCGCTTGATGAAAAGCTCCTTACCCGTGGCTGGGTCGATGCCCGCAGAGCGTACTGCCCAGATGGCGGTAGGACTTCCACCGTCGTAATAGCGGGTGGTGTTGTGAAGACCGGTCTTTCCGCTCTCGTTCAAGGCGCTGAAGGCATTGCCGATGTTGGCATACTTCGACTTGGAGTGGGTGGCGCTCACGGAGATGTTCCAGTTGATGCGCTCGTGCGGCATATAGATAGGCGAGAACTTGACGGTGGCTTCCCAACCATTGGTCTTCTGCTTGCCGGCGTTCAATGCCTCGCTGGTTACACCCATGGAACCTGGGGTGGTGATGATGGCGAGCAACGGGTCGGTGTTCTTGATGTAGTAATCAAGAGTAAGGTTCAGACGGTTGCCCAGGGTGGTGATATCGGCACCCACATTGTAGTTGATGGTCTCCTGCCAAGCCAGGTCGTTATTACCTAAACCATTGATTACAACACCCGTGCCAAACACGTTGGTCATCAAACTGTTAAACATATAGGTGGTGTAAGCCTGATAAGCCGAGAAATTCTGATTTCCAGGGTTACCCACAGAGGCACGCAGCTTCAGCATCTGGAAGATATCATTCTCCTGCATCCACTGCTCGTTGTGGATGTTCCAACCCAGACCCACAGACCAGGTGGTGCGGAAACGGTTGTCGGTACCGAACATGGAGGCACCGTCGTTACGCAGGTTGAAATCGAGCAGGTAGCGGTTGTCGTAGGCATATCCGCCGTTGAGATAGAAGCTGGATGCATGCTTGATGTTCTCCCGATAACTTGGCTTGCCACCGGTAGGGTAGTTGTTGGCAAAGGATGGTGCCGCAAACTGATCGTCGGTGAAACCGGTAGCCGAATAGCCGTTGGTCTTGCTAGTGGTATTGTTGAAGTTGAAGCCCAGCACGGCATTGATCTGATGCTTTTCGGCTATCAGCTTACCGTAAGTGGCAGAAAGGTCGCCCTCGTAGTAGAGATACTTCTGCAGACTGTGCTTGAAGAGTCCCTTCTGGGTAGCCTCCTTATCGTCGAAATCGGTATGTTCAGGCGAGAGGCGCTGGTCCTGGGTATCATCATACTTGGTGATACCAAACTTGGCACGCACGCGGAGCTCTTCGGTGGCAAACCACTCGGCGATGAAGTTGTTGGTAAAGCCGAAACGCTGGCCCTTGTCGTAGTTGTTGAGATGGGCATTCCAGAGCGGATTCGAAACAGGATTATCGTTCAATCCATCTTCAGGATAATAGAGATACTTGTTGATCTTGCCATCTGCACCATACTTCTTGTAGTAAGGGTTGGCCTGCGCATATTCTGCGAAACTCACCGTAGGGTTGTTGGTCTCCAGATAGTCGATGGAGAGCTTGTTGCTGAACTGGAACTTTCCGGTGCGGTAGATGAGGTCGAGGTTTCCGCCCAGGGTCTGACGGTCGGACCCCTTCATCACGCCATTCACCTTTCCATAGTTCAATCCCAAACCATATCTCACGTTGCCCTCACCACCCTCGGCATATACATTGTGCTTGTGGGTAAAGCCGGTGCGCAGCGGCACACTGAGCCAATAGGTGCTTACGCCCTGTTCTATATCGCGGAGACGGGAATTATAGAGATTATCCAACTTAATCTGGTTGAAAGGATCGCTGGCATTATCCTTATATACGCCAGCCAGTTTTTCGAACTCCAGCTTCTCGCGGGCATTCATCAGGTTGTAATCAGAAAGGTCGGCGAAGTCCATGCTGTAGTCTCCCTTGTAGGAAATCTGCAGCTTACCCTTTACAGGCGCCTTGGTCTCGATGACCACCACGCCATTGGCCGCCTTGGAACCGTAGATGGCTGTGGATGCGGCATCCTTGAGCAGGGTAACCGATGCTACTCTGTTCATATTGAGGTTCATCACGGTTTCCAGGGTTGTCTCGAAACCGTCGAGGATAAAGAGCGGCTGGTTAGGGTCGGAGCCGTATTCCTCCTTCAGTCCCGCCACGCTCGACTTGCCGCGGATTTCCACATCCGGCATCTTGTTAGGGTTGGAACCAGAGAGGGCATTGTCCATGATCTTGAACGAAGGGTCCAGGGTCTTCAAGCTCTGGAGCACGTTCTGTGCGCCCACGCTCTTGAGTTCATCGCCCTTGAAGGTAGCCGAAGAACCGGTGAAGCTCTCCTTCTTGCGTCGATAGACACCGGTAACCACCACGTCCTTGATATTCAGAGCTTCCGACTTCAGCATGATTCTGGCAAAGTCGGCCTGGTTGTTACCCGTATATCGGATTACCGTTTTTTTATAGCCGATAAATGACAGTACGATGTTGCATTCCTTCTTGACAGGCAAGGAGAAATGACCGTCGATATCCGTTGTTACTGCATGAGTAGTACCTTCGATGGCTACGGTAACGCCAATCATCGGCTCGTGGTCACCGCCATCAAATACCTTACCCTCAACAAATCCTTGCTTCACGGTAAGTTCTGTCTGTGCAGTTGTCTCTCCGTTAACGTTCTGCGCGCATGCAGAGTGAAAGAATGGAGGAGTGAGACAACAACTCAGCAAAATCCAGCGGCAAGCACTTGGAGTTAAATCGTTTATTTGCATAAAGTTACAATCTAAATTGATTATTCTCGTATTAATATTACTTTTGTTGCTGCAAAGATAACACTTTTTTAGTGATAATTGCCATTTTTACAGTTAAAATTACAATGTATGCTGCAATATTTTACTATAGAACCCGATATTTTATCAAAAAGGTAGCTATACTTCAAAATTATTTGCTACCTTTGCAGTTAATAGACTACTTTTATGCATATATAAGAAAGTAGGTTTAAAGGAATAGACTTTAAAAAGTAGGTTTTAAATTTTGATAAGAGAAAAGAATGAAAACAAGATATCTGTTATGGGCGCTTCTGGCGCTGGCTATTACTTCCTGCCAAGGCGGAAAGACGGCGGCAGGAGATGGAGATGGGGGCGATACCGTGAAGATGAAGTATGCCCAACTGCTTACCATCGTGAAACATGGTGGAGAACATGATGAACATGATGGCGGATATGCTGAACATGTTGGCGAGTATGCAGAACATGTTGGTGAGTATGCCGAGGTGACCATCGCCAACCCCTGGAAGGAGGGAACGCTGCTCCACCGATATATCCTGGTTCCTAAGGGAGAAGAGGGGAATAAGACGGTGGCAAGACTTGCCATGCAACGTTCTGCAGGCGCAAGATGCGTTACGGATACCGTGCGGACTCCAGTGGAAAACAGTGCCGTTTTTACCTCGCCTCATTGCCAACTGCTATATGAGTTGGGCTGCGGACAGGCTATCCGTGGCGTCTGCGATCTGGATTACATCAATATTCCGGATGTAAAGAAGCGTGCAGCCTCTGGTAATAGCCGTGGTTCTTCTGCTGATAACAATGGCTCTTCTCCTTCTATCGTAGATTGCGGTTCGAGCATGGCACCCGATATCGAGCGCATCATCGCCCTGAAACCCGAGGCTATCCTGATTTCTCCTTTTGAGAATAGCGGAGGATACGGCAAGCTCGACAAGCTTCATATTCCGCTGATAGAAGTGGCTGATTATATGGAAACTTCGCCATTGGGCAGGGCGGAATGGATGAAATTCTACGGCATGCTGTTTGAGAAATCTGATGTAAAGGATAATAAAGGTGATACAGCCTCAAGTAAAGCTGAAACATCATCAAATAAAGCTGATATCTCATCAAGTAAAGCAGATTCGCTTTTTGCAAAGATTGAGAAGGAATATCTGAATCTGAAGGCTGCTGCTAAAAAACTGCCAGCAGGTCTATCGGTATTGACAGAAAGAAAGACTGGCAGCGTATGGTATGTTCCTGGCGGTCAGAGCACTATCGGCATTCTGTTAAAGGATGCCAACGCACGTTATATCTTCTCAGAGGATCAACACAGTGGAAGTCTGGCAATGAGCCCTGAACAGATTCTGGCAAAGGCAAAGAATATCGATGTTTGGGCATTCAAGTATTTTGGCGGCGAGCCTTTGAGCCGTTCTCAGCTGCTTCAGGAATACGCTGGCTACAAGTCGCTTGCTGCTTTTGGTTCAAGTAGAATCTACCAGGTAGATACCAGCCGCGAACCCTATTTCGAAATCACCAGTTTCCATCCCGAAGTATTGCTCCGGGAATTCATCCTCCTTTCGCATCCTGCAGACAACGCCAGATTTGCGAAATACGATAAGGAAATCAGGAAGCTTGGAAAGCTCCGGTTCTACAAGAAATAATTACATAAAAAGATTACTTTAATAATTTCAAGGAATGAAAGCATTTACTTATATTAAACAAGGGGTGTTTGGCTTCACGGAGAAGGAGAAGCCTGCACTGACTGATGAGCACGATGCCATCGTTAGAGTAACGCTGAGCAGCATCTGCACCAGCGATCTGCATATCAAGCACGGTTCCGTGCCTCGTGCCGTGCCGGGAATTACCGTTGGCCACGAGATGGTGGGCGTAGTGGAGGAAGTGGGAGAGAAGGTGACCCATGTAAAACCGGGCGACAGAGTGACCGTGAACGTGGAAACCTTCTGCGGCGAATGCTTCTACTGCCAACATGGCTACGTGAACAACTGCACTTCGCCACATGGCGGCTGGGCACTGGGATGCAGAATTGATGGCGGCCAGACGGAATACGTGAGGGTTCCATACGCTACCACTGGCCTGAACCGGATTCCTGATTCTGTGAGCGATGAGCAGGCGCTCTTCGTTGGCGACATCCTTGCCACCGGATTCTGGGCTACGAGAATTTCAGAAATCACGGAAGAGGATACGGTGCTGATTATCGGTGCCGGCCCAACGGGTGTCTGCAGTCTGCTCTGCACCCTGCTCAAGAATCCGAGAAACATCATCGTCTGCGAGAAATCGCAGGCAAGAAGAGATTTCATCCAGCAGCATTATCCGCAGGTGATGATTGTAGAGCCAGAGGACTGCGAGGCATTCGTCAGGAAGCACAGTCAGCATGGGGGAGCCGATGTGGTGATGGAGGTAGCGGGCGGTAAGGACACTTTCCAGCTGGCCTGGAAATGTGCCCGTCCTAATGCCATCGTCACCATCGTTGCCATGTACGATAAGTCTCAGCTGCTCCCTCTGCCGGATATGTATGGCAAGAACCTCATCTTCAAGACGGGCGGAGTAGATGGCTGCGACTGTGAGGAGATTCTGAATCTGATAGCACAGGGCAAGATAGATACCACCCCGCTCATCACCCATCGTTTCCCGCTTTCAAGAATAGAAGAGGCATACGATGTCTTCGAGAACCGCAAGGATGGGGTTATCAAAGTAGCCATATTACCCGGATAAGGCTCTACGAAAATAAAAGAATGTGCAAAAATCCCCCAATGAGGGATAAAAATATCTAAATTCATCCCTCATTGAGGGAACTTTTTGAAAGAATTCATCCCTCATTGAGGGATTATTTGTATCTTTGCCGCAGTTTTAAACGATATTCATCTAAAAGTGCAAGATATGATAGACAATAAACTATATGAATACATGGCGGAGCTGCTGAAACGTACTCCGCTTGATTTCATCAGATATAAATATGATGAAATCAACTGGAA
>OQVU01000930.1_pt1 | contig 11447 bp, 12 predicted proteins | sample 1691611 | NCBI WGS metagenome assembly OQVU01 (sample SAMN03418272, study PRJEB22391) | human gut metagenome | biome: human-gut; feature: organic feature; material: feces | host: Homo sapiens | place: Tanzania | collected 2013-01
TTTTCTTTTGCAATGCTGGCGTACCCCACCCGGCAGCCGCTCGGAGTTCTTCTCGCTCGTGCTCGGTGAGCACTGCACGTGGAAGACTGCCGTGCGTGTCAATCTAATCACTCTGCTCATCTTTGTCGTGGCGTTCTGCGCCCTGGAGAACATTATGGTGACGGGGCTCTCGCTTGCCGCCGCAGGGTGGCTCACTTACCGCCTCAATGCCGACGAGGAACGTGACGGAAAGGGAGGTGAGCGATGAAGCCTGACATGCTGCCTTATCCCGCCATGACGGCGGACGAGGCGATGGAAAGATACGGCAGTCATCCGGAGCTATCCAGCGTCGTGGGATAACCGTCTCCCGGCAGTCTTCCACCCGTCCACAGGTTCTCCACCGCCGAGCTTCCCGATGACAAGGCTTTATGCAGCGTGCCGTTCGCCATAGGCACCGTAGAGGGATACATCAACTTCTATCCCGTCACCTCAGTATAGGAAGAATTTCCCATAAGGACTGCCCCTGTTGGCGATAGGACGGCGGGAGGGCAAGGATGGTGCTGTGAGACGGTTATCCCACGACGCTGGATAGCTCCGGATGACGGCTCTCGCTCTATCGGACATTGCGGCATGTGCCTGGGCATGGTTCCTCTTTGCTCCAGGAGGAGGCAGGGCAGTCCTTTCTCTATACAATAATTTATAATACATTTTTTTTTACGTTTTCATGGCGCATCCGTATGTGGATGGCTCGCTGGTCGTCCCATTCCCATTGTTTAGGCTTGCTTTCCGCATTGCGGTGCGCCATTTTTATCACCTCGTATGAGGACACTAAACATTTATACAACTATGAACGATAATAATATACAGAACAATGGTCAGTTGACCGAAAACCCTATGTACGTCCAGGAAATAGACATCCTTGACGATTTCCGCACCCTGCACGATGTGGAGGCTGCTCTGCTCTTCCATCCTGACGGTATGGATGAATACTGGGATGGCTGTGAGGTGGATATCCATGCTACGCTGTGCTCAGTAAGGAACATGAAGCGACGTCTCCTGGCTTATGCTGAGAGAGTGAATCTCGCTGACGGTTGCCGTGATATCATGAAAGGAGGTGCGCTATGATAACAGATTTCAAGAAACGCGTGATGGATGCATACGTCTGTGGCGAAGGCTGGCAGAACAAGACGTCACAGGACATTGCCGATGAGCTTCGCTCTACTTATTACCTCCTTGCAGATGAGGTAACGGAATACATGCTGGAACACGGATTCCTGCTCTCGTATTCCAGCGAGGAAGGAAAGCTCGTGTGGATTGGCGAAGAGTAGCGATTTTTTCTCATATAACACTTTTTTTACGTTTTTATCTTATCTCCAGGGCTGGTTCGTCGCGAGACGTTCCGGCCCTCTTTGCGTTCGTCGCGTATTTTCGTCTTTGCTTGTATATGTGTATTTTTGCAGTATAATCATTGTAAGTGTATTAGTTTGTGATAGACAGATGGCAACAGTAATAAGACAACCCGGGACGTTCTGCTTCAGCAGCGACATAAGCGACATCGTGTTCGGTACGAACGATGAGAGCGCGGAACTGGTCCTCACCCTCAAATGCGGCTCTGCCCGCATAGAGTTATTATCCGAGATAGTGTATTCCGACCTGTCCCACCAGGTGAGCGTCGTTGACCTCTCCTCGATGGTGGAGGTCTTTGCGCGTCAGCATCAGCAGGTGGTGCTGGAATGTTCGCTTACCGACAGTCAGGGCAAGTGCTCCATCAGCGCCGTCACCGTGCTTTACGCCATGGTGGATGTGGGCCAGAGCGCGCAATCCTTCGTGGACAGCCATTTTCTCACCATCCTCGATGGCGAGAAGATCACTGCCATGGGGCGCGCCGAGAGGCTTTACGGCTACGGTGTCAGTTCGCTGGATGTCATCTGTGACGTGATGTCCGGGACGGGGCAGGTGGACAGCAGGACATGTACGCTCCGTCCCACCAGCAGTTCGGGCGGCGCTTCCCAGTTTGACGTATCGCCTTCCAGGGTGGCTTCCGCGCTCGGCATATCCGGCGGACTGCTCCGCTATCGCTGCGAGGCAGGGGCAAGGTCGCAGGAGTTCATGGTGGTAGAGGATGACCACATGCCGGCACCTTCGCTGGTGTTCACCAATTCGTTCGGATGCCAGGAGTTCCTGCATTGCGTCGGCACGCATACCAAGACCTCCGACTATACACGCTCCACGGCAAGGATCCGCGGACGCGTCCGCAATATACGCATCGATGAGAACCGCCAGTTCAAGGCCAACACCGGCTGGCTCAACAGGGCTATGGCAGACTGGGCTGACGACCTGTTCCGCTCGCAGGAAGTCTATCTCTGGGTGGACGGCAGCACAGGGCGCGAGGTTCTCATTACCGACTCCAAGTCAGACATCAGCAATGATGACAGCAACATGCCGGCTTTCGAGTTCACCTATTCCTATGTGCAGCGCATCCACAACGTGATGCAGCCCAAGCATGCCGGCAGGGTATTCGACAACACGTTTGATTCCACTTTCCAGTAACGACCTATGAAGAATACAAGGACACCCATTTACCTGAAGGATGCACAGAAGTTCCTCGATGAATGCATCAGCACCCGTGAGCTCGTGAGCCTCACGGTGCTGAAGCTCGACGGCACCAAGGTGGAATACAAGGGATGGCAGGTGCTCAGCAGCCATTGGAAGCGCGGCACCCACGACCTTGTCAATCCCTATGCCCGTGAGCGCATCCGCAAGGTCATCGATGTGCTGATATTCGAAATCAACGGTCACCAGGTATATATATAATAGACATGCAAACAAGTACAGAACATTTTTTTGATATTCCCTCGGCATACAGTTCGCCGACGACGCTGCAAGGCATCTTCTCCAGTCCGGAGAAGAACTGCACCATGCTCGTCACTGTAGGCGGCATGACATACGACGTGGTGATGTGGGGTGTGGACAACCAGAAGCCCTACAAGATGAAGCGTGCGGTGGAAAACAACTCCGTGATGAGCCAGAACAAGCACTTCAACGTCCTTACCTGCTACGGTCGCGGACTGGAGTATATGGACCTCTCCACGCGGAAGGACAAGAAGCCCCAGCCCACGGGCGAGCCTGACATCATGAGGTTTTTCATGAAGAATTCCATGAAGAGATTCTTTGCCGAGCAGGTCACGGACATGAAGATGTATAATTTCTGCGTGGCGGTAGTCATCCTGAACCGCGGACGTGACAGGATAGTCCGTGTGGTGCACAAGGATGCTTGCCATGTGCGCTTCGAGGTGCCTGATGCCTATGGACGCGTCAATCATATCCTCTATGCTGACTGGCAGGACGACAGCAGCCCGGGACAGGTGGAGGTGGTGCCGGTGCTGGCGGAGAACGACCCGCTCTGTGACCTGCTGGCACGTACGGGCAAGGAGAAGGACGTGCTCAATGAGTTCCACCGTTCGCCGGTCAGCGAGACGAAGTTCGCCATAATCTGCCGTATGCCGAACCTTGCCAACGACCTTTATCCCACTCCTCCGTGGATGGGAGCGCTCAACGACGGATGGTATGACATATATAATTTCCTGACGAAGGCAAAGCTGGCGAAGATAAAGAACGGGCAGAACATCCGCTATCACGTGGAGATCAACACCGACTTCTGGAAAGCAAGGGCGCAGGAGAAAGGCGTGCAGATCAATACGCCGGAATACGTGAAGATGAAGTCCGACTTCATCGACCAGCTGAAGGATCATCTTTCAGGATCCAGGAATTCCGACAAGCTGATATGGTCAGAGTTTGACTCGATGCTGAGCGGTGACGAGAAACATTATATCAAGATAAATGTGGTGGACACATCCAAGGCAGGAAGTGAATACAATGACGATGTGGCGGAGGCGGCAAACGTCCTGTGCTATGACGACAACGTGCATCCCAACCTTGCAGGAGCAAGCCCCGGCAAGTCGCAGATGAACAACTCAGGCTCTGACAAGCGTGAACTGTTCACCATGAAGCAGGCCCTGGAGACCATGCCGCATGACATGATGATGGTGCTCCACAACACTATAATCTGCTTCAATGACTGGGCGGACAAGGTCTATCCGGATGTGCCTATGATCATGCTGACCACCCTTGACAAGAACACGGATGCCGTACAGGTCTCCACAAACAATGAAGGACAAGCCTATGGAACTGAAAAGTGAAATCACAAAGGAAACATTTGAGAAGTATGTGCCGGTAGCCAAGACGGCAGAGCGCAACGTCAGCGTGTTCAGCCGTATGGAAAGTTTCTTTCATGCGCAGTATCAGTATCTCTGCCAGGAAGTGATAGGTCCGGCATTCGTGCAGACAGCAGAGGACAATGCGGTGCTGAAGGTCGAGATGCTCAGATACATCTGCATATCCGCCTTCGTCAGTGCGGCAAGGTCTCTCGACCTGGTGCTTACCGGCACAGGCTTCGGCATAGTGTCAACGGAGAGCATGGTGCCGGCGAGCGCCAAGCGTGTGGATGAGCTGATTGCCGACCTGCGCCTGCAGTCAATCCTCGCCGTAGAGAGAATCGTGGAGGGACTCATTTCCATCGAGGGGTGGGGAACCACGGACAGGGCACATGCCATGATACAGACAGTGTTCTATCGTCCGGAGATGATGCGCCAGAGATGCACCATGCCGCTCACTGCAAGCAACTGGCAGATTGCCAAGTCGCGTGCCATGGTGGCAGACACGCTGCTGCGTGACGAAATCTCCACGGAATATATGGATGCCCTCCTTGACCGTCTGCGTACCGCCTCGATGACCAATGGCGACATTATCATGCTGGGGAAATGCGCTGCCGCCATCGGCGAATACATATCCAACAGTGACCGGACTGGAGGGAAACTCAATGAAAGCCTGGTAAGACAATGTGTGACACAGCTGGAGACCTATCCCGTATCCTATCCTGAATACCGGACCTCCGCATTATACAGCAAGCGACATGCAGAAGGAATCACGAACGAAAGAGACTGCCCGTCATTCTTCTTTATGTAGAAGCCTGTCATTCACCATACCCGCATCATGGGATGAACTGTCACAGGAGCAGCTATGCAGACTGCTGAGGATGATGTGGCTATGGCAGGATGAAAAGACTCTGACAAAGGTCAAGATGGCCATGCTCCTGTATTTCTGCAACATCGAGGTGGACTGCAGGACAAAGGAGGGCTTCCTCTGCCTGGAGAAGACTTCAGGACAGACTTTCCTGCTCGACGCTGATTATCTGCCGGACATGATATCGCATCTCGACTGGATGGACACTCCCGAGAACATGACGCAGCGCATCGAGGAGGTGGGAGGATTCCGTGCCGTGGATTTCGAGCTGAGGGAACTCACCTTCGGCAAGTATCTGGAATGTGACAATTATTATCAGGCTTTTCTCGTAGGGCATGATGAGAGCAGTCTGAAGAACATGGCGCGGATACTGTACCGTGTACCGGAGAATTTTGATGTATCGTGTCTGAAGGAGCATATACTGCTTGGAGTCATGCTATGGTGGATGGCTGCCAAAAAGGTGCTCTCCCTCTGGTTTCCCGACTTCCTGAAGCCTGCTGATGGAGAAGGCACTATCAGTCAGGAGAGCCAGACGGAGAGCATGCGGGCACAGATAAGGATGCTCACCAAAGGCGATGTGACTAAAGAAGAATACATACTTAACAGCCTCTCGGTATGGACGGCGATGGCAGAACTGAACGCCCAAGCCCGCGAGGCAGAAGAAATAATGAGGAAATATGGAAAATGACAACTTTGACGCTATAGGCTATTTCAAGGACCTGACGGAGAAGAACTTGCTGGCAAGCGATATGGGCTTCATCCCCGTGGTCATCAGCAACAGCAACGGACTGGAAGGACTGCTGGACGAGTTCCGGGACAATGACCGATTTGTTGCCATCAGCGATACGAGCTCAGGAAACCTGTCGAGCAATGACGGTACCTACGGGTTCTTCAACCGTAGGGCATACACGGTGTTCATCATCGCGGCTTACGAGTGGGATGATATGACAGCCCGTCAGGTGATGATGGAGGCGTGCCGTATGATTTTCCATCAGTTCGTATCGAGGATCATCCGCGACAAGTATCTTTATGAGGATGAATCCGCCACTTTCTTTGATACTCATGCTTTCCCCAACCAGGAGATAGGGAAATACTATCTCAGTGGCATGACAGGACTGCATTTTACAGTTTATATGGAAGAACCTGTAGATCTGGAATACGACAATGGCGACTGGAAGGAAGATTAAGCGCCCGGTGACGGAAGAAGATATCCGGGAGTGGGAGCGTGGATGGACAGACATGATGGTCAAGATATGGCAGGAGAACATACTTCGCCTGAAGATATTCGACACCGGACGACTCTACAACCGCATAACGGGAACCGTCACTGACGCATCGGGAATGGTGACTATATGCCATCAGTTCATGCTTTACGGCATATATGTGGCACGAGGCGTGGGCAACGGATACCGCGTGGGCAATTCCGGCAAGGACGATGACAACGGTCTCAAGTTTCTGGGCAAGCAATACCGTAAAGAACATAAACTGGGAAAACCGAGACAGAAGCGTGACTGGTTTGCCAGAAAATACTATTCGTCTGTAGTCGTGCTCTCAAGAGTGGAGCGTGACCTGTATGGAGAGGCATACATGGGCACGTTGTCCAATGTGCTGCAGGCTATGTTTGACGGCAAGGTAAGCCGTTCCAACGGAACCGGCATCAGCAATACCATCAGCAGATTCTAAAGAAAACAAATCACATGGAAAAGATAACAGATAGCATGAAGGAGTTTTTCGAACGCATACGCGACGAAAGAACGATGCATGCCAATACGGCAAACAGGATAGGCAATGCCTTTCTTATGATACTCAACTACCTGCTGGACAGTGATACTCCTTATCTCCGCAAGGATAGGGAGGATTCCACGCGATACCTGCTCACTCTGCTTGCCGGTGCGGTGATAGGAGAGTCGGGACGCATCAGGCTCAATCCTGACGGTTCCATCATTTGCGACAGCATCAATGTGGAGGGTAGTGCAGTGTTCAATGAGTTGGTGTTCAATCATCAGAACGTACTTGAGGGTGACACGTATTTCTCGGACCGTGGAATCGTGGAGAAAGTGGAAGCTCTGAGTGAAGGACGCTACAGGATCTTCCTCCGCAAGGAATACGAGGAGGCAAGCGTACCTTTCCAACCGTTCGACGTGTTGAAATGCTCGATGAACAACCTTGATGCGGCAAGAACCTTCAAGGACAGTTGGGTGAGGGTGGATTCCGTGGATCTGCCGGCTAACTCCATGGACGTGACGCTCTATGACCATGATGATGTACCAGGAGGGACTAACTATGTGCCAGAGCCATCAGCAAGAATTACCAGGTGGGGCAACCAGAAGAATGAGAAGAGGCAGGACGTGTTCTTCGTGTCAGGTGCGGAAGGCAGGTTCCTCTTCCTTCAGGGAGTGACACAGCCGAAGCTGACAGACGGTAATTATTCCGCATTCATAGGACTGCCTCCAGAACTGGAGGTGCTGAAGAACCTCCCTATAGACAAGCGCCAGCCTTATATCTATGCCCGCGGTCTGATAGTTCAGGACATAATGTATGTGGATTATATGGGTAATCCGCAATACACACAGCGAGACCTGGGCACATGGAAAGAGGATGGAGTCTATATCCACGGATGGGATGAGAAAGCGAAAGGCTGGTATTCCGACAGAGTGTGGTGGGGTGGATGCTACTGGCAGTGCTCTGTAGAGAAGGCTACTGCAGGCAAAGCTCCACGTTTCAACAATGCGGACTGGGCTTGCCTTATGGGTGCGCATGACTTGTCTCTGAGCGTAAAATCAGCAGGAGGTGACAGATTCCCCGAAGGCGAAGACTGGAACACCACTCTGAATGCAGAACTTTGGAATGCCGAAATGCAGATAATGGAGAATGAGATACCGAAATCCGCCATACGATGGTCACGCAATTCAGGCGATCAAGTAGCAGATCAGACGTGGAACGACAATCACAAGCCCGGAACGCTGGGACTGAGTTTGCCAGTATCTTCACTACAGGATGTAGGAGAATGGAATGCAGACTCCAACGTAATCTTCCAGTGCGACATAACCCTTGATGCCATAGGTGTTACCGTATCAGGAACATGTCAGCTTAGCGGATTTCGCGAGAGCACGTTATACACATGGGTGAAATATGCCGACTCGGCAGATGGAGCAGGTATGTCGGACAATCCGGAAGGCAAGATGTATATCGGTCTGGCTTACAACAAGACCACGCCAGAGAGCAGTAACAATCCACAGGATTATTCATGGTCATTATTTGGTGGGACTATAGGCAAGAGTGCTGCAAAGGGATATGTAACAAGCGATGCTATCGCAATTCCAACAGATGCGGATGGTGTTGTCGCAGAGGACTTCAAAATAAACAATATATTTGAATTGCGTGTTGATGGCAAGAAATGTAACGATTTGAAGGTGACATTGCAGACCAATGTCTCCAGCATGCCGTTCAAGGTTCAGTTGTCGGGTGTGTGGTCGATGATTAGCAGTGCCAAGGGAACTGATTTCGGTACGCTTGCATGGACTATCCACTTCAACGTGACTGGTGTACTTGATGGCTTCACCTATTCTGACGTGGTGTCTGTCCTTGTCATGCCTAACAAGGCAGGTAACAAAGGAGATAAAGGCGAGCAGGGTGCGCAAGGCGAAAAGGGCGAGAAAGGAGATAAAGGCGAACAAGGACAGAGAGGACTGCAAGGCTTGCAGGGCGAAAAAGGCGAGCAAGGTATAGCCGGAACTAACGGAATAGATGGCATTGACGGAAAGACCTCATGGTTCCACATCAAGTACTCTTCTGTAGCCAACCCTACATTTGCCAGTCAGATGACGGAAACACCAAGCACATATATAGGCACTTACGTTGACTTTACCGAGTTGGACAGCACAGACCCTAAGAAATACCAATGGCATCGCTTCGAGGGCTTGCAGGGCGAAAAGGGCGAACAGGGTATTCCCGGTGTAGGTGTTGATGGCAAGACAACGTATCTGCATATCAAGTATTCTAATGATGGCGGCAAGACGTTCACAAGCAACAAAGGAGAGACCGTCGGTGACTATATAGGTGTATGTACAGATTACGTGCATGATGACCCTACATACGTATCTGCCTACACATGGAGCAAGACCAAGGGAGAGCCTGGTAAAGATGGTGCGGATGGTGCTGACGGTGCTGACGGAGCAGATGCGAAAATTCTCTCTCTCAGATGTGACAGGCAGGTAATCAACTGCGATAGCACAAGTGGTCCTTGGGATGACAGTAACATTACCATCGAGGCGGTGTTGGAGAATCTGTCCGGCACTGTGACGTGGACTATAGACTGGGACAATGCGAACGGAGAGGAAATAGAGGATACAAGGTATGAGATAAGGGGCAACGTGCTGGAGATCACTGATACATATTACTTCACTGGCATGTGCTACAATATCTATATCACTGCTAAGCTCGGGCAGTATTCTGCAAAGACAACAATCGCAGTCGTGAATGACGGCACTAACGGAAGAGACGGAACCAACGGCAAACCGCTCGTCGGTCCGACGGAATGGCGCAAGGATGTCAGGTACCTGTCTGGCAAGTCCAACGAAGCGTACCAGAGCATCGTCGTCAATCCTAAGTACCCGAAGCAGATGTACCTATGCGGTTACACACATACCAATGTAGAGCCATCTGAGAGTACATCTGTATCAAGCATAAACTCTTGTACGTGGACGAAACCTTGGGTGAGTGTCGCCTATCAGGATTTCGTGGCTACCAAGGTGCTGTTTGCAGACCGTGGTAAGATTGATAATCTTGACATTACGAATGCCACTATACAGGGCACATTGACTGATATTGCCGTTGCTAATAAAGACGATTGGGATAAGATAACGGACAAATGCTATAAGACTGCAGACAAAGACTATTCCTTCGGAAAGTATAGTGAAGATGGTAGGCGCTTCCAAATCGTGGTACCCGAGAAGGCAGGTTCATACTTCATTCCAACTTTGAACAAATACGGCAAAAGCACTCTTACAGAGACTAAGATAGTGTTTCTCCCTGCGATACACGATGTCAGCGTAAAAGCAAAGTTTTGTAAAAGCAGAGATTATGATGAATATATCGTGCCAGCATACAAAAAAGCTGGAACGCATATCAACATAACTATGGGTGCATCATATCAAAATTTCTCACGATGGGCTTTTCTGTCTGATGATGATTACAAACGTCTCTGGCTGAACAGAACGTCAGGAAAACTAAATGCACTCAATCGCGATACTGTCTGCAATATCTATAATCAAGGCGTGCTGATATGTGCCGACCCTCTAATATTCCGTTCGGGTGAGAACGATGGACATTTGGTCACAGGAGGTAATTTCTACACTCGCCAGAGTGGATACATCCACGGCAGATTCGGTCTTAATGGAGCATCATCGAGAATGATTTTCCTCATGCCGGGACAGACATTGCAACTCATCTCGCAGATAGAGAAAGACAATACTGGAGAGACTGAAGAGGGATGTCTTGTATGGAATGTAGTAAATGCATCTGAGTTTTCTGCAGTTAAGATGAATTTCCGTTTCTCTATTGATACTGATCAGTATGGTGATTTTGTTACGCCTGAACCTACAACATTTCCAGGCTCTCAAAATAGCGTATTGACATATGAACATGCTGGTAGTGACGATGCGTGGTGTGACGACGTTTTTGCTCACCCAAAGTTGGACATCAATAAATACAAAGACAGCACGGTGGAACCCCCTTTCCTGCATTTCTACAAGAGCATCCCTGACGTTCTTGCTTACAAAGGCAAGTATCCATATCCTGATATAAAATTTGAAAAGAAGTCAACTGATGAATAATTATATTTGCAGATAAGATAATATGAAGATAATCGTAATAGGCAAGTGCGACAAAATAACAAATTAGTCTATGAGTAAATTTATGATAACACTTATTGTATCCTTACCACTTACAGGAGGTGTGGAGTTTGTCAATACATACATCTACAGTGATTGGGAATATGCAAAGTCTATCTGCGTAATGGTTGTCATCGACACGATTATGTCGATAGCAAAGCACATAATGCGCAAGGATGCATCCAGCGAGGCGTTCTGGAAGGGATTCTCCAAAAAGATATTCATATACATCATGCTGATGACTACGGCAGACAGATTGCTCAATTATACTGTTCACAATGAGCAAATCGGCACTACAGACTGGATTGGTACATATCTATGTGTGGCAATGATGGTGCGAGAGGTGTTCTCCATAGTGGAGAACTCCAACGCCATCATGCCATGGCTGCCTAAGCAGTTGCTGAAGAGACTGCGTGATTTCAACGATAATGGTGAATATATAAACAAGAAATAACATGATTAAACTAAAGAAATCAAAGCGCGACATAAAGCGCA
>OQVU01000931.1_pt1 | contig 11437 bp, 8 predicted proteins | sample 1691611 | NCBI WGS metagenome assembly OQVU01 (sample SAMN03418272, study PRJEB22391) | human gut metagenome | biome: human-gut; feature: organic feature; material: feces | host: Homo sapiens | place: Tanzania | collected 2013-01
TTATTCTGTGTTCCGTGGGAAGGTGAATACGAAGGTAACTTCAGTGATGACGGCGAATATCTGACCATTGATTATACTGTAAATGCAACCGATGGAACTGCCTGCGATGAAGGACCTGTTACCATTCTTTTGGTTGATGAGGACGGAAATGTAATCGGTGTTGCTTTAGATTATATGGAAGAAATCGAGGAAGACGGAAGCTTTAGCAATTCCGTTGATGTATATGGGGATGATGGTCCGATTCCGGACAACAGTGATGTGGCATTCTTTGCTAATCCGATAAAGAAGTAATAAAATGGACAATAAAGCGGATCGCCGGATAGTATCGGTGGTCCGCTTTATTTTATAATTTAACCGTAAATTCAATCTGATCTTTAACAGGGCAGCAGGCATGGATGGCTCCTTTATGTCCTTCTGCAATGCTGCGTGCAATGGAAAGACCGATTCCAAAGCCGCCGGACCATCATCCCCATATACATTTTCTGGACTGATCCGGCCGGTAGAAACGGTCAAACAAATGCCGGAGCGCATCCTCGTCAAGATCCTGACAGACGTTGGAGGTTTTTAACAGAATGTGCTTCTTATTTTTAACCAGGGAAAATGTAATATCCGAACCGGCAGCAGCATATTTGACGGCATTGTCCAGTAAAATGGATGCAAGCTGACGGATGGCATATTCGTCACCGTAAAAATCCAGATCCGGGGTAATATTTATCTTGAGTGCGTGTCCGTTTGACTCTGCGTAGTCAGTAAAGGAATCAACCGTTTCCAGTAAGGTATCGCTAATTGAAAAATGTTCAAATTTTAAGGGAGAGTCCTCCTCGTCCATGCGGGATAAGGTCACAAGGGAATTGACGAGCTCCCGGAGCTTTTCTGTCTGACTTCTGGCCTTATCGATCCATTTCTGTTTTCCAACTTCCATTTCCAATACTTTTAGACTTGTAGCAATGACTGTGATCGGTGTCTTGAGCTCGTGGCTTGCGTCGGTGATAAACTGCTTTTGCTGCTTCTGGCTTCGCACCACAGGGTCAATGGCACGTTTGGAAAAGATCACCACCAGAATATAAACAAGACCGATACACACCGCCATGGCCACAAAGGAACAAAGCGCCAGCACCCTGATCGCGTGGATTTCCTGATAGCAGTCCAGAAAAACGACCATGTATTCCCGGTTATCCTGTAAGATGACGCGGTATTTGTAATCGGAATAATAGCCATAGCCCTCACCGTGCTTTAAAGCGACGGAGATATATTCGGCGATGTCATCATCTGTGATCGCAGCTATATGTGCCAGATCCTTCTTTATAATATTGCCATTCTGATCGAACAGCAGGGAAAAAAAGCGGGTGGAGTACGGAGTCTCCGGGTTCATGGGTGCTTTGAATTTCCATGGCTGTGTTGGTGGAGTTGTGTTTATTTTATCTTCTGTATCCGGGTTATTCCGGGTCGCAGGATCTGCCTGATCGTTTGCCGGACTTGAATCCGTATTGCTATCGGGAATCGCCGGTGGTGTGGTGTCAGTTGGCTCTAAATCGGAGCTGTCAACAGAATCAGCAGGCTTATCCGGCTTGGCATCCGGAATAAACCGGTCAGTAGGAATGGAGCCCCTGTTTTCACAGATCATATCGAGCAGATCCTCCAGATCTGCGTTGGTGGATATGAAGTTGGCTGCATTGACGATCAAAGTAAGGATCAGCATAACCACCGATACGGACAGCATGGTGATCCGGATAAAACGGTTTCTTAACTGCCTGATCATTGTCTGTCCTCCAATACATAGCCCATTCCGCGGTTGGCATAGATAGAAACCGTGGATCCGATGGACTTTAATTTTTTACGCAGGTTGGAGATATGCACCCATACAACATTGATCTCGGCATCACTTTCAAAGCCCCAGATCCGTTCCATGATATGATCGGCGGAAAAAACATTGCCGGGGGAGCGCATAAAAAGCTCCATCAGCTGAAATTCCCTGCCGCTTAAACGTATGGACTGCTGCCCGCAGGACAGCGTACCGTTGGCGGTGTTGAGCAAAAGATCACCGTAGGATAAGATGTCCGGTTTGTAGTTTTCGCTTCTTCTTAACATGGCGCGGACACGGCAGATCAGCTCATCCGGCTCAAAGGGCTTGGGAAGATAATCGTCGGCTCCGGAATTAAAGCCGAGGATCCGGTCGTCCTTCTGGACCTTGGCTGTCAGCATCATGATCGGTGTTTTGATTCCCTGCTCCCGTAATTTTTTTAAAACTTCAATTCCGTTCATTTTAGGCATCATAACATCCAGAATGATCGCGTCAAACTGGTCCGACATACCATAGTCATAGGCTGTCAGCCCGTCATTGACGGTCGTGACCACAAAGTGATTTTTTTCAAAAAATACGGTTAAAACCTCTGCCAGATCCAGTTCATCTTCGGCAATCAGTAAGTGCATGCTTCCCACCTCATTTCATACAAGTGTCTATGATCGTTTTGTGTCAGATTTATCCAATATCTGTCTGTAGTATAAATTGTGGTTTATAAAAAATCAATTACAATAAATCCCTGTCGGCTTCCCTGCTGCAGATGATATTGAGGTTGCCATTGCGACAGCGGAGCTCATCAAAAAATTTCTTGGGTAAAACATTGTCTTTTAAGGTAACCTGATACTGCAGTTCGAAGAGAGTTCCCATGTTGCTCGTCTTGATCTTATCCAGTGAATAGGATTTCAGATATTTTTCAAACAGATCATCAAAAAGCCCGTCGTAGTCGAGATTTTCGGGAATGGTAATCTTTAGGATCCGTCCGGCTGCATCGCCCTGACCAAAATGCAGCATGGTAAGACAGAACATGACCAGTGCCACAATAACAAAAAAGATGACGGTGAGGTATATGTAGCCCATACCGGTTGCCAGTCCGATCGCCATGGCTAAAAAGATAGAAGCAATTTCCTTGGCAGTACCGGGAAGAGAACGAAAGCGGACCAGACTGAAAGCACCGGCAACCGCAATTCCGGCACCGATATTTCCGTTTACCAGCATGATGATGATCTGGACGATCGCGGGAATGACGGCAAGCGTGATGGCGAAGCTCTGGGAGCATCTGGATTTGTACATATTGATACAAGCGGTCGCAATCCCTAAAATAAGAGATGCAACGGTACATATGAGAAATGATGACAGAGTGATCTCTGACTGAATAATGGAATTAAGCACAATAAATATCCTCCTTATAATTGTGGTTTGAATTTTTTACAATGTGTTCTGAGTAGCAGGTGCCGTATTTGGAAAAGGATGTCGGATAGATGTTAGCCTCTGCTAACATAGCTGAAAGCCACAGAGGACAGGATCCGGGCATTTTGATTTCCATCAGGATCCGGTCATCCTGCAAGATCGGCTGTCCGAAATCACCAAGCCGCAAGTCCAGATCGGTACTGCGCCAGCGTAAGTTGGTATCAAAGGTAATCCGAAGCTCAGGATCCTCAATCCCGGAAAAGGCCATCCGGTCATAGCGGATAAATACCTTTGGTTTGGAATGATAGGTTTTCTGAAACCAGTTGATTTCCTGTCCGATCTGTCCGTAGGGCTGTGAGGGAATACGGTTTTTTAAATAGGACTCCGAAAGGGAGGCTTCCGTGGAAATCCTTCTTTTATATACGATGCCCATGTATTTTTTCTTTAGCTCGATATAGACCTTTTCGTCCTTTTTGGGAACACCGTAGCTTCGTACCCGGAGCTTTTCCTTATATACAGGCTTGTCGATGGAAGCACGGATAAGCTGCCAGTTGTCTGTGTCATAATATATATTGCAGATAGGATAGTTTTGAAATTCATCTGCTTTGATGTAAGATTGCATAAGGAATAAGAGATATTCCTGTTGCTGCGGGGTAATAAAATATTTCTTTTCATATCTTTCAAAACGATATTGGACTGTTTTTTTCATATGATGACCTCCTTTGTACGTTTATCATAATCTTGTTACCTAAAGCTTACCTAAAGAAAAAAATAAAAAACCTTTAGGTAGGCTTTAAGAAAGGAAGGTATGCTATAGGAAATCAGGAAAACCTGAAACAATCTGATATGAAAACAATGTCAGGAAATTTGAAATATTGATCGGAAGGAATATGGATCAGAAACGGAGGAACGGATATGAAGACAAAGGAATGGTATAGGAAAGGAATGACAGCACTTTGCATGGTCGGACTTTCGGTGACCATGGCAGGCTGCAGCGGTTATCAGAAAACATATACCGGTGCAGAAACGTCACAAGAGACAGATATAAAGGAAGAAACGTCCACGACAACGGAGTTTAAAGACCAATCCGATGCGGATGAAAACTCTGCAGATACGGATGAAATAAAGAAAGCTGCCGACGAATTGCTTTCCGAAGCATTAAATAAGGAAGAGACAAAGGAACCGGATCTTGTAAATGCAGCAAAGATCACGCTTTCAGATCAGAATATTGATGTCTCCGGAGAGGGTGTTGAAGTCGCTGGCGGAGAAATCTCCATTGTAAAAGGAGGAACCTATCTGATAACAGGAACCCTGTCAGACGGCAATGTGGTTGTCAACGCACCGGATGAAGAGGTTGTTTTGGTGCTTGATCAGGCAGAAATCACATCTTCCGATACCAGCGCTCTCTATGTATACAAATCGGAAGAGACTACGGTATATCTTGCTGAGGGCAGTACCAATACCCTGACGGATGCGGCATCATATTCCTATGATGGAGAATATGCGTCCGAAGACGATGATGAACCAAATGCCTGTGTTTATTCCAAATCAGATCTCGTGATTGCCGGTAAGGGTACGCTGACTGTGAAAGCCAATTATAAAAACGGCATTACCGGAAAGGATGATCTGGTGATCGAAAACGCAACGGTGACTGTGGATGCCGTAAATCATGGCGTGACCGGAAAAGATGACTGTATCGTAAAAAATGCGGATCTGACCATTACGAGCACAAAGGATGCATTGCGTTCGACCAATGACAGTGATGAAGAGAAAGGAAATATTGTGGTTACCGGCTCCAGACTGAAGATCGATTCAGATGAAGATGGCATTCAGGCTGAAAATATTTTAGTTATGAATGAAAGTACCTGTGATGTAAAGACACATAACACTATCAGCGACAGTCAGGATGACACCAGCTTGAAAGGTATCAAGGGGATTCAGGGCATTGTCGTATACAACGGCACTTACCGGTTTGACTGCGAGGACGATGCTATCCACAGCAACGGTGTTGTCATCATTGAGGATGGTTCCTATGAGATTACCGCCGGAGATGATGCAATACATGCAGATGATGCAGTGGTTGTCGAGGATGGCAATATCGAGATCAATGAGTGCTATGAAGGTATTGAAGGAAAAACAATAGATATCAATGGCGGTACGATCAATATTATATCGGAAGATGACGGTATCAATGCCGCAGACGGATCCGCTTCCGGAGAGGGCGGTCAGGCACCGTTCCAGGCAACGGAAGGCTGTTATGTACGGATTGCCGGCGGTGTGACCAGCATTGACGCAAAAGGGGATGGGGTTGATACGAATGGCACCCTGCATGTATCAGGCGGAGAATTATATGTCAGCGGACCGGAAAATGATGGAAACAGCGCCCTTGATTATGATGGCAGTGCGAGCATCAGCGGAGGAATTGTAGTAGCAGCCGGATATAGCGGCATGGCGCAAAACTTTGGCAGCGATTCCACACAGGGAAGCATCATGGTGACATTTGATACAGCACTGACAGAGGCCTCTGAAATGGAGATTACACTGACGGATGAAAGCGGTAAGACCCTGCTAACCTACACACCGGCAAAAAGCTACAACTGCGTTGTTTTAAGCTGTCCTGAGTTAGCAGTAGGTAACACATATACTGTAAGCGCCGGAGAACAGAGCGTAGAAGCGACAATGGACAGTCTGATCTATGGAGAAACCAAAGGTATGGGAGGTCCCGGAGGCATGGGCAGACCTGACGGTGATATGGAAGCACCGGATGGAACGGAAAGACCTGAGCTGCCGGAGGGAATGGAACCACCGGAAGGAACAGAAAGACCGGATGGAACGGAGAAACCGAACGGTATGGAGCCACCGGATGGGGCAGAGGGACTGAAGAATCCGGAAGACATGGGATCATCTGAAAAAACAGATCAAAAAACAGATCAAAATACAGACAATAAGCAGTAGTTGAAATGCAAAAATTAAAGTATAATAGAAGCAGATATTGTAGTCTGATTTTCAATACAGGAGCCTGCCATGGAAAAGATTTTTGGAAAAAGTATCTGTGAAGGAATTGCAATCGGAAAAATAAAATACTTAGCCACAGAGGATTCTTCTGTGGCTAAGACTCATATCGAGGATACAGAGCATGAAGTGAATCGGTATGAGACTGCAAAAAAAGCGGCGGTCACGGAGCTGGAACAGCTCTATGAAGAGGCTAAGGAAAAGGTTGGCGCAAAGCAGGCTGAAATTTTCCAGATGCACATTATGCTGTTGGAGGATATGGAATACCAAAGCAGGGTGCTTGCACTGATCAAAGAGGAGCAGGTTAATGCGGAGTATGCCGTTATGGAGACAAGGGATGCTATTGCACAAAAGCTTTCTGCGATGAACAATGACTATCTTTGCGCGCGGAGTGCGGACATCAAGGATGTATCGGACCGCCTGATCCGGATTCTATGCGGTCGCAGCCTGACCGATATCCATACCAAAGAACCGGTCATACTGGCTTCCGATGATCTGTCGCCGTCACAGACTGTCCGGATTGATGCAGAAATGATACAGGCCCTGGTCACACAGTCCGGCTCCGTGTATTCACATATGGCAATTTTGGCGAAAATAATGGGGATACCGGCTCTCTCGGGAATACGGATTTTGCCGGAATACGACGGAAAAATGTGCGTGGTTGACGGTTTTCGTGGCAGCCTGATCCTGGATCCTGATGCAGAGACATTAAATGATTATCAAAAGCAAAAGGATGAATATGACAGTAAAAAGAATCAGCTGCTGGACTGGAAGGAAAAAGAAAGCATTACGGGCTCCGGGAAACACATTGACCTCTATGCCAATATTGGCAGACCGGAGGATATCAAGGCTGTTTTGGAAAATGGGGCTGAAGGCATTGGGTTGTTCCGCTCGGAATTTCTTTATCTGGAACGGAATGATTTTCCGACCGAGGAGGAACAGTTTCTTATTTATAAAGAGGTTTTGCAGGCTATGAATGGAAAACCGGTCATTATCCGTACCATGGATATCGGTGCGGATAAAAAGGCAGACTATTTCGGACTGGATAAAGAAGAAAACCCGGCATTGGGCTGCCGGGCTATCCGGATATGCCTGACGAGACCGGATATTTTTAAAACACAGCTAAGGGCCTTATACCGTGCCGGTGCGTATGGGAATCTTTCCATTATGTATCCGATGATCACTTCTGAAAAAGAGGTGCTGCAGATCAAAGAGATTTCGCGGTCGGTCAGAGAAGAACTGCAACGTGAAAATGCGGAGCTTGGCAGGGTCAAAGAAGGGATTATGATCGAAACACCGGCTGCCGCCCTGATATCGGATAAGCTGGCTGCGATGGTTGATTTTTTCAGTATCGGAACCAATGATCTTTTGCAATATACGCTGGCACTTGACCGGCAGAATGACAAGTTGGATCGCTTTTTTGATCCGCATCATCCGGCAATTTTGCGCATGATCCGGATGGTGATCGAAAATGCACACCGGGAAGGCATCTTTGTCGGCATCTGCGGTGAGCTTGGTGCAGATACCGGTCTGACCGAAACTTTTATAAAAATGGGCATTGATGAATTGTCGGTGGCACCGGCTTCTATCTTAGCTGTCCGCAAGGCTATTTGTGAATCTGAGTAGCATATTTCCAAAACTCTTCCGCAACAAGGGAGAGTTTTTTTTCTTTTCTTTGTACCAGATAGTAGCTGGCTGTCACCGATGGTTCGATCAGCTTTTTGGCAACGACCTTTTTGCTGTTAGCGTAAATGGATGCGGCAGCAGGATAAATGGCAATTCCCACATTCTGTTCGGTCAGCTCATAGGCATTGAGGACGTGCGCCATCCGGCAGATGATCTTCGGCTTGACACTCTGGGTGGAAAACCAGTCTGTGATTTCCTGCAGTCTGGAATGTCTGGAAGGAATGATCAGCTCGTAGGGAGCCAGCTTTTTTAGAGGGATCGAATCGCCCGGCTCCTTGGCAAGAGGGTGGTTTGCGGGAAGCATGGCAACCCAGGGCTCATCAAATACCGGTTGTGCTTCCAGATTTTCTGCATTGTATGGCCCGACGATGACAGCCAGGTCACACAGCCCGTTTTGCAGTCTTTGCAAAACATCATCCGAATTGCCGTTCCACAGATTAAATTCAACATGCGGATACAGCTTGTGAAAACCGGCAATCCATTCTGAGATCAGATGCGGGGCCCGGCCTTCTACAGAGGCAATGTATAAAGTTCCCTGCAATCCCTTGTTCATTTCTTTTACAACTTCAACTGACTGATGGGACAGATGCTCGATCTGGAGGGCATACTGTCTGAATTTGACCCCGGCCTCGGTCAGGGCAACACCTCTCGGACTTCTGGTAAAAAGAGGCACACCAAGCTCTTCTTCCAGATCCTTGATCTGGCGGCTGAGCGGCGGCTGGGCGATCAAAAGCTTTTCGGCGGCTTTGGTGAAGCTTTTTTCTTCGGCGAGGATCAGAAAATAGTGAATGTGTCGTAGTTCCATAGAGAGAGAGGCTCCTTTCCATATATTCAAGTATATTCTTTACTTTATATTGATGATGGGGTGCATGAGGCTAATACCCGGATTGTTACGTGCTTTGCACTCCACAATCCTCAAAACATTCGTAATCCGCGCATTTTTCAGGGAAAAATGGCTCCTTACTCATGTTTTGGGCGGGTCAGGTGGTCAAGAAATCTCCTGCAAGCAAGCTTGCGTCGATTTTTGACCGTCTGACCCTGGTATTAGCATATACCTAAAAGGTATAGATATGCAACTGTTATATGTATTTTACTAATATAGAACCATATGCTACTATAAACTCAACAAAGGAAAACAAGAGAAATAAAAGTAAAGAGATACAAATTAAGGAAAGGAGGCGCACTCATATGATTAAAGTTATTTCAGAGTTCTTAAGTGCATATTATGGTGAGTTTGCACATCGTGAAGCAAAATGAGAAAACTAAATAAGGAACATTCAAAGTAGTGGAAATCGTTTGAATTGATACGGTTTCCACTATTTTTTTGCTTATTTCTGATGAAACATCCGCCACGGTAATTGTATACAAAAATAAAATATGATAAACTAACTCAACACATGCGGTTAGATAAAAAGCGGTTAGATAAAAATAGGAGCAAAGATGTATGTTATATAGAAAAGACCGAAAAGGAAATGAAATTTCACAGCTTGGCTTTGGCTGTATGCGTTTTACCAAAAAGGGAAATGCGTTTGATTTTGACAAGGCGGAAAAAGAAGTGATGCAGGCGGTGCGCGCCGGTGTAAATTATTTTGATACCGCATATATTTATACAGGCAGCGAAGAGCTGATGGGCAAAATTTTTAAGAAGAACGGTGTACGTGAGCAGATTCACATTGCGACGAAGCTGCCACAGTATATGCTGCGTTCCATTGATGCTGTGGAAAGGACTTTTAGAGAGGAATTAAAAAGACTGCAGACAGATTATATAGATTACTATCTGATGCATATGTTTACCGATATTCATGAGTGGGAAAATCTCAGGCATATCGGAATCGAGGACTGGATCGCAGGTCACCTGGCAGACGGCAGTATCCGCAATATCGGTTTTTCCTATCATGGAGATCAGGATATGTTTTTAAAGATCCTCGATGCTTATGACTGGGATTTCTGCCAGATCCAGTACAATTATCTGGACGAACACAGTCAGGCCGGCAGACGGGGACTGGAGGCTGCCTACAAAAAAGGGATCCCTGTTATTATTATGGAACCGCTTCGTGGCGGAAAGCTTGTCAATATGCTTCCTAAGGAGGCTCATGAAGCGATTGCAAAAAGTGATCGTGGTTATACGGCAGCGGAATGGGGGCTTCGGTGGCTTTGGGATCAGCCGGGAGTCACCTGTGTGCTTTCCGGAATGAATTCATCTGAAATGGTGGCGGAAAATATTCGGATTGCATCGGAAATGACAGTCGGTCAGTTTACGGAAACCGATTTTCAGACCATAGAAGAGATCAGGAAAGCAATCCGCAAAAAGGAAAAGGTCGGCTGTACAGGGTGCCGTTACTGTATGCCCTGTCCGAAGGGCGTTGATATTCCGGGAATTTTTCATTATTATAATTTATCTTCTATTGAAAAGAAGAGCACGACGAGAAAAGAATTTGCCAGAAACATGGGACTCCGCAAGGATTCCTGCATGGCTTCCCAGTGTATAAAGTGTGGTAAATGTGAGAAACACTGCCCGCAGCATATCGCAATCCGGGAAAAGCTGCAGGAGGCCGACAGAGTGCTACGTCCGGTTCCGTATAAGGTGGGAATTGAGGTTGCAAGAAAAATTATGGTTAATAAGAGAAATTTAAAAAAGGGTTAAATTAAAATAAAATTTATTGAAAAATGAAACGATGTATGATACGTTTAACGATAGAAAAGGGGGTATTAAATCATGGATACTTACAGACCCGAAGAGCAGGGTGTTTCCCAGAGCAGTTCCTATAGCGATAATAGCTATGGTCAGAACCGCCAGTATGGCTATGAACCGAATTATAATACGACAGGCGGATACAATTATGATCCCAATCCATATGCAACAGGTGGATATGGTGCCAACGGATATGCGCAGAACAGTTACGATATGGGCGGTGGATATGAAAGCGGCAATCCCGTACAGATGTCCGGTCTCAAGAATTTTGCAAATATCATTTCCAATGAAGTAGTTGCCAAATCTTACTTGTTTATGATGGTGGCTTTGTTTATTACAGCAGGTGCAGCACTTACTACTTCTCCGGATTTTGCCATGAGGATCATATTGAGTAACGGCTATTGGGCCTTTGTGGCAGCAGAGATAGCGATTGTATGTGGAGCCAACAGTGCGATTGCCAAAAACAAACCGATTATAGCAGGTGTATTGTTTGCGGTATACTCCTATATGACAGGTATGCTGTTTTCAATATTCTTTGTAATATATACCGGCGAATCGCTGGCATCCGTATTCTTTATGTGTGCCGGAATGTTTGCGGTTATGGCCATTTACGGTATGGTCACAGGCAAAGACCTGTCAAGCCTTGGAAGCATCTGTATGATGGGACTTGTCGGAATTATCATTGCCGGAGTTGCAAATATGGTGTTTATCAGAAACGGCATGTTTGATTTTGTGGTCAGTATTGTCGGTGTTCTTGTTTTTGTTGGTTTGACAGCATATGATGCCAACAAGACAAAACGGCTGGCGTTGACTACAGACAGTGACAATAAAGCGAATAA
>OQVU01000936.1_pt1 | contig 11421 bp, 14 predicted proteins | sample 1691611 | NCBI WGS metagenome assembly OQVU01 (sample SAMN03418272, study PRJEB22391) | human gut metagenome | biome: human-gut; feature: organic feature; material: feces | host: Homo sapiens | place: Tanzania | collected 2013-01
AAATCCAGAGGAAGCCCCAATAGAACCAATCCAGCACAGATACCATATACAGTACCGTCTTCATCAAGACCTCCACCTACGGCAGAACCGACAAGCCATCCTAAAGCGAATCCAGCACCAACACCGATCATAATGGAGCCTGTGGTCTCAAATAAGCGTCCAGATTTGTATCGACGGTAATCTTCAGGTGATAAATATCGGCTGGCATCAATGCAGACACCATTTATACTAACGTCTCCCCGCCAACTATTGTATGTCATCTGACCATCAATAAGACTCTCGGATATGTCGTCATTCGCTCTGAAAACTTCTTTCTGACCATTCTCATATGCAATGGAATACACATCTGATTTCGGCGAGGCATAAATCACATCAACGTGTTTGTCTACATCCAAATAACGAATTTCGGAAACACCTACTTCAATAACTTTTGCCTTTATAGCCGTACCATCTTTCTTAGTAATTATATCCTGAGCCTCTGATGAAACCATAAAAACAAATAATGCTAGAAATAATACAATAAGCTTTTTCATAACTCAAAACTAATTTGATATCCACAAATTTAATAAATCCGTCCTTAAAACCAACACAAAGAATGACATAAAACAGCATCCTCGAATAGCACAAATGGCCTTTCAAAGAGTTCTTAGTGCGAGAGAAGATGCGATCCGCTCACGGAGGAGACTACAGCATATTCATCAGTGTGGAGCGATAGCTGTCACCGATAGGGATGCGCTTACCGGTGGACATCAGGACCATTCCGGAGCTGACTTCGGAAACTTTGGCGAGGTTGATGACGTAGGAGCGGTGGACGCGGACGAAACGGGAGGCGGGGAGTTTTTCAAGGAGTTTGGAGAAACTCATCAGTACGACCTTCGGCATCTGTTCACCGGCCACATAGATTTTCAGGTACTCGCTCATGCCTTCAACATAGACAATGTCGGAAATCTCGACCTTGATGATCTTGTAATCAGCCTTGAAGAACACGAAATCCTCAGAGGCCGATTTGGTTGTGGCGGTGGAAGTCAGCGGATTGGAATCCGATGTCTGAGAAGCGGAAGCGGGCTTGGCGGATAAAATCGTTCCGGCGGCCTGGATCATCTCAAAACGAGTGCGGAGTTTCTCTGCGGAGGTGATGAACTCACTCAGTGTAAATGGTTTGAGAAGATAGTCCACGGCATCCACCTTGAAGCCCTCGATGGCATATTCAGAATAGGCGGTGGTGAAGACCACAAGCGGCGGACGCTTCAGGGTCTTGACCAAGTCCATCCCGGAAAGGTCGGGCATATTTATGTCCAGGAACATAGCGTCCACCTCGTTGGTTTCCAAGACCTCACGGGCCTCGAAAGCGCTGGAGCAGGCGGCTGTCAGCGAGAGGAACGGCACCTTGGTGATGTACTTCTCAAGTTGGCCGAGAGCCAGCGGCTCATCATCCACAGCGATCACTCTTAACATAACAGAACCAGTTTTGAAGGCAGAACCATAAGTACCTCATACTGAGCGGAAGACTCGTCGATGTGCAGGACGAAATCCTCACCGTAGAGAAGTGACAATCTTTTTTGAATATTATCGAGTCCGATCCCGCCGACAGTCTGCTCATCCCGATCTGGATTCAGGCTGTTGGCGCAGCGGAATATCACCTTGCCGGATCCCAACGCCACATTCAGCCGGATGAAACTATCTGATTTGTAGCTCACTCCGTGCTTGAAAGCGTTCTCGGCGATGGTCGCCATCAGAAGCGGAGGAACCTGAGCGCCACCGTCATCCTCGGGGAATGAATATTCAATCCTCACACAGTCCGTGTAGCGCAGACGCATCAGGTACAGATAGTGCCGTAGAAAGTCGAGTTCTTTCGCAAGCCCGACCGTCGGGCCGTTGCTGTCGTACAGGACATGGCGCATCAAACGGGAAAGCTCCACAATGCTGTTCTTGGCTTTCTCGGGCGAAACATCAACCAAAGCGTGAATATTATTGAGCGTATTCATGAAAAAGTGAGGGTTGATCTGGTAGCGGAGATATTCAAGCCTGTACCGCAGGTTCTCCTTTTCCAGTTCCTCCAGACGTTTTTTCTCAAGGGAGTAGTTCGTGTAGTATTTAGCTCCGAGGTTGACTCCCAACATCATAAAGGCAATGATGATCCTGCTGACGCCGGCTCCGATGGGTTTCTTGTCATGTTCCGGACGCGGCGGTTCGGTACGTCCATATTCAGGATGTCCGCCTGAGCCTTTTGCCTCTGGATACCCCATCACCCCATGACCATCATCACGCATCATAATCTCCGGCGGCTCTCCCCTATCGTCCATAAAACCATAAGGTGGCGGATTATGTCCCGGCTTCTCTGCCGGTTCAGGCTTTTTGTCAAGCAATGCCTCTGAATCAAGCACATAAAACGAGAATACCCCCATTAATACCACCGTACACAAAAGGTACTGAACGACCCGTTTCCGACGGATCAGCATCGGAGCAAGAAGCAAGTCATGAATGGTGAACAGCACCAGAAACGGCAACGTAGGAAGTAAAAATTTCTTCCAAAAGTGCGACAGGAAGCCAAGCGAGGCCTCCCCCGAAGACTCCCACCATGCAAGCAAAGCCTCGAACAGGAATATCCCCGCCCAGATCGCCGCCTTTGCAGCCAAAGTCTTATATTCTTTGAACATTTTCATTTCACCGCAAAATTACAACATTGTTCCGAATCCCAGCCGCCGATTCGTTGAAGAAATCCGCCCGTTCGCTGAAAAAGATTGACAGAGGCACAATTGCTGCCTTACCTTTCGGCCAGAAACCAGAAAACGTTTGGAATTATGAAACGGTCTTATCTTGCATTTCTTTTGATCCTGGGTTCCTGCAGCGGGAACCTGATCGACACAATTGACGATCCGTCTGATGATCCCTCAACCGACAACAAGGTCATCACGACAGACGGAACCATCAGCATCGTGTTCTCCGAAAGCGGAGCGACTGTCAGCGGAGATCCATCCGGCATCGTGACCGTGAGCGGCAACGATGTGACGGTCAACAACACCTCCGAGGCACTCATCACATACGAGCTCAGCGGAACCGCATCAGACGGATTCTTCAAACTGTACAGTTCTGCAAAACAGGTGATCGAGCTCAAGGGCCTTAACTTGAAGAATCCCGACGGAGCCGCGATCAACAATCAGAGTCATAAGCGCACTGACGTTGTACTGAGCGGAGACAACTACCTCATCGACGGAGCTGTCAACTCCTCTGGCGATTACCCTGACCAGGCCTCCGACGAGGATATGAAGGCAGCGTTCTTCAGCGAAGGGCAGCTGATTTTCAGCGGTGACGGAAGCCTCACGGTCACGGCTAACGGGAAGGCCGGAATCACAAGCGACAACTATGTGGTCGTCCAGGAGGGAGTCACGCTCAATGTCACCTCAAAGGGAGGACACGGAATCAGAGGCAGTGAAAGGGTCACGATAAGTGGCGGAACCGTCAACGTAAACACTTCTGCCACAGGGAAGAAAGGAATCTCCACAGACGGAGAGTTCTCACTCAGCGACGGAGCGGTGACAATCATTTCAACCAGCTCCGCGGGAACCGTTGACGGAGAGCTGACCGGCGCGGCCGGAATCAAGGCTGACGAGTCATTCGTCATAGATGGCGGAAGCCTGAGCGTTACCGTCAGCGGCAAAGGATGCAAAGGAATTGCCTGTGACGGAGACGGCCATTTCAACGGCGGCACTATCAAAGTCATAGCGTCAGGAGCGAACTACGGCAGCAGCAACTCGCAAGGCCCTTGGGGCGGATCAAGCCCCTCTGAATCAAAGTCCTCAAAGGGAATCCGATTCGAAGGCAGCCTCTATTTCGATGGGGCGGACGTGGATGTCACCTGCTCCTCACACGAAGGAATCGAAGCCAAAGGAGCTATCACGATCACAGCCGGAAATATCAGCAGTTCGGCAAGCGACGACGCTATCAACTCCGGCACGGATATGACCATCAGTGGAGGGCAGATCTACGCTTTCTCAAGCGGCAACGACGGTCTGGACGCCAACAGAGACATGTATGTCAAAGGCGGCTACATCTTCGCGGTCGGTTCCGGCAGCCCAGAGGTTGCGCTGGACGCGAACACGGAGGAAAGACACAAACTGTACATCAGCGGCGGCACCTTGCTGGCATTCGGCGGCATCGAGTCCGGCTCAAGCATCACGCAGCCTGTCCTCAACGTGACAAGCTGGACAGCGAACACGAAATATTCACTCTACGATGGTGACACCTTGCTGGTCGAGTTCACTGCACCGACCAAGGGCGGCAACGGAATCGTGATCTCTCACCCGGACCTTGTCAGCGGCAGCAGCTACACACTCAAAACCTCATCCGGAAGCACGACCCTCACCGCTTCGATGGAGGCGCAAAGCGGCAACGGCGGTGGGGGTAACCCAGGGGGTAATCCGGGTGGTAATCCAGGGGGTGGCAATCCTGGAGGCGGCCCAGGCGGCAGATGGTAAACCATAATATTCATTGAATATGAGAGCGAAGATATTCATAATCATCCTTTTGTCGCTTTTCGGGATATCGCTGCCGGCGCAGGAAAAGGCGACCAAAAGCAACCTGACCGTCAAGGAATGGAACATCGATGCCGGCACAAACCAGAAAGTTCTTGACCATCAGACGGTTTACAACGCAAGCGGCAAGAAGGTCGAGGAGGCGGAATATGACCGCAAGGGTCAGAAATGGCGCAAAAAGTATGAATATGCCCCCGACGGCAATCTCACCAGAGTGCTGGTTTACGACTCTTCGAACAAACTCGACAACATCCGCAAGTTCGAATTCAACGAGCTCGGACGCAAAAAGACTGAATATGTCTATGATGCAAAAGGAAAACTCAAACGGTGCAAGGTGTATGAATATTCCGTCGGCACCGCAAGTGATTGACATAGAGCTTCTTTCGAGGTTTGAACCGATCACTCTGGAGCGGATGGACTCCATCAGGCTGATGAACAGGATCGACACCAAGTTCGTCACTGACACACTGATGCTTGAGTCCGTTCTGGAGGATGCTTTAAGGCATGGTTACAAGGCGTTTGAATGTGATGGTGAGAGGCTGCACTCCTACGACAGCATCTATTTCGACACCAATGATTTGCGGATGTTCACCGAGCATCGCAGAGGCAAGCTTGTCCGTCAGAAAATCCGCACCAGAGTTTATCAGGAATCAGGTCTCTGTTTTCTGGAGGTCAAAAAGAAGAACAATCATTCAAGAACAAAAAAGAAACGAATAAGAATACCACAGACATACTTTCAAGATTTCAGAAATGATTCAGAGGCTTGTTCCTGGCTCGCGTCCCATTCTGACTATCGCGGAGACAATGTTCATCCGGCCATTGAAACGTCTTTCAACCGGATTACTCTTGTCAACAAAGGTCTCACAGAACGTCTCACGATAGACACATCGGTAACATTCAGAAATTTGAGGACTGGGGAAAGTTCCGATCTGGGTACCGCCGTGATCATCGAACTCAAGCAGGATGGAAGAATCCGGAGCGAGATGAAGGACATTTTGTCAGAGCACAGGATCAAGCCGTTCAGAATCAGCAAATATTGCATCGGAACCGTTCTCACGGACTCAGGTGTGGTCGCAGGTCGGTTCAAGCAGAAAATCAGATATATTGACAAATTGAACAAAAACTTTTACATAAAATGCTACAATCCAGTATTACTCCGGCCGCTTTAGACGAAAGCGAGCTTCTCGGCATCCAGACTCTCTCTGCCCCAGTGATGAGCACAGCCCAAAGCCTGTCGGAACTTGCGCTGAGGTTCTTCATCAACCTGTTGTCCTGCTGGATAATCGTCCGGCTGCTGTACTATCCGAAAAGCCGCAGGAAGGACTATGTGTTCACATTCCTGACATTCTCATCGGCGATGCTGCTTCTGCTCTATGCGATGGGCAGGGTGGATGTCGGAGTCGGACTGACTCTCGGGCTTTTCGCCATCTTCGGTGTGATCCGCTACAGGACCGAGACCGTTCCGATCCGCGAGATGACCTATCTGTTCGTGATCATAGCGATCGCGGCGGTCAACGGGCTCACTCCCCTTTTCAAGGTCACAGGCGTGGCTGAAAACGCTCCGCATTATGTCCTCGGAACCGGAGACCTGCTTCTGGCCGTGGCGGCCAATACCCTGTCAATCATCCTCATCTGGGTTCTGGAGAGCAGCCGCAGCCTGAAGAGATCCGCTTCGAAAATCATTCTGTACGACAGGATTGACCTTATCGTGCCGGACCGTCGGGACGAACTTTTCAAGGACATCGAGGAGCGCTGCGGAATCAAGCCTATTGACATCACCGTCGGTAACATCGACTTCCTTAAGGACGCCGCCTACATCAAGGTCTATTACAACACCGAATCGGCCGCAGACACGACAATCGATTCAATCGTAAGAAACAAGCAATTTATTGAAAATCAGAATTTATGAATATTTTAAATATATTTCCGAAAGTAACGGTCGCGCTGGCATTGCTGACGCTGACATATTCAGAGGTTTCCGCGCAGGACATCAATGGCCGCGCTTCCGTCGAGGTAGATTGGAAGGTAGCGAAAGGTTTCCATCTGAACGCTGAGTATCAGGTCCGCACGAAGGATTCATTCTCCGGAATCGAGAGGAATCAGTTCTCGGTCGGAGCGTCCTACAAGTTGAACAAGTATTTGAAAACGGGTTTGGACTACACTTTCATCGGCCACTATGCCAACACCTCCGGTGAGTTCCGGCCAAGGCACAGATTGTCAGCAAACATTAATGGAATCCTTGATGCCGGAGACTGGCGTTTCTCCCTCCGCGAAAGACTCCGGTTCACCCACAAGTCCTACGACATCAACCCATATCAGGAGGCCCTCAACCCATTGACCCTCAAGTCCCGCTTCATGGTCAAGTACCGTGGTTTCAAGGCCGTTGAGCCTTACGCCTACGTCGAGCTTCGCAACGTCTTCAACGCTCCGAAATGCAACGCCACCCACAACACCGCAACTGACACGTGGTCAGACTATGAGTTCCTCGGCTACTCCCACGCCTACATCAACCGCGTCCGTGGAGCCCTCGGCCTCGAATGGAACCTCACCAAGCGCCACAGTCTGGACTTCACCGCGATGTTCAACTACCACAACGAGCTTGAGATCGACACCAACAAGGCCGGCACGAAGCTCAAGTCCTTCACCTGGCAGACCCCCACCACCGCCACCCTCAGCGTCGGCTATAAGTTCTCGTTCTAAGTTCGCGGAATGGCGAAGGATCAATAGCATTTCCCATAAGCCTCTATAGGATAACGGAAAATATTCATTATCTATGTGACCCATTGATCCATAGGTATCTGACCGAGTGATGATTCAGGTAGCATCCTGATCAAAAGCCATATAAAATGACATATAAATTCATGTCCACGAAGTACTTCCGTACTCTAAGAGCGGAATTTCGGCCTAAAGTCGCTCGTGAGGAAACAATCATCCTTATAGAAGCGTGAACTAGGCTAAATATCGCTTGTAGGAGAACATTTAATGCTCCTATGGTGTGTGCATGACACATTCCCATCATCACGTGGTTTGCGGAATTTCGCAGGAGGAACTTCAAACGCAGATGAATGTTCCTGTGCAGGAGATGGCCGATGAGTTGGAAATCTCTTTTAACGCGGCTCTGGAAAAGCTGAAGAGCAACTACGACGGCTACCATTTCTGCGCCAGATCGGAGGATGTCCACAACCCTTTCAGCCCACTCAATTCATTATCCGACAAAATGTTCGGCAGTTATTGGTTCGACACGGCCACACCAACATTCCCGATCGAGCGGATGAGGGAGGATCCCATTCCCGAGAACCTTTTGGACAGGATGAACGAAATCGCAAGAAGCGACTTTGATGTCTCGCCGGAGTTTTCGGACAGCATTCTGCCGCTTCTCTATCAGACAGGCTATCTGACGATAAAAGAGTACAGTCCGGAAGAAGAATCCTACACCTTAGGCTATCCGAACCGCGAGGTCAGAGAGGGCTTCCTCAAAGGACTTCTGAACAGCTACAGAGGCTCAGAAGGGATGAGCGCCTCGTTCGTGCTCCAGTTCAACAGGGCATTGAAGAACAACGACATCGATGGTGCCTTAGAGAGGATGCAGTCTTTCCTTGCCGGAATCCCGTACGATCTGGAGAACAAGTCCGAGAAGCATTTTCAGACGATCATCGACCTGATCTTCTCGCTGCTTGGCTACTACACCCAAGCCGAGGTCAAGTCCGCCATCGGACGTGCGGATGCCGTCTGCCGGACCAAAGACAGAATCTATGTCTTTGAGTTCAAAGTGGATGGCTCCGCAGAGGAAGCGCTCAGGCAGATCGATGAGAAAGGCTACCTGATTCCGTACAGGTTTGAGGGGGCTTCGGATAACTATGAAGCCGATTCGGTCACAGTGCCTGTCACTAAACCGGTCGCTGAGCCTGTCGAAGGACTGGTTTGACAAGTAGCCGTGACGCTTCGACATTTCGGCAAGCTCAGTGCACAGCAGGCTCAGCGTACGACAGCCAACTCGTCAAGGTCGGCATCAACATCTACACCCAAACCCGCACGATCGACTCCTGGAAAGTCGCCATAAAATAAAGAGACCATACGGATGTCCTTCTGCGGATTGATCTAAAAAAGCAGCTTACATAGATTCCTAATTACGGCATAATAGTGATTATGCCTTATTGATAGAATGCTCGTTGGAAAAATTTTTCCCGTTTCAACAAATTAGGAATATACAGATGGAGTGTCCTCAATGCTGTCTCTGCGAAGTGTTTCACATCAGAATAATACGATTCCTTGCTAACATCAGCTGACCTGAATTTATCTTTGATGATCAATTAGGGAAATGGTTGTACATTGGTGCCGGTTTCCGTATGGAATCATTATCGGTATATGAATGATATTCATCTTTAATAGACAAAAAAACGGGAGCCGACAATTTGTTTAACCAACTAAAACTACTATCTTTATGGCTGTTAATAGCAATATGATAAACGACCGGGACACTTACCAGATAGCCTACGCCAGGGAGTTCGGGCGAGAGGAAGGGATCGAGCAGGGACTGGAGCAGGGACTGGAGCAGGGACTGGAGCAAGGACTGGAGCAGGGACTGGAGAAAGGCAAGGTTGCCGAACGGGAGGCAATAGCATTACGTATGATAGGGGCAAACACACCTATCGAGTTCATCGTCAGTTGTACCGGCCTTGACAAGGCTGCTGTGGAAGCGCTTGCGCGAAAGACGAAGTAGTTAGTATGACAAGCAAGGATTACAGGGATTTCGCGGTGGAGCAGATGGGGCTGCTTGAGGGGATTTGCACGAAGCCGATGATGGGAGAGTTTCTGCTTTACTGGCAGGGGAAATATTTCGGTGGAATCTACGACAATCGGGTTCTGGTCAAGAAGACCAAGACCAATGAGAGGTTCGGGATGCCGGAGGCGATTCCTTACGAGGGGGCAAAGGCGATGTATCAGGTCAACATCGACAACCGGGAGGAAGTGGCGGAGGTCATAAAGGCGACCTGCGAGGGGTTGAAATAGACCGCGGCGCCAGAAAACTCTCTATAAAAAGTCTGACGATTTTATTATTAACGAATATTCAGGAATATGTTGGAGACAGGAACAAAGGCACCGGAGTTCATAGGTGCGGACGAGAATGGCAACGAGGTAAGCCTCAATGATTTCAAGGGGAAGAAACTTGTGCTTTACTTTTACCCGAAGGACAGCACTCCGGGATGTACGGCGGAGGCTTGCGACCTGCGGGACAACTATCATCGCTATCTTGCGCTTGGGTATCAGGTGCTTGGAGTCAGCAAGGACTCACAGGCCTCGCACCGGAAATTCATAGAGAAATATTCTCTGCCTTTTCATCTGGTGAGCGATCCGGAATGCGCCATTCTGAAGGCTTACGAGGCTTGGGGACTCAAGAAGCTCTACGGAAAGGAGTCCTACGGGACATTGAGGACCACCTACGTGATCGATGAGGACGGAATCATCATCGATGCCATAGGTAAAGTCAACACCAAGGATCACACTTCGCAGATTCTCGGTTCGGAGAAATAGCCTACATCACCTCGACGCCGGCAAAGGAGCATTCGGCGATGAGGTGGATGGTGTGAGAGCCGGTCTGCTGACAGAAACGGTCGGCGGTCTTGTTGTTCACGCCCCCGAAGGCGGAATTGGAACGGACATCGACATTGACATCTTTCGGGACGTATATTCCCACTCCGGCGAAACTGGCCTTTACATGAATCTGGACATCATCATTGATGATGGCGTTGCGGAGATCAAGCCGGACAGAGCCGAAGGAGGCTTCTATGTCAGCACCGTCAAACTCCTCATCCTCAACACGACGGTTCTGCTCGCCAAAAGCCGATGAGATTTTCAGGATATTCCTTCCATCGCGGGAAATAATCGAGCAACCTCCTCTGGAGTCGTGGCAGTTCCAACACTCTGGACGGCCGCTCTTGGAAAAAATCAGCACAATGCCGAAAGCGATGAATATGATCGCGAGGCACAGTTTCCAGAACACCGACCAGTCAATGTAGCCCTGAGCCTGGAGCAGTAAAACCGCACCAAGGGCTATGCCGCTGAAAGAGCCCCAGTTAGGGTTGGCGATCAGGTGTGCGGTGCAAGGGAGGATAATAAGGAGTGTCCACCAACCACGGAAGAATATGTCGAAGCCTATCACTCCAGTGACATTCAGAATCCACAGCACGCCTATCGCGGCTATGGAGAATCCAAAAAACAGTTTCGTTAACTTTTTCATTCATTATAAATTATTAATTCTTATCTGAATCACAGCGGCAAAGGTACTACGGAAAACTCTTGTGGCTATGGGTGTGACAAGGACAAAAGGCACATAGTAATTATCTAATGTTCAAGAACATAACAGTCAAGGCTATGGACAATGAGGTACTTCGACAAGCTCAGTGAGCGGATAAGGATATATTTCTGAAAGACAAATAATTCTATATCTTACTTTAGAAATAATGTGTGACGTCAGGGGAAAAGGCAAATGGCGACTTTGTACGTGGATGACAGTGAATATTCCGTTACCTTCGTTCAGATAATTCCTTACGAAACGCTTTCAGCACGATGTGACCTGGAAACACTTGCGTTTGGTCTTCGGCTGAAAAACTCGTACTTGGAGTGAGGACTTTTTCAGGCGAAACCTCATCTCGGCTATCTCAGAGGCATTTGACCGTGAAGGAGTTCTGTAAAAATCAGTGGTGACAAGCAAATCCAGTTAGTTCTGAGTCCAGCAGTCACTCGCCAAACAATCAGAACGTGGCGATGAACTCGTCGATGGAGGTGCCTTCCGGGAGGGCGGAGGCGACACGGGCCTTGAGACGCTGTTTGCCCTTCGTGACGGAGGTCGGGGATATTCCCATCATGGCAGCCATCTGCTTGCCGGAGA
>OQVU01000937.1_pt1 | contig 11412 bp, 12 predicted proteins | sample 1691611 | NCBI WGS metagenome assembly OQVU01 (sample SAMN03418272, study PRJEB22391) | human gut metagenome | biome: human-gut; feature: organic feature; material: feces | host: Homo sapiens | place: Tanzania | collected 2013-01
TATTCATCGGGATAGGTTACATATCCGAGAAAGTCCAATCCCTCATCAATGGGAAATATCCTCTCATTTGGCTTGATTTCCTGTTGGATGTAATCAATCCGCTCATGTACCAATCCCCTGCACTCCCAAAGGTACAACTTGCTCGAAGCCCCGATAAGTCATTGATAGTCAGCTCCACTCGCTGACCGACAGATAAAGAATCGGCCATAAATAAACTCCTTAAAGTACTCCCCCAACTGCCGCCTCCAAAAAATGCCCCCCTTTTCTCGGCAGGAAGTCAAAATCTAAAGAGAAACATCCACAAAACGTTCAATTAGGGAGCGCTTTTTTCCTACTCGACCACCAATTAAGGAGAAGAGCTTGGATAAAAAACATTTGTCGGTAGATTTACAATCTGCTCAGTCATATCTTGAAGAAGCTTTAGAAAAATTCGATGGCATAGTCGATTTTTTACAGAACTTGAGTGAAGAAGAACTGGAATCCTCGGTTCCAATAGGTACGCTCTCACAGATAGAGCGAGCTCAAGCTCTGACTTCTCAAGCTTCATCCGCATTAAGCAAAATAAAACTGCGCTAATAGTGTATTTGACTAAAAAAATCGGCCAGATTGCCAAAGCAAACACCGCCGATTAGCGAGGTATATAAGACAGTTATGCCATTTAATTTAGGCCCAGGGGAACTTATATTTTTGGCAGCAGCGGCGTTGCTACTTTTCGGCCCGCAAAAGCTTCCAGAAATAGGTCGTGCTTTGGGCGAAGCCTTAGGATCTCTGAAAAGGGCTTATAACAGCGCGGCTAGCCTTGAAGATCTTCAGCTCCATTCCTCTCAGTCCGGCAGCCGAATTGTCCCTGCTGAACCTCAAGCGTCGGCCTCTCAGCTTCAGCAGACCTCAGATTGTTCAGTTTCCTCTGAGTCCGCCACATTAAATTCCGAACCCAAATAGGTGCAATCTGAATTGCAAAACTGGTTGCACGAAAAAGAAAGAACCTGCCTCCTGTCAATCCTTATCAACTTGGACTCCAGAGAGCAGGTTCTTAACTTATGCGCCCCTTACGAGCACAACAGCTCAGTTAAGTTGACGTGCCTTTTTAGCTTTATAGATAAAAAGCGGAGGTAAATCCAAAGAGCGAATCTTCCAACCAGCTCTGGTATTTTCAAATTCCCAAATCCAAGGCGGAGCATCAGGATATTTGGTATCGGCAACCTTTATAATAGCTGAATTTCCGGAAACACGCTCATCAACCACTACTCTAGTTACATAGACGCTCTTAGTGGAAGCCATAGAGAAATAGCGCTCTAAACCTTCTTCAAAGCCTTTGAGATTTACCCTCATTTTGGCATCTACACCCAAAGAAGCATAGGCCTCTTTATACTTTCTAGCCTTGACATTGTCGAGAAATTCGCTGGCTATCGCAAAAGGACGGCGACTTATATCGGGAGGGGGCACAAACTTTTCATCGGTCTTCTGATTGATAGGCACTTCTGGCGCCGAACAAGCTGCAGCCAAACATAGGATAGGAACAACCAACGCCAGAAGGACTATCCCTTTGCAAGCCAGCAACCCCTTCAATTTTCTCAATTTTAGTCCAAGTACCAATATAGCCTTCCTCGCTTCCTGCTTCGCTTAGAATCAGTTCAAACAATACTTACAAATGAACTATCTCGGCATAACTGATATAAAGCCCGGCCTTGACTATACGCACAACAACTTCTTTACCCACACGATCTGAAGCATTGGCAACTTCCACTAAACAGCCGTCAATTATAGCCAAAGCCGAATTACTGTTATCAGAGATATGACCGTCCAAAAGCAACACTCTGGCCTGCTGACCACAAGTTAAAGGCGTAAAATCTAAAGAAGCAGCTTTTTCCGCACATGTCACATTAAAATGTTCTGGGTGAATGCTGTCAGAGGCCTGTACCACAATCACAGAGTCAGTTTCTTTAGCAATTTGCTCAACTTCGATACCATTTGGGCCTACAAACTGATAGGCGGCCGCAGGGGATAAAGTAACTACAGCCGCTTCCGGCTTAACAGCTCCACTCATTTCCCGCAACAGATTACGACGAGCTCGCAAAGCTACCGACTTAGGAGAAAGTACTTTACCGCGTCCATGACAAACAGGACAAACGTCACGCATAATGCCGTCTAAATCTTTACCTTCTCGCTTGCGGGTAATTTGCACTAAACCCAATTCTGTCATACTGACCAAGTGAGTGCGAGTACGATCTTTCTTAAGTTCGTCACCCAAAGTTTCCAAAATTTTGCGCTGATCCTCAGAGCTATCCATATCGATAAAATCGACAATAATAATGCCAGCCATATCGCGCAAACGCAACTGACGGCAAATTTCTTTACAAGCTTCCAAATTGGTACGCAAAATCGTTTCTGCTAAATTATTCTTACCGATAAATTTGCCGGTATTAACATCGATAACCCAAAGAGCCTCAGTGCGATCTACAATCAGATAGCCTCCGGAAGAAAGCCAAACCCTACGCGAGAGAGCATTATCAATCTCCTGTTCAATCTTGTACATATCGAACAGAGGATAAGTATCGGTATATAAGTGTACTTTTTCCAAAAGATCCGGAGCTGTATGTTCCAAACGCTCACGCATATTCAGATATTCTTGGCGATTGTCAATAACCAAACGATCGACTTCTTCGGTAAAAAGGTCACGTAAAATTTTATCAACTAAATCCAATTCTTGATGAACCAAAGCCGGAGCGTGACAACTCTTGGCTTTATTTTGAACTTTATTCCAAACCTTAACCAGATAGTCCAGATCCATCCTGAGTTCTTCACAATCATGACCTTCGGCGGCGGTGCGCACTACAACGCCCATGCCTTCCGGACGAAGTTCATCGGCGATATGGCGCAAACGATTACGTTCCTCTTCGGTAGAAATGCGACGAGAGACGCCAACATACTGAGCCGAAGGGAATAAAACCAAGTATCGACCAGGTAAAGTGATATAGGAAGTAATACGGGCTCCCTTAGTACCGATAGCTTCTTTAACTACTTGCACTAAAGTCTCTTGATTGGGGCGGACAATTTCGGCAATGGTTGGCTTGGTAAAGCCATTTTCACCTTCATTCAGACCGGCCACAGCATCATTGGCACACAAAAAAGCATTGCGTTCTAAGCCGATATCAACAAAGGCAGCATTCATGCCGGGCAGAACGTCGGAGACTCTGCCTTTAAAAATGCTGCCCACCTGACGCTCTTCACGAGCAATAAGGATTTCCATGGGGCGTCCATCTTCAAGTACGACCGCTCTCCCCTCGCGATCATCGATAGATATTAAAATTTCTTTATACATAAATAAAATAAACCTTACTGTAGTGGGGCCGCGCCCCCCGGGGCAGCCGAAAAAAAAGCCGCCCCAATCGGCCTAAAGGCCGCCAGGGCCCAAAGTGCAAAAATCCGCACGCGGCAAAACTTAGAGATACGAAAAATCGGGCAACTCACTTTTCACGTTCTGCCTTCTACTTCCTGCCACACGAATCTGTTCCACGGTTTCCAGACCTGAACCCAACAAAGCGTCTCGAGCGATGCAATTCTGAATACTCCTTACAGGATCAGCTAAAAAGGCGCCGGAGAATATAGTGAAAAAGCACTTAGTTATTGACGAAGAATTGCATAAAGTATATAATATGTCACATTGTTTAGAAGCTTGCATTGTTTATATATAGTGCAAGCCGAGTTAAACAAAGAGTAAGCGAGACATTCCAAGCAATCGCGAAACACCGGAAGAAAAAGTGAGGCAAGCTCATTAGGTTATGTTTGAATCTCTTTCAGAGCGGCTTAATGACATTTTTAAGAAAATATCAGGTCGCGGAAAGCTGTCAGAAGATGATGTAAACGAAGCTTTGCGAGAAGTGCGCCGCGCTCTCCTTGAAGCTGACGTCAGTCTTCCTGTGGTCAAAGAGTTTATTTCCAACATCCGTGAGCGTGCAGTCGGCGAAGAGCTCATCAAGAGCATGACTCCGGCACAGCAAGTAATTAGATACGTCCGCGACGAGCTCATTTCTCTCATGGGCGGCGAGGCGGCCAAACTCACTTTTGCGGCCAAAGCCCCCACAGTCTTTATGGTCTGCGGTCTTAACGGCGCCGGTAAAACTACCAGCGCTGCTAAATTGGCTTCATATTTGAGAGGTTCCGGTCATCATCCCCTGTTGGCTGCCACCGACGTTTATAGACCGGCGGCTATTCAGCAACTTGAGGTTTTGGCCAAACAGATAAACGTTCCCGTCTTCAAGCTAGAAGGTTGCCAAGATCCGGTGGAGATTACTTCCGAGGCTGTAGCCAAAGCTAAAGATTTAGGCAGAGACATAGTCATTATCGACACCGCCGGCCGCTTAAATATAGATAGCGAACTGATGGAAGAACTCAAGAAACAGCGCGACGCCGTATCTCCTGACGAAATCTTGTTAGTAGTCGATGCTATGACCGGTCAGGATGCCGTCAACGTGGCTCGTGATTTTAACGAGCTCTTAGGTATTACCGGCGTAGTCATGACCAAGCTTGACGGAGACGCCCGCGGCGGTGCGGCTATTTCGGTGCGCAAAGTTACAGGCGCTCCCCTTAAATTCGTAGGTACCAGCGAAAGACTCAGTGGCTTGGAGCCTTTTCACCCCGACCGTATGGCCGGCCGTATTTTGGGTATGGGCGATGTTCTCAGCCTTATCGAAAAAGCCGAACAAACTCTGGATAAAGAAAAAGCTCAGGAACTTTCCGAAAGACTTAAACAGAACAAATTCGACTTAAACGACCTCTTAGATCAGATGCAGCAGATTCGCCGCATGGGGCCTATTAAAGATATTATTAAGATGCTCCCCGGAGTGGGGCGTGCTTTAGATGATATTCCCATCGGCGAGAAGGAAATCAGACGCGTCGAATCTATTATCCTTTCTATGACCCCTAAAGAGAGGCGCAATCCAGAGATTCTCGACGCCTCCCGAAAGCGTCGCATAGCCAAAGGCTCAGGCAGCGACGTGGCAGCCGTCAATGCTATTCTTAAGCAATACAACGAACTGAGAAAGTTCATGAAGAGTATAGGTGGTTTGGCCAAAGGCAAGAAAGGTAGGAAGTTGGGATTCTTCCGACTTCCCTTCTAAGACTGCCTCTAAGGTCGGTTCCTTCTCTGCCGACCTTATGCAGCAAAAGTTTTGGCGCTTCAAAAGGAGCGCTTGTAGATGTTTCTGTCGAAATAGTCTTTCATTTCAGAAAAGATAATTCGGCGGGTTTAAGAGCGAAAATTCTTCGCCGAGCACAGACTCTTGACTTCCGCCGGGAGAGTGCTGAAATTTCATTAACAATTGCTAATAGCAGATAATCACCACAGGAGGCACCCCATCAATGGTACGCATTAGACTTCGTAGAGTAGGACGCAAGAAACAGGCTAGCTACCGCATCGTAGCTGCTGACGCCAGATGTCCCCGCGACGGTCGTTTCATTGAGATTCTTGGGCACTACAACCCTCGCACCAATCCCCCCACAGTCGTTATGAAATCCGACCGCGTTAAGGCCTGGCTCTCTAACGGCGCCCAGCCTACCGACTCCGTCCGCGGCTTGCTCATCAGCAGCGGTTTGTGGAAGGAATTCTACGGTACCGATTACGTTTATCCCGCTCCTAAAGCTGTAGAGGCTAAGGAAGAAGCTGCTCCTGAAGCCTAATATTTTCCCCACTCCTTTTGCTGCAAAGTAAGAGTTTTTGTTGAGGAGAGGAGAGTCGCCATGAAAGGCTTGCTGGAGTATCTGGCCCGCCAACTCGTCGATTGTCCCGATCAGGTTGAAGTCCGTGAACTTCAGGGAGAGCGTTCAACTATTTTAGAGTTGAGAGTCGCTCCAGAAGATATGGGCAAGGTTATAGGTCGGCAGGGTAAAACCGCCCAAGCGATCCGTACGCTCGTAAAAGCTGCAGGAACGCGTGAAGGCAAACGGGTTATGGTGGAAATAATCTAGTTGATAAAACCGGCGCCATACGACTTGTACCGCCGGTTTTTTTATTTTCTGACAGGATATACTTCCGCCTTATCACCTACTCAAGAGTTGGACAACTTTTGGCGAAACTAGGTTAAAAAAATATGCAGGAACAGCAAACCAAAGGTCTTAAACCCCAAGAATTCGTGGCCATAGCTTCCGTTTTAACTTCTTTTGGAGTACGTGGCGAAATAAAAGCCCGTATTTTAACAGACTTTCCGGAACGCTTTAAAAAAACTAAGGAAGTTTACTTGGTTGCCAAAAACGGAGAATACAGTCGTCATACTTTGCAGAGTTCTCGCTTTCATCAAAACTATGTTTTACTAAAACTCAGTGACATCGATTCTCCGGAAGAAGTAGCCCGTTACCGTGATTGGTCAATTAGTGTAACTCCCGATAATTTGGTTCCCTTGGAGGAAGGCGAATATTGGCACTTCCAGTTAAAAGGGTTGAAAGTTATCGATCAGAACAATATCTATCGAGGACGCGTCTTTGATATTTACTCCTACCCTGGTTGCGACCAGTATGCTGTACGCGACGAAACTGGTCATGAACTCGTTGTCCCAGCTGTAGAGCGCTTTATCAAAAAAGTAGACCTGGATAACGGTTGCATTCTGGTTGAACTTCCCGAAGAGGAAACGTAAATGCGTCTGGACATTATCACTCTTTTCCCCGAGATGTTTGCTCCGCTCTATACCAGTATTCCCGCTCGCGCTCAGAAACGCGGTCTGGTCAAACTGGGATTGGTAGATTTACGCGCCTACGGAACCGGACGCCATTTTCAAACTGACGACGTCCCCTACGGAGGCGGCAGCGGTATGGTTATGCAACCCGAACCTTTGGGACGAGCCATAGACGATATTCCCAAGTCAGCTGAAGGAGCCCACATAATTTATCTCTCCCCTCAAGGACAGAAATTGACTCAGAAAAAAGTCGAAAATCTGGTCGAATCTCATAAGCATATCATTATGCTTTGCGGCCATTACGAGGGTATAGACGAACGTATTCTGCAAAAGTATGTGGACGAAGAAATTTCCTTGGGAGATTTTGTTATTTCTGGCGGTGAGCTGGCTGCCATGGTCGTAGCTGATGCTATTATCCGACTGGTACCGGGAGTAATCGACGCCGATTCGGCCAAGAATGAATCATTCAGCACCGGGATTCTGGACTACCCTTATTACACCAGACCTTTAAACTATCAAGGTATGGAAGTTCCTTCAGTTCTCACCAGCGGGGATCATAAAAAGATTGCCCAATGGAGGCGTCAGCAAGCTTTATTAAATACAGCTCGCAAACGTCCAGATTTACTGAAAGTTCATAACTTAACTCCCGAAGATAGGGAGTTTTTAAATGATTTAGGTATTACCCCATTTGATAAGTAATTTAGCATAATGGCTAAACGGGCTTCTGACAAGCCCGCAAGATTTGTCAGCGGAGTTTATTAAAGAAGGAAAACTCCTTTAGAGCTCCGATCTGCTGCCTCAGCAGTTTTGCCTGCCCAGAAGGGCTTAGCTCTTGATTTTTTCAGGCCCGTCTGGTAGAATATTCGAGTTCTGCCATAGGCTGTTTTTAGGTCAGCTTGGATCTTCCGTCCGGAGACGGATGAGATTGGCAGGATGTATTTAGTCAGCGTTGAACCCGCTCGGCGAGTACCGTGAGACACACGGGAATCTGTGCTTGAGAAGAGTGGTAAGCAAACTTTCCCCGAGAGAAGAGGAAGTAGTACCATTCGTTGAGCCATGAATCCCCCTGGTTTCAGCCGTGGGGAGTGTCAATTGTGAGCAGGCTATAGCCAACAGGGATAGTATATCCCCCAGAGGCAAGCAAGATTCGTTAAGAGAAGGATATCCACCATGGATCTGATCAAGAGTATTGAGCGCGAGCAAATGAAAGAAGAATTCCCCAGCTTTGGCCCTGGCGACACCGTAAAGGCTTGGCTGAAGGTTATCGAAGGCGGAAAAGAGCGCTTCCAGGCTTTCGAAGGCGTTTGCATCAAGAGAGGCAACTCCGGTCTTAAAGAGAGTTTCACTCTTCGTAAAATTTCCGGCGGTGTCGGCGTAGAGAGAACCATTTTGGTGCACAGCCCCCGCTTAGACAGAGTAGAAGTTATCCGTCACGGCGCCGTACGTCGCGCTCGTTTGTTCTACCTCCGCGACCTCGTTGGTAAGAAGGCTCGCGTAAAAGAGAGACGTGTAAACCGCTAATTCCCCCACATTCTGGTAGGGATTGCCAAGTTTTGCCAACATCAGTGCCGCAGAGAGTGGAGAGAGTTTTCCCGCCGTTCGCTGCGGTATTTTTTTGCGAAGTGAGGCGCCGTCAAACGAACACACTCTGCATAGCTTCAAGGGCAGATGCAGGGTGTTTTTGTTTTCCGTGTCAAACTGTGCTTGCCAAGTAGTCAAATATGAGTGAAGGTTTTCCCAATGAAAGAATGGCTGTTGCTTTCTATACTTTATATTTTAGTTGCTGTCAGAATAGTGCTTACCATATTTCGCAAGCACCTCTCTGCCACTTTAAGGGGGATACTTAAAGAGTACCTGGATTCTTTTATAGTGGCCGGTATAGCGGCTATACTAATTATTACTTACGTAGCACGCAGCTTCTATATACCATCAGAATCGATGGTACCCACTCTTAAAGTGAATGATTATATTTTAGTTAATCGCTTTATTTATAAAATGGCCAGCCCTTCTCGCGGTGAGATTATTGTTTTCCATCCCCCGCACGTCAAAAATCCGGCTGAAACCGATTTTATTAAGCGCGTAGTAGCTGTAGAAGGTGACGTAATTCAAGTTAGCGACGGAGTGCTTTACTTAAACGGTCTTCCCCAGGATGAACCGTTTATAAAGGAGCCTATTGAAGCAGACTTCCCCGCTTACCGTGTTCCCAAAGGACATGTCTTTGTTATGGGTGACAATCGCAACAATTCAGACGATTCACGATATTGGGGCCCTCTACCGATACAAAATATTGTTGGTAAAGCCTTTGTGATATTCTGGCCTTTTTCTCGCCACGGCCTACTGAAATAACCCCGACAGCAACCGCTCAGCTCAAGATAAGATCAAGAAAGGATTTTCCCATGCAAGAAAGTGCTTCCGAAAAACAACAGCGGGGTTTTTCCTGGTTTCCTGGCCATATGCGCAAAGCGCTGCGCCAATTGGAGGAAAGCCTAAATTTAGCCGATATCGTTCTTTTGGTGATGGACGCCCGCATTCCGGCAGCCTCTCGCCAGCCGGATCTGGAAGAGATGTTGCAGCGCAAACATAAGGAGTTAATCTTTGTTCTAAATAAAGCCGACTTAGCTGAAGAAGCCGAAACAAAAAAATGGCTGGCTTGGTTCAAAGCCAACAATTTGGCCGCTGTAGCTATGCGCTCTACCGCAGGCAAAGGGGCCGGTCCCTTAGAAGGTGCTATTGCTCGCCTGCGCCGCAGCGTTGAAGAGAAACGCTCTGCTAAAGGATTGCGTCCTCGTGATCCGCGTTTAGTGGTAGCAGGCATACCCAATGTAGGCAAATCATCCTTACTAAACAGACTGGCCGGCGCCACTCGAGCCAAAACCGGCGCCAAACCCGGAGTCACCAGAGGCAGCCAGTGGGTAGCCGTACCTAACCATTGGCAGATTTTAGACTCTCCTGGCATCCTCTACCCTCGCATAGATACAGTCGAAACCCTCACCGCTTTGGCAGCGGCCAGTTGTGTACGCCATGACGCTATCCCCCTGGAAATGGTCGGCGGCCTGCTTCTACAGCGCTTATGGTCTAAACACAAAATCAAAAATATCGTTCCGACTGCTTTAGCCAAAACCTGGGAAGAAAGTGCACAGACGATACCGGAACAAATGCTAATCGACCTAGCGCAGGCTAAAAACTTTTCCTTAAACGGTCAAGAAGTCGATTTGCCTCGCTGTGCCCGCTTTGTACTTAAGTCTTTTGCTCAAGGCGAAGTTGGGCCTGTCACTCTAGAGACAGCTCCGTTGCGGGCCGCTTTCTTCTGAGAAAGCGGCTCTTTTCTGTATTATTTTGCAAAACCTTATTAGACTGGAGACACTTCATGCCGCGCATTTCTCTGCATTATATTTTACAAACTCTGCCAGTCGGAGCTTCTTACGAAGAGAGTCTTCAAATTATTCCCCAAGCCGCGGCCTGGCTGGCCAAAGAAAAAGAGCGCCTTGAGCAAATGTATGCCTTCCAAGAGAGCTTCTGGCCCGTAAACAGCGGAGCAGGCTGTGATGAAGTAGGGCGCGGCCCCTTAGCTGGCCCTTTAGTGGCAGCAGCAACTATTTTGCCTAAAAATACTTGGCTCCCCGGTCTTAACGATTCAAAAAAACTGAGTGAAGATGTGCGCGAATTGCTGGTCCCTTGGATAAAAAAGTTATCCAATTGGTCTATTTGTGAAATATCTTTAACCGAACTCGATAAACTCAACAACATTAACAACACCTCCCTTTTAGCCATGCGTCGCTCCCTGGAGCAACTAAATCCTAAAGCCCAATTTGTTTTTATTGATGGCCGTTCTGAAATGCCCGCTTGCCCTATTCAGCAAGCCGCCCTTATAAAAGGTGACGCTCGCATTCCAGCCATTGCCGCAGCTTCTATTCTTGCCAAAGTTTACCGCGATCACTTACTCAATGAAGCTCATAATACATGGCCGCAATACCAATTCCAAGAAAATAAAGGTTATGGAACGGCCGCTCATATGCAAGCCCTACAAAAATTCGGCCCTTGTCCATACCACCGCCGCAGTTTTGCCCCTATTAGACAACTATTGGAAACTCATCAGTCTACCGCTGAGCAAGCCGTTCTATTTTGAAAAATATAACAATGGATAGTCTTTTCTTCCCAAGTTTCTGCAGCTATGCTATAATTTCTAGGCCTTCTGCAGTTGCTAAAGTGAGGATTTTGTAAACATGACTGAGCAAACCAGCCAACTTTCTGGGCCTTCAAAATCATCTCAAGCGAATTTAGAAAAAGTGCGCAATTGGTATATAGATGATTTTGTGCGTTACATAACTGTAGAACGCAACTTAGCTAAACGCACCGTTATCGAATATCACGATGATCTAACTATATTTCTAAAGTACTTTCAGCCTCTTTTTGAAGACGGTCTCACCTTAGATACTATTGATATAAATACGATCAGCGATTTTTTGGCCGATTTGAAGCTCAATCACAATTATGAAGCTTCCAGCTTAAATCGCAAGATTGCTTGCTTAAAAAGTTACTTCAGTTTTTTAGAGTTATATGGTTATATTCCCGATTCACCTATGGACAAATTTAAAAGTGTCAAAGAAGGGCGTGTCTTGCCTAAGGTGCTCAGTCAAGACGACGTCAGCAACATTTTAGCCTATGCTCATAGTCAATCAGATCCCGGCGGCGATTGGAAAGCTTACCGAAATACGGCTATTTTGGAATTATTTTATGCCACAGG
>OQVU01000938.1_pt1 | contig 11404 bp, 10 predicted proteins | sample 1691611 | NCBI WGS metagenome assembly OQVU01 (sample SAMN03418272, study PRJEB22391) | human gut metagenome | biome: human-gut; feature: organic feature; material: feces | host: Homo sapiens | place: Tanzania | collected 2013-01
AGAAGACAACTGGGCAATATACTGTGCCTTGGCAGACTCCATTTCTTGTTGAGCCGTATTCAGTTCTGTTACAGAGATGGCACCAGTCTCATAGCGTTTGCGAGTTATCTCATATCGCTCAACAGCTATCTCTTGTGCACGGTATGCATCCCTGCACTGGGTGGGTTGAACATTGAATTGCATAACCTTCTTGCGAAGATTCTGCATATAGTCAAGATGGTTCTGCTCCATCTGCGTCTTTACCACATCCAACTGAGCCTGTGCCATCTTTACCCTACCCTTACTGACGCCCCAGTCGAATATGGGTAATGACAAAGACACACCAATAATCTCATTATCTTTCAAACGACTATATGCCGTGCGCATTGTCTTTCCTGTCTGAGAGAATCCGATTTCACTGCTCAGCGTCACCTGTACTCCCTTATTAGACCTTGCCTGTGCAAGATTCTTCTGTGCTTCCAGCAATTGCAGTCTTTGGTCAAGACTATGCGATGAATTGTTGATAGCCTTTTGGAGCACATCATCTGCATTGATGAGGATATTTGGAATGGTATATGGAGGCATTAACTCTGCATGTTCATAATCTGTCAGACGAAGATAGGAGAACAAATCATACATTGCCTCATCAAGAGATATCTTATTCTTCTTCACTGCCATTCGCGCATTAAGCAGCGACAGTTCCATCTGCAGCACCTCGCTCTTTGTCGTTGTTGTCAGGTTCAGCCTGCTTTTCGACAGTTCATATAGACGCTCTCTGTCTTCCACTGTGGCTAAACTTTGTTTATAGTCAGACTGGACAGCAAGGACATGAAAGAATAATGATGTCACTCTGATGGTAACATCTTGCAGCGCACTGATGTAGTTGCGCTCTGCTATCTGATATTCTACTGGTGCCGTTTTCTTATCCCATTTCAGAGCATTAAAAGAGCGCAAGCTCTGGGTATAGCTAATACGTAGAGGCTGAGAATTATAGGTTTTTTCCTTATAGTCAAACTGGTCCAATCGATACAGATACGATTGTAGTGACACCATACCACCAGTAGCCGCAATACTCTGATCAATAGAGAGTGTCAGAGAGTTGGTCATGGTATTATTATTTACCTGATTCACTCGTCCTGTCTCAGGGTCACGTGCCTCAACAACAGAATGGTTGAAGTTACCCAATGTTCCTCCAAGATTAACTGAAGGTTTCAGTTGGGCTTTAAACGAGCGATATTGCCAATATTTACTCATAAAAGAAAAACGAGCTATCTGTGCATCAAGAGAGTTCTCCTGTGCAATTTTTATCGCATTCGTTAACGTTAGTGTCTGGGCGTTTATAGAGCAGCAACCCATCCATAGAGTGGCGATGCCAATACCTATTTTTTTCATTTTGTATGGTTAGAGTAAATTCGTATGCAAACGATAATAAATAATTATGAATCCCTACTATAATTCTTCAGCTTTTTTCTTCATTTCTTTAGGCCTTACGAAAGCTACCATCTTACTAGATACTCCTAAGTTATCATCAAGCAAAATCTCATATTCTGTATGGCCAAAACGGGAACAGAATGCAGCATCATACGCCCCATCATCACAATAGAGATGAGGCGCATGAAAACCACAACAGGATAGTATAAAAATTGAAACATACAATTTTACCAGAAAGATGTCCAATACTTTTTTCTTCATAACTAAAAATATTAATATATTGGGCCAAGCCCATTTTTATTCGTTGCTATTCAATTTTACTTTGGGTCCATTGGCAAGATTAAAAACGTTAATTGCTGTGAACAACAAGACACACCATATCAGAACTGGTATGAAATGTACTTACCTAAACAAAATTCAAGAATAACGCAGTTTGCTATATAACAATTCTTCTACTTTTTTGTTACTAAGGGGATTCCCAACAAGTATAACCCTTCCATCTTTATCCAAAAGGAGTACATGCATTATCCCGGATTCCGGGAAAAAAGGATTCTTTTTCCTAAACACCCCGTTTTTATCTATAAGAATAGTTCTATCAAAAGTTTGTGTCAAGAACTTTTCTTTCACATCCTCAGAAAGATTTTTGGTTTCTATAATAATTGCCAAAGATATGGATGGTTCATATTTTCGACATTCTTTTAGGATATATTCCCATTCATGATAGTGTGACACATAACATGATGTACATTCAGTACTATCCAGATACACCAATACCCGATAGTTTGGTTTCTTGTGCAGATACATTGAATCGTACACTATTGCTTCCATTTTAGAAAATGGAAGGTCTATTTTGTTGGAATATAATATGTTTATTTGCTTTTCTATTCTTTCTTTACGACTATTACAAGCTGTAAAGATAATAATCGACATGCAAATTAGTAACAAGCTATTTTTTAATAAGACTACTATATGTTTCATTTCTTATTTGGAATTTATTTTATATTGATTAACAATTATATTTGTTTTCTTCTTCATCTCTCTTGTCGCAGGGGATGCTATCTTTTCTTTGAAGGCTATCACCTGCTGAGCCATTTCAGTCATTTTCCCTATGTCCCCTTCTTTCTCGTAAAGCAACATCAACTGATAAAGTGGATAAAGTCGGTTGGGCATGATACTAAAGGCTTTTTTGTAAGCATTCTCCGCATCTTTTGGAAGTCCCATTTCGCTATAGTTATTGCCTTGAATAACATAGAACATTGGATCATTACTAACAAGCGTTCCTATGTGTAACACAGCATTGCTATCATTATAGCGACCATCAAAAGACAACATCTTTGCAAAGTCATAGAGAAAATGCTTATTGGAAGTCATTAGGGGAAAAAGTTCATAATAATCATCAATAAATGCTGAATGAGTCATTCCTGCCATCATCTTGTAATCGGATTCTGCCTTTTCTCTTACTTTGATATCCTTAAGAACAAAATTTGAGAAGACCAATATACATCCTAAGGCAGCAACAGGAAGAAGAACCTTCTGGTGCCATGTTTTCCACCACTTAGAAAAAATGATTTCCCTTCTTTCCGTTGCAGCGTAAGCTGTAATTAGAATAAAGATAATTTGATACGGTAACTGATCAAATGGGTAAGAAAACATAGAGAATATCAAAAGACTGAGTAAACCCATTTTCAGAGTTTCCCCTTTCTTACTGAGCCTTATGAATAATAGAATGACAAGTATAATTGCAAATCCTATCCCTATCAAACCTTGTTCTACGCCAATCTGTAATAAACAGTTATAGGCACTCTCAATGACATCTGCACTTTGGTAATTAAAAGATGGATGCTGATGATAGAAACTGGCCATTTCCTCTGCGTACTGATGACAGAAGCTTCCAATACCAGATCCAAACATGGGGGCATTACCGATACAACGCAAAGAGATGAGATAAATGATAGAACGTCCATCTGCAGAACCCTGTTTCAAGAAATAAAGTCCTGTTATAGCAATGAACCCTCCTATTGCTAATGTCCACTTCCATTGTTTTATCTGCTTCCAGTAGATAATGCCTAGGCAAACGACAGTAGACACCAATGCAGCTCTGCTCCAAGTTGCAGGCAAAAGAATCGCAAAAATGACAGGTAACCAATAACCTTTCTTAATTTGGCTTGACATCACCAACCCCAGACTCAGGAATGCAGAATAGGGTCCCGGATTAAGAAAAGTACCCGTTATAGCATACAGATTGTGACGACTGCTATCATTAATAATCTGTTTAGCACCAATGATGACCTCATAAAAAGCACATATAATAATGCCTGCCACAATTAGCCGTTCCGGGATTTCTGTAGAAGAGAATAACAGACGTAAGCCTATATAAAGAGTAAACATCTGTATCACTCGTAAACAGAATGGTGCACAAGGATATGTGGGGTCAAAATAGGCTCGTAAAAATACATATAAGAACCAAAGACAAACAATCGTATCGATAACAGAGAATGAAATGTAACGTTTTTGTAAAAACAACATTACAATTGTTACAACCGACAGTCCATATATAGCATAAGTAAAACTTATATCTGTTTCACTCCAGCTACTTTCAACTGGTTGTATCGCAAACCAGAGGATAGAGCCAATGCAAAGTATTGCCAATATCATATATCTCATTCTGCTTAAACCTTTTTAAATTTCCTGTCTTTTCGTCTTTCTCCTGTTTGCGGATCTATAGAATATGTGATGCGTTTTACCACTCCCACGATGTATTCTTCAGGAACCAGTCCCCAATAGCGGGAATCATTAGAATCAATAACATTGTCACCAGCCATGAAGTAATAATTATGCTGCCAACGATGCTGTTTCAACGGCATCTCCCCAGCCCAAACTTCTCCTGTATTCCAGTTACATCTTATAGGTCTTCCTGTCTCCCATGCCAAGAATATATTATACAGTGTAGCCTCGTAGGGGGTTACTTTCACTATATCCCCTTTTCTTGGAATATACATCGGACCAAACTTCCGTATAGTCCATCCGAAACGCTCATGATGGGGAATTGCTGGTAAAGACCAAGGCCAGAGCAAGGAGTCTGGCGTATGTTCTAATCTCTCTTGCATGGCATCCAATCCTAATACTCTTTCATAATTATTGTTTCGATAGTGCCCATTTACGATACTTAGACTGTCACCAGGTAGGGCCATAATGCGCTTACAATACACATTATTAATAACAAAGCTGACACGCCAGTTGTGATGAGGGAAATTGAACACTACGATATCATTATGCTTAAGACTGCGCAACCCACGGGTGTGCCAGCTATGCAATTCTCCCCCCTCTGGATTGAATTCAAAATTAGAATAGATGCGAGCGCCCATAATAGTCTTATCTACAATAACTCTATCACCAGGCAGCAATGTTGGATTCATGGAATTTGTAGGGATAACAAACTGGTCAAACAGAAATGCCCTGTTCAACAGCCAAAACATATATGCAAGCAGGAAGGTTACTGCTGCATACACGCTCCCTTTTACTATTTTGCCTATCACTGCCATATTATCTTACCACCATATCTGCCTGTTATTCTCATAGGTAAATATGCGTTGCTCATTCCCCTTTGTGAGGTCTTTGAGGACATAAAGACCATTTCTTGGTACATTCTTCAGACACAGGATATCAGCCTTGGCTTTTACTGTTGCGATAACTTTCCACTTCGTGTTTGTCCACAGCCTGAGCTCGTACTTATCGCCTATCTCAATACAATTGCCGTCATTGCGTGGGATGAACCGTAGTTTTGCGACACGTTTTGGAACTTTGAGTCTTAATCCTATCCAGTTCCCGTCTGGAAATTTACCATTGTATCCAGTGAGTATATTTTTGTCAAAAACCCTATCCCGACTATCAGCGTCAGTACCTTCTGTCCCGATTATATCCCCCTTTATCGTGTCACCTTTCTCATCAAAGAACCATAGTTCATTAATGTTACCGTATGAAGCATCAGGACTACTATATCTGAGATAGCGGTATCTGCCTGTGTCTGCTACAGGGACTTCGTACCATTCTCCGTTGGTGATTCCAGTAAAGCGATACAGGTCTGTTGGCAGTGAGAAATCCGCAGTATTCGCTCCCTGAAACCGCCCCTGATTCATTCTTGTGTTTATTTGCTCTTCTGCGCTGAAATAAGGATATTTACGCGTAAGGTTAAATGTACACTTTCTCTTTGTATCCACCAGCACGTCTTTAACTTTACCTTCGCTACCAACACTGAATGGTGTACCGAATGGGACGATTTGTCCGTTCTCATAGAAAGCGCTTATATACATCACTCTACGCCCCATATTGGAAAATGTTACCTTGCCACCGCGTACTACACCGTAATAAACAGGCAACCAATCATTGTTGTCAAATATGCAGATATAGGCAATCTTCTTATCCTTATACTTTTCTGGAACATTACGAGTAACATCAGTGGTTGGACAGTATTCATCAGTCACGTCTATCCAATCTGGTGCTTGAAAGAGATGGGGAATACTTTTCTCCTCCATTAAGTCCTTCGCTATTTGCCTATTCAATTGAAACCGATGGCGGAATACTTTTGTCTTGACGTAAGGATGAAAGAACTGTGTGGTGTCACCAGGCATGCTTCCCATATAGAATGGAATTGCTTGTCCATTGGGCTGTATGATTACGCTCCAGTGATGCCCCCAGCTTCTATTACCCCAATGAGGCGTAAAGTCTATCGTGGCAGGTATTCCGAGATTACGACAGAGAAACGCTGTATAGCTTGCTTCATCCCGGCAATTTCCTGTGCGAGCTTCCATCATAGAGGATACCTTAGGGGCAAAACCCGTGCTAAAGTAAATCCACTCAAACTGTTCCATCAGTTCATGAACACGAAGCGCTTCTGAAAATAGTGAACCTATCGTACATTTTGAATCAGCATTAGAATTACATCCTTTTTTTTCTATCTTCCATTGCTGTGTCTTTCCGCCAGTATATGGATTTTGTACAAGCACCGTCTTGCCTGTTTTTTCATCCTTCTTGATATCAAGGAAAAGACCAGTGTCTTTACTCATGATGCGCGACAGGCCGTTACCAACGGGCAATACAGCCCATTTCTGATTATTACCGCCAATATACTTATACTGACTAATCGCAGCTCCTGTATCAGTGCTTGCATACTGCACCTCCATACACAGGTCGATGCTGTCTGTTCTGAATGCGGATATCTGCCAGCAGGCACGACCGTGGTAATCCATTCTAACCATCTGTGTGCTATCATCCTTCTGTTGTGGCCTTACTTCAATCTGATTTAGGATTGATGCACTTAATGTGTCAAATGTTATATAGCCTCCATTCATAACGTTCTTAATCATGCAGTATGACTGGGAATAGTCTTCAAGCTTTCTTTCTTCACAATCCTCAATGGCACCAAACTGAACATAGTCAAGCCCAATGGTGTCGCCAACACAAACAAAACTTACCCTATTTATACCTCTATTCAACTGAAGTATGTAACCGTTTTTACTCATACGAAAGCTGTTAGTGTCGTTCGTGGGAGCAAGACGAAGAGCATCAACATGTTTACCATTGGCAATAACATCAAGACAAGAATATCTCTTAGTTGCAGAATATCTAAAAATTAGGTTCTTGTAGCAGGTTGAAGTCGCATATACATCAAAAGAAACGGTTGCCCCCTTTCGCTCAAGCAACACATACTTATCTTGAGACGCTCCCACTTTATCAGACGCGGAGCAATTATTCAGTACAAGAGTTTCTGCCTCCAATCTCCAACCTCTTGTGCTAAGTATCTTGTTTTGGTTAAAAAAAGGAAACACCTGCTTTATGGTCTTTTTCCAATCGCTTTGTGGTTCGTCAAGCAGACGATATGGTAGCACATAGTCAAAAAAAAGTGAAGTATCATATTCTTTACTCCATGCTACCTCGTGCCACAAATCACAGGCTTCATTGATTACCTTGATGAGATAGTCGGCCTTAATTGATCTTATGTCTATTTCAGGTCTTCCATTAGGATGGTCTTTCGCTTTTAGCAATTCCTTAAACACTTTTTCCCTCTGCTCTTTCGGATATTCAGACATGGCAAGATATACTGAGTCAACATAATCCACATTTTTTCCTTTCGGAGTGTAATGATAGGGCATATTCTCTATCAGGAATTTCGCTGCACTATATTTCAATGTATCTGGATCATCCTTAAAGTGGTTCAAAACTATCTCAAGTTCTTTACGACTGTCACCTGCCAGTTCCAATGCATTGTCAAGTCGGTTATGACATGAACTCAGAAGCAATACCAACAACAAACATTGACCGTATTTTATTTTTTGCCAAGTATAAGTATGTATGAGATGAATACCAAGTAGGAATAACGACAGAACAAACAGGGCAATATTCTTATAGAAAGAACTTGCTGGAGTAAAATGAATCAATTCGCCGAAACAACCACATGACTCAATGCCACCATATAAGTCAGTATAATTAACGTAGGTGATATAAGTAAAAAATCCCAAAACAACGGGGTATATCCATATAACATTTTTTTGGAAACGTCTTATAAAAGCACACACGCCTATTAATAGTTCGAAAGCAATGATGGCAATTGTCAAAGGTAATCCATATCCAGATAGGAAATACATTCCCAAAAGATCGCAAAATGAATTGACAATCTGTGAGAATGAATAGATACTGATTAATTTCAGAATCGAAGATAGAATGAATAATACTCCTAAACCAAGAAGGAGAAATTTTCTAAAGATATTTATAGTCATAACTTGCTTCCTGCAAAAAATGCATTAATTTCCTATTTGGATAATTTCGGTTACAAATATACTATATATATATTATTATTTTTAAACACTTATTTTTTTTTTAAGATAACTTAACTTTCTTATCGCAGGGTTCACTAGTGTCCAGCTAAAAAAGATTGTTAATCGTTTTTAGTGGACACTAGTGGTTGCAGAAGATATACAAAATTATTGATTTTTCATTCAAGTACAAAATCCCCCCTTTTTTATGCACTATTTTGAGGTATTCATATCACCTAAGAAAACGTACTTAGGTATTTATAGAAAATCTATCCTAAAAATAAAAATCACACCCGAATACATATTTTATTGTTTTTTTTTGTTATTACAAACTTTATTACTTATATTTGCACAGCGAAAGACAAAAAACAATGAATTTACATAACCATCATAATAAAGATGAGAATCATTCAAACAAAATCAAACCGCAAAATATAAATATGTTGCTTTTGCTGATATTCACCGTAAAATACCTAATTGGTATAGAAGCGTAACTACTATAAAATAACAATACGTATTATTGTTGATTGCCAGCAAGGGTTTGGGTACAAAGGATATTATCCTGTTCTAGATAAACGCAAGATAAGCGGTGGCCGACACGCTATATACAAAAGGCAAAATAAACTTCATTCAATTAAAAACAACCAAAATGAAAGACAAAGTCAAGTTTACTGCTGGAGCGATAGTAGTCGCATTTATTACATTGGGAGGAGTTTTTTATAACAAGCTCCAATCAGAGGTAGGATTACAGAGTGTTTTGTTTTCTGAAAACATTGAAGCGTTAACACAAGGAGAAGAGTTTGAATACCCGACTGGTTGTCCATTTACCACAACATGTGGTGTGAGAGAATCTGCAGGTCGAACGTGTAAAGTAAAGGTAATCACATGCCAAGGCGGAGGAAGTGGCTGTAATTCCAAAAAGTGTCCTCGACATCCAGCTTAATGCATTAGGTAAAACTAGACAAAGTATTTAAGTACGCAGTCCCAAGACGAAGAGACTAAATCTATCGTTATGGGCTGCGTATTAACCACATCAAATATTAAATAGAAATGCGATTGTATTTTTATCTGCTTGCTTTTATAGCATGCACAATAACCATCGGTTGTACTCACCATAACGGAGAAAATGCATGTGTCATTGCCTCTGATACACTTTTCTGTGAATTAAATACGGATAATTGTATTCGTTCTAATATAGATTCTGTATACTATTTGCCATTGATGAATAGCGACAAACACATGCTCACAGACATAACAAAACTTCGTATCATCGATGACAAAATTCTAATTTCAAATAAAGAACAGAGTAAAATATGCGCATACAAAACAGATGGCACTTTCCTCTATGAAATAGCAAATCGGGGCAAAGGACATGGAGAGTATTTGGAGATTGCCAATTTTACGGCAACATCTCACTACATTTATATTTTGGACAATTATTCTCACAAAATTCACGTTTATAATACCGAAAACGGGAAGCATGTTAAATCATCTGAGATTTCTTTCGTTGCATGGGATTTAGAAGCCTTTGATGATAACAATTTCCTTTTCACCATGCTTAAAAACAATCCTGCAAGCAAGCTTGATTTTGAAAATACTAGCCATTCCGTATGGCGGACAGATAGTTTATGGAGTGTGACAGACCGATACCTTCCATATGATAGTAACTACTATGAAATGGTGGGGAAAAACACTTATTTTACCATTGGAGTTGACAACAGAATCGTATTCCATACTTTTAAAGACGATGGATTCTACGAATTCCATTATGACGGAAGCATAAAATTTACAAAAACATCATTCAGGAACCCCATACCACAAGAATATAAGGGCGATTACGAGACCGCTGTAGAAAAAGGATTCCTTTTCTTGTCCGCAACACCTTTTGTAACAGAAAAATATATCGTTACAGAGATACAGAAGGGCGAGTATTGTGATACCTATCTATACGATTACCAAAAGGACGTTTTTGCAAAGAATCATGAACCAGGCTTCAAGAATTACATGCTTGACGTATGCGGAGTTTGGAACGGACATTTTCTGTCTTATATCCAAGACTTCGAATTATATAACGAACTCACAGCTGGTGGCTTTACCAAAGCAGGAAAAGATATTGAAGATTTAATCCAAAGAGGCGGTATTTGCCTGTTGGTATATACAATGCAACAATAATTTATGATTAAATGTTCATTATATATGCAAGAGGAGATCAGCAAATGATTTAACCTGTATAATTCATGGGGGCACTTTAACGGGCATTCCTTCTTCAGCATGCGACTCCGTTTGAAGAAAAATAAGCATTTTGAGGTCAGTAGATGGTTTCTGCGCAAAGGTCTTAATCTAGCAAAGTCTATTTCTCAGATTACATTCTTGTCATCTATGACATAACTACATAAAAAAATGCTACGCTATTTCTTCTGAAGAGTACTTGATTTTGAATACTATAAAGGTACTAATAATTGTCGAGATGACAAAATCAAACGCTACTTTTTTGTCTCTATGAATTATATAGGTTAGAGTGATTTCTGTGCGACATTAAAAATGCTCTGTGATTTACCTTTGGTTAATTCTGTGATTTCGACAGTCATCCAAACATGATGTGATGCCTTCATCAATGAGAAGTTGGGCACAAATCTCTGATATGGTAGAACCATCGGTGGCTGTAAAATGAGGGCTTCAATGAAATAATGGATTGTATTGACACCAAATATTATCACACTGTAAATATATTAGATATACCTTATGTTAATATTGTAAAGTTGCCATACTTACATCACACAAAATGGTGATATAGAGGGCTCTGGTGTGACTTTGCATGATATTTATGGTTTTGCCTATGGTTAAGCCTATGAAGATGGGGTTGTTGGGCTTGCAGCAGGGTGTTTTGGGTGGACAGGAGATTATCTCTGTCGGTTATTTGTGGGATAACACGGCATTAAAAGCCCGTGGAGGGATTTCTACAGGATTGGGGCATAGTGATACACGGGACGGACGAAATGGTTTTATTCGCCGCGGAAATGCTCAGTGTGGACAGGAAGTGCAGGGTTCTGCCTCGGCAGATTTGGAGCAAAAGGCATTTTGCTGGTTTGTGGTTGCAGAAGGGTATTCTGCCAGCCATGAAGGTGGCTACTCGTCGAGTTGCCGATAGTTTCTCGTCGGCATCTCGATCGATATTCGTTGCTCTT
>OQVU01000945.1_pt1 | contig 11370 bp, 8 predicted proteins | sample 1691611 | NCBI WGS metagenome assembly OQVU01 (sample SAMN03418272, study PRJEB22391) | human gut metagenome | biome: human-gut; feature: organic feature; material: feces | host: Homo sapiens | place: Tanzania | collected 2013-01
ATTATTATGACCTCTGCGGTGAATTGGTGCCGTCCCTTAAAACGGTTATGCGGTGAATCGACACCGCCCCTTAAATACTGTTATGCAGGGAGTCGGCATCGCCCTTTAAAACGGTTATGCGGTAAGCCGGCACCACCCCTTAAAACTGTTACGGAGAAACAAAAATGAACCTTCCAAACAAGCTTACAATGCTTCGCATGCTTATGATACCGCTCTTTATCGCATGCTTCTATCTGCCCGAAAGCTGGCTTATCGGCACACTGAACGGCGTTCCGCTGCTGCTCAAATATGTTCTTGCAGCAGTGGTTTTTCTGCTTGCCTATGTTACGGACACGCTGGACGGGCGCATTGCGCGCGCACGCGGCCTTGTTACCGACTTCGGCAAACTGATGGATCCGACGGCGGACAAGCTGCTCACCTCCGCCGCACTCATCATGCTCTGCCGATTTGAAGTCATGAGCTTCGGCAATTTCCTGATGCCGGTGTTCACATTCATCATCATTGCGCGGGAAATCTTCGTCAGCGGCATCCGCCAGCTTGCCGCAGGCAAGGGCATTGTTATTGCCGCAAAAGCCATCGGCAAGGCGAAAACAACGCTGCAATTTGCCGCAATCCTTATTACCCTGCTTTGCGGACCCGTGTTCACGGCAATAGGCATTCCCGTGGATTTCGTGCTTATCTGCGCCGCCGCTGCGCTGACGGTCTGGTCCGGAATCGACTACACCGTCGGAGCCAAGGATCTTTTCAAAAACAGGTGAGCGTTCGCCGCATCTCAACATGATTAATGCTTTTAAATCAGCCCCGATTTTTTCGCGGGCTGATTTTGTTCGAAAATATTCCGAATACTTTCTTTCATAAAAAAAGCTTCAATTAATTGTCTTTTTATCCATGACTGACTCTAAATCGGCTTTTCTTTTAAGAACGTTTTTTAATCCCGTTTTCCGTGTTCAAACCGCAGTCGGTTCAATTTCGCAGTGCTTTTTAATTATATTATTTTTTGATGTTGACACACAGTGTAAATCATGGTAAAATTATTTTTGTATGACAAGCAATCCCCAAAATGAGTGCGATCTTAACTTCGTCAAAAGGTCTTGATTTGCATTTCATGAAAATCCCGCTTGTTATATGGTATATCAGTGAAGGAGAGCTCCTCGGAAAGGAGAGCTCATTGTTTTATTTAATTCGGTAATTAATTCAACCTATCCCGATGTTCCCAAAATGTAAATTACGAAAGAGGTCTAAGATGAAAAAAAGTACAAAAATCACAATTATCGCGATGTCGCTCGTTATTGCACTGCTTATTGCGGCAGTGGGCGTGCTTTGGTATTCGCTGAACACCGCCGAAACGTTTGCGAACCGCAGCCGAACCGATATAGCTCTCGGCAAGTATGAGATTCTGCGCGACCGCAGTGCTTCCCCCGAAAAGTTCCTTGAAGCCGCAAAAGCCAAAGATTATGACATCATAATCTTTTCAAAGGAACAGACACTTGCTCTCGGGGAAAAAATCAAAGAGCTGTTCCCCGACGGCAATGCCGACAGCAGGCGTTTCACCATCGGAATTGAAGATGTTATGCCGAATGACCTTGCAAAGCTCTTCAACGATGAAATGTTCTCAAACCTTGAAATTTCCGGTTCGTATTGCGGTGTGATCATTGATTTTGACAGTGTCCCCGGTGCATCCATGACGGTAAGTCCCTGCGCGCCCTCCTACTCCGGCAGCATCATTGTTGAACAGGCTGCAAAGAAGTTTTCGGATGAGCTGCTGTCCCAAATTCTGCATAACAGAAATTTCGAAGACAGTCCCGAGGCGGCTTCCGACGGTTTGAACTGACCGAACCCGCCTTCTCCGCTTCAAACATCCTTTGTGTGAAGGATATGCACAAAGCCCGAAGCGATTTATCATTTTGAAATGAACAAAAATCCGAAAAGCCGTGCCGCATCGGCAGCATTGTTTTTCGGATTTTTTTATTTTCGCTTTTATCGGCTTCGGTGCGCTCACCGTTCAAACGCCTGCACGGTTCTTTTCGGCTTTTTTTCGGTTTTTTTACCCACGCTCTTAAGCGCACGGATATTCCGCATCATATACATCAGGAACGAAAAGCACATCATCGCCGTGCAGATTATTATCAGCGTGTCCGACAGCGCAGGAGCAATATTATAGAACACAACATGTGCAATCATCAGCGTGTATAAAAGAAAAGTCGTCAGCTTGCCGTGCCATTCCGCCGCAAGAACCTTTCCCGTGCGGCGAATTACGGCAATGCCCATGCAGCCGGTGACGATTTCCTTCACGATTAGCAGAACGCAGGGGAACAGCAGGTTGCCGAAGCGCGTCAACAGGCAGGCAAGCATCACAATTTGTGTGAGCTTATCCGCAATCGGATCGAGCGCCTTGCCGAGGTCACTCACCATTCCGAATATCCGCGCAATAAAGCCGTCCGCAATATCCGTTGCGCCCGAAAGCAGCAGCACCCATGCCGTTGCGGAATAATCCTTCCGAACAAGATACAGCCACGCAAGTACAGGAACAAGCAAAAGCCGGAATGCGGAAAGCACATTCGGCACGGTCAGAATCTTGTTTTTGTAAATTTCGTTTTTGCGGGCATCATCCGCCTCGTTGTTTTTCATACTCTCCTCCCGTCGGTTCATCCTTTTTCTTTCGGGCTTTTTCGTCGAACATACGCTGCCCGGGCTTTTCTCTGCATTTCCTTTTTCGCATTGATTATATGCCGCCTGCCGCAACGTTGTATCAATTCAACATCAACGCCCGTTAAAAAAAGCAGATATCATCTTTTTAAGGAAATTATCCCTTTTTCAGTCTTTCTCGACGGGGAAGGATTCATTCTTTATTTTTAATTTTAATTTTTTTGCTCAAACGCAGCGGATTCCGCAGCCTTCGGCCGAACGTTATTTAAGTTTCGGATTCGCCGTTCGACATTTGCTCCGCATACCTTTCATCGCCCCACCATTTCGGCATCAGCTCATTCAAAGTAATCGTCTCACGCGTTTCGTAGTCAACAAGAATTTCCGCATCTTTGTTGCGCGGGGACAGCTGCATGAAAAACTCGCGGCACGCACCGCAGGGCATTCCGCTTCCGCCGCCGCAGGGCGGTGCATCACGGAACGCGATCATGCGTTTCACAACAGTCTGCCCGCTGTTCACAAACATATTCAATGCGGCAACACGCTCCGCACAAAGGTTCATCACCCCGCTGCAGCTTTCAATGCAGAATCCCGTGAAGATCTCCCCGTTTTCGCTTTCAAGTGCGCAAACAACATGATGCGCATACACAAACGGCGTAACATCCTCCGGATGATATTGTTCCTTTGCTTTACGGTACAGTTTTTCCCAAATATCCATATCAATAATACCTCTTAACTCTCCCAACGATTATCAGCTGCGGTTGTCCGCTGCATAAACTATGCAGCCTATGCCCGCAATCATTGAAAAAAGTATTGCGCCGCCCATTCCGTCCGTAACAGCCGAACCTGCAAAAAAGCCTGCAATTCCGGCAAGTATCATGATAATTACCGAAACTGTTGTTCTGAATTTTTTCATATGCTTCTCCTTATTTTTGAATTGCGTTTTCCGTCACGGCTCATTTTCGGGCCGAAAAAGTCTCATCCGAATCGTGCAAAACAAAACCGACGGTTGTTCCGCTGAAAATTCAAGCCTCGCATGACATAACCAAACAAAAAAGCACCCCTGCCGGGATGCTTTCGTTTGGTGCGGTTGATGGGACTCTCCGCTCAAATCGTCCTTTGCTTGCACTCCGTGCTGCGCGTTCGGACTGCTTTCGCTTCCCGGCCGGGCAAAACGCTCCACCGGACCGTTTTGTTCCCCCGGCTTCAAGTCCCGTACGGCATAACCAAACACAGAGGCACCCAACGGGTGCCTCTGTGTTTGGTGCGGTTGATGGGACTTGAACCCATACGGTCTCCCATACGCCCCTCAAACGTACGCGTCTGCCTGTTCCGCCACAACCGCATTTTTCACTGCGAGAGATATTATAACTCTTTCCGATGCATTTGTCAACACAAATTATGTCCGAAAGTCAATATATTTTTAAAGCTGTGCAAATTTCCGCCTTTTGCCCTTTTGCAGGGTGCAAAACGTGCTGCGTTTATGTTATAATATAGGCACAGCAAACCCTTGTTTCAGGGTCGTTTTACGAATAATATCGGGAGGTTGGGGCGATTTTCGGCTTTTACTGCGCAATTCCGTCCGAACCGGAAAGGGAACAGAACATGCAAAAAGATAAAGCACTTGAAATGGCACTCGGTCAAATCGAAAAGCAATACGGCAAGGGTGCAATTATGCTGATGGGAGATGCCGCCTCAAGGATTCAGGTTTCCGTCATTCCGACGGGCTGCATTGAGCTTGACGCAGCTCTCGGCGTCGGCGGCGTTCCGCGCGGAAGAATAGTTGAAATATACGGGCCGGAATCCTCCGGCAAAACCACCATTGCGCTGCATATCATTGCCGAAGCGCAAAAAATGGGAGGTATGTGCGTTTTTATCGATGCCGAACATGCGCTTGACCCCGTTTATGCCGAAAAGCTTGGCATCAGCATGGATAAGCTCTATGTTTCCCAGCCGGACAACGGCGAACAGGCACTTGACATTGCGGATGCACTCGTTCGCAGCGGCGCGATCGACGTTATCGTTGTTGACTCCGTTGCGGCTCTCGTTCCCAAAGCCGAGCTTGAAGGCGACATGGGTGATTCTCACGTCGGCTTGCAGGCAAGACTCATGAGCCAGGCATTGCGCAAGCTTGCCGGCGTTGTCGGAAAATCCCGCACCTGCGTTATTTTTATCAATCAGCTCCGCGAAAAAGTCGGTGTTATGTTCGGCAATCCCGAAACCACCACCGGCGGCAAGGCGCTGAAGTTCTTTGCCTCCATCCGTTTGGACGTCCGCAAAATCGACACGCTGAAACAGGGCAATTCGCCCGTCGGCAACCGCACGCGCATCAAAGTCGTTAAAAACAAGGTTGCTCCGCCTTTCCGCGTTGCCGAGTTCGACATTATCTACGGCGAAGGTGTTTCTAAGGAAGGTTCCATTCTCGATATGGGCGTTGCAAACAAAATCATCACAAAGACCGGCGCATGGTTCTCCTACGGCGATATCCGCATCGGACAGGGCAGGGAAAACGCACGCAATTTCCTGCGCGACAACCCCGAGCTTTGCAAAGAAATCGAAAAGAAGCTCCGCGACCTTATCGAAACAGCCCATGACGAAACCGCTCCCGTCAGCGAGGACGAGCCCTATTCCGAGGATGAATAATCCAAAAGCAACCCGCGCTTTATGCCGTGCATACCGAAAACATGCCGGCTGACGCCCCGGTTAACGTTCCGCAGTTAAATTTTCAATTACAAAAAGCTCCGCAGCAGGTATTTCGGCCGTGCGGAGCTTTTTCGGGTTTTATCCGTTTTGTTCAAATTCGAATTCTCAGCCCAATCCGAGTGCGGCACGGAGTATCAGCACGGCGTCCGAAAGTGTGACGTTTCCGTCCCCGTCCGCATCGCAGAGTGCAGCAGTTTCGGGCGAAAGCTCTGCCGTTCCGAGTGCGCACCGCATCACGAGCAGCGCATCCGCCGCCGTCACAACGCCGTCCCCGTCCGCATCGCCGGGAACACCCGATTCGCCGCCGTTAACAAAGATCCATCCGCTTTGCGTCTGCGTCGGCACGGGATATTGATCGTCGTCGGTCATCATATAATTAAATTTCTTAACTTCAACGCGGATTTCGGAATCCTCCGCAGCGCCTGCAAGCACGGTAAAATTCATTGTGTGAATAATGCCGTTGTTTGCCTGCGTCATGCCTTCATTGCCCGGGTACAGCACGCCGAGGCTGATCCTGCCGGGCAAGGATGTGTCCAAATGGTTAAGCGTGTTTTCCCAATCTATCGCGCTGCCGCGGGTCACGGAATTCAACTCCAACGCCTCCGGATCATACCAAACCGTGACTGCAAGCGCATGTGCAAGATAGTCTTCGCCTTCAATGCAAAGATTGATGTCTGCCGATTCGCCCGCCGCCGCCGCTGCCGTGTCCGCATAAAAAAGCACCGTCTCCGTGTTTATCCTGAGTGCCTCGGCACTCGCCGCCGCAGGCCGAACAAAGCCGCACAGAGCCGCTGCGGCAAGAATGATTGCAGCAGCAAGAAGTTCGATAAATCCGCATTTTGCTTTCTGTATTTTTCCGTTTGTCATCTGATTTTGAACCCTCCCCGTGATTCTGCACTTATTCTATCTTTTTTTTGCATGATTTGCAACACCCTTCAACAAAAACCTCGTCCCCGCGGTTGCCCGCAGGGACGAGGCCAGGAAGAAATCCCGCTGTTCTGTTAATGGGGGAGGGGAATCATGCATCAGGGTGATCGACCCTCCCCGTCGAAGTTGTTATTGCTCGATATGCATTGCGAAACGAAGTGCCAGCAGCGCATCCATGGAGGTTATGAATCCATCGCCGTCAACATCCGCAATCTGCTGATTTTCAACAGGCAGAATGTCCATTGCCATGCGCAGGATCGTCAGCGCATCCGCCATGGAAACATTGCCGTCACCGTCAACATCGCCAAGCATTTCATACTGTGCCGTGACAACAAGGTCTGCCGTGATGTTTGTGAATGCCTTGTCCCAGCCGGTGAAGGTGTACCCAACGCGGGTCGGGTCGGCGGGTGCTTCTGCGTCGCCGCCGTACTGCACTTCCTGAGTCTTAAGCACTGTTCCGTCCCAATCCTTGAAGGTTACGGTGTAGGTATTGATTTCATACTGTGCCGTGACAACAACGTCTGCCGTGATGTTTGTGAATGCCTTGTCCCAGCCGGTGAAGGTGTACCCAACGCGGGTCGGGTCGGCGGGTGCTTCTGCGTCGCCGCCGTACTGCACTTCCTGAGTCTTAAGCACCGTTCCGTTCCAGTCCTTGAAAGTTACGGTGTAGGTATTAATGCTGTACTGTGCCGTAACAACAAGGTCTGCCGTGATGTTCGTGAACGCCTTGTCCCAGCCGGTGAAGGTATACCCAACGCGAGTCGGATCGGCGGGTGCTTCTGCATCGCCGCCGTACTGCACTTCCTGAGTCTTAAGCACCGTTCCGTCCCAGTCCTTGAAAGTTACGGTGTAGGTATTGATTTCATACTGTGCCGTGACAACAAGGTCTGCCGTGATGTTTGTGAATTCCTTGTCCCAGCCGGTGAAGGTGTAGCCCGTGCGAGTCGGGTCGGCGGGTGCTTCTGCGTCGCCGCCGTGCTGCACTTCCTGAGTCTTAAGCACCGTTCCGTCCCAGTCCTTGAAGGTTACGGTGTGCATTTCGGGCTGTGCGGCCGCAACAGTGACAGCGCCGTTTTGGACAGCAAACTCTACGGGTTCAAAGTCTATATTAATTATATCACCCTCCGCATTATCGTAAGACAAGCAAATATGATACTCTCCGGGTTCTGCCTCCTCCGAAAGAGTGAAGGTTAGAGTCGCTATAACCCCGTTGCCGGTGAAATTTTGTGAAGACGTTCCATAGTCCCAGAACAGAACATCTGTCACGTCCCCATGAACCCTACCGGGGAACAGCCCTGTATCACCAATGTTAATGAGCGTCAACGCATCATCATATGAAAGATGCAGCATCATTGATATAACTCCGGGGTTATTTGCCAGGCTGACATTCACAGTAAATGTTTCTCCGGGTTCAGCAGATGCACTGTCAACGATTATCTGCGGAGCTTCTCCGGTTCTTTGAACACCACTTATCGCAAATTGAGAATCGCCCTTTGTGGTATAGGGCAGCTCTTCATAACCCGGCCAATGTGTTAAGTAACGACCAAGAATTACTCTGTCTAAAGCATTAACCTTACCGTCTCCGTTCACATCCGCTGCAAGTACGCTGCAAGTTGTATCATCAAACCCCGGCCAATGTGTCAAATAGCGGCCAAGAACAACCCTATCCTTTGCATTCACGCTGCCGCTCATATCAACATCACCGATAATAACATTGCTAACCTTGATTTTACCGTTAACTACTGCAAAGTCAACCGGTTCAAAGTCTGCGTTAATTATGTCGCTTTCGTCGTTATTGTATGTGAATCTGATACCATATTCACCGGGTTCGGCGTTTTCATCAACCTTAAAAGTTAATGTTGCAATAACACCATTAACAGTAAGGTTTTCAGTTGATGTTCCGCTATCCCAGAAAAGAGTATCAGTTACGTCTCCATGAACCCTACCAGGCATCAAACCTGTGTCGCCAATGTTCACAAGAGTCAACGCATCATCATATGAAAGATGAAGCATCATTGATATTATGCCAGGATTATTTCTGAGGCTAACATCAACCGTGACAGTGTTTCCAGCCATCGTCGTCTTGCTGCCTACAACGATCTGCGGAGCATCGGAAGGCACGGGGGTTGAAACCGGTTCGTTCTGCACATACTGTGCCGTAACAACGAGGTTTGCGGTAACATTTGTGAATGCCTTGTCCCAGCCGGTGAAGGTGTAGCCCACGCGGGTCGGGTTTGCGGGGGCTGTTGCCGCGCCGCCGTACTGTACCTGCTGAGTCTTAAGCACCGTTCCGTTCCAGTCCTTGAAGGTTACGGTGTAGGTGTTAATGCTGTACTGCGCCGTAACAACGAGGTCAGCGGTAACATTGGTGAACGCCTTATCCCAGCCCGTGAAGGTATAGCCCGTGCGGGTCGGGTTTGCGGGGGCTGTTGCCGCGCCGCCGTACTGTACCTGCTGAGTCTTAAGCACCGTTCCGTTCCAGTCCTTGAAGGTTACGGTGTAGGTGTTAATGCTGTACTGCGCCGTAACAACGAGGTCAGCGGTAACATTGGTGAACGCCTTATCCCAGCCCGTGAAGGTATAGCCCGTGCGGGTCGGGTTTGCGGGGGCTGTTGCCGCGCCGCCGTACTGTACCTGCTGAGTCTTAAGCACCGTTCCGTTCCAGTCCTTGAAGGTTACGGTGTAGGTGTTTGCGCTGTAAACAACATCAACACTCATGTTTGTTGCGCCCATAGTTCCACTTACTATTTGCCTGCTGGGAGAATGTCCTTGTACATTCGGGCTTGTTACAGAATAAGTGTCACCATAATTCACACGGGCGGTATATGAAGGTGCAGCTGTTGAACCATTCTCATACAAGTAATTTATCGTTAATGTATAAGGCAGTTCAAATTCACAAACAAACCCATAATGTGTGATGTTGTAAATATCATGCCACTTTCCGGATTTAACCATGTGGATATAATATCCCTCACCATACGGGTTTACTGGGTAACCATCATCCCAATTTGTGTACGAAAATTCTTTGCCGTCAATCCAGCTCCAGTTATCGAGTCCCCGTTTTGTTGCTCCTATGCTGTATGCATCTCTGCTTCCGTTAACAATCAATCCTGCAATTATATCCTGTTCAGCTTTATTTGAAATTGTTGCCAAATGTCCGCCAAGCTGTTCGCAATAGTTTTTTGCGTCCTCCCACGGCATTGCTTTATCGAAAACAGCATACTTAACCTTGTTATCCACAGAATAGGTCTTAATCGGCGTTTCATTCATTTCATGTTCAACAATGAAGCAGACATCTCCATAACGCACGTTTGCACAGTCGTCCCATGTGCCGCCCGCCTTAATATCCATCTCAGCATAAAATTCCATGCCGTTGTAATTGTCTGGTTGACCGGATTTCCAATTTGCATAGGAGAAGTTCTCACCCGTAACCCACGACCATTGTCGCGAAGCATTTGCCTTTGCTCCTATCTTGCAATAAGATTTGCTCGATTTCTTTGCAAGCTCATACACAACAGCTTGTTCTTGCGCGCTGTTTATGGTAACCAGATGCCCGCCCCAAGTGTTGCACATTTCATTTGCTTGATCCCAACAGCCGGTTTGAACGTCATACAATATATATAGATGTCCGTTGTAAAAAGTTGATGCTTTCGGGTACAAGGGATCACGATCGTTGGTTGAAGGAACCGTAAACTTCGGCGACATAGGGCCAGTCGTATATGTTGGGTTATAGTTAGGATTGACCGCCGTCACACTTGTATAGTATTCCCCCGGTGAAAGCTTGATACCGTACACCGTGTTTGTAATTGACTTCACAGTATTTACAGGATTTGCAGTATCATTTGCCGCATAAATGCGTAATTCATACGAGGTTGCTCCTTTGACAGGATACCACTCAACATATGTCTTCCACGGGCCGGTTGCAATGCTGTAGACGTATGGAGCATCCAGTTTTGATGTATATTTCGGCACACCATAACCCCTAATGTACGAATTGCTTAAGTTCCAGCTTCTCTTTTTAACATTATTCGTACTTGTATTGCCGCCGAGGGTAGTAACATTACTGCTGTCTACGCCAATAACAATTTCAACATGATCCCAGCAGCTGCTGTTTCCTTCCCAGCAGAAGAACACAAGATCACCAACCTTGGGAGTATAGCTGCCGCGGGCATAATAATCAAGGTTCTTGAAATCGCCGTTGTCGCTGCCCGCACATGCATAGGAAGCGTTGCTGATGATGCTTGTGGGGATGCCCGCCTGTCTTGCGCACCAGCTGATAAAATATGCGCACCATGCGTAATACGATCCTCCGGAATGTCCCTGAACCTGCGTGCCGTACCAATAGCCGTATTCGGTATAGTTGCTTGAGCCGCTTGATTCACCGTGAAGTTGGCTTGTGTTGTCCCCCTCATGATACCCAAGCTGGCTGCGCGCAACATTCACAAGGTCGGTGCGCTGGTTGCCCGTAAGCGAAACATTGCAGAGCTGAGTATAATACTTGCCGCTGCGATAGGACGCTGACGGAGTGTAGGAAGGGGTAAGCATGGGCTTTACCGAAAGTGCGGCTTCGGCGGTGTTTTCCGCCTCCGCACGGGTCACAGTCCCGCTCTGCCCGATTTCGGCAGCAGCCTGCAAGGGCAGCACCGAAACAAGCACCATAAGTGCAAGCAGCAAAGCGGTAAACACTCTGAACTTTGTCTTCATTTGTCATGTTCCTCCTGACTGATATGGACTTGGTAGTTTTTGCTCCTTCTCAAGAGCATATAACACCCGAGCGGACATTTGCCGCGGGCGGTTATATCAAACAAAAATGCGAACGCGAACGGCTGGAATCTGTCGGCAAAGGGCCTTTTAAATGCGGTTCGCGGTGAGCGGTGCAACGGTCGTGCCGTGTATTAAAGTACACTTTAAGAGATTGACTTGAGTTCATCCTGTGGTGTATAATCTATTGCACTGAGGGGCTTGAAAATTTAAAACAGGCGGTCAACCGGCCGGGTTTTGCAAATTTTCAGCCCCGTTCTGCTCTCGATGCAGTGTTTCCAAAAGTGTACTTTTGTGCACAATAGGCCGATTTTTAGAATATATTTTCTTAGCAAG
>OQVU01000948.1_pt1 | contig 11360 bp, 11 predicted proteins | sample 1691611 | NCBI WGS metagenome assembly OQVU01 (sample SAMN03418272, study PRJEB22391) | human gut metagenome | biome: human-gut; feature: organic feature; material: feces | host: Homo sapiens | place: Tanzania | collected 2013-01
CGACGTCGATCCGGCGGGCATGATTAAGGAGGCTTGCGAGCTGGCTTACGCTCAGGAGAAGCTCGATATGACGCAGTATGACTGGGACGGCGACGGCGCTGCCGACCAGGTTTACGTTATCTATGCCGGCTACGGCGAGGCTTCGGGCGCTCCGGCTAACACCATTTGGCCGCACGAGTGGGAACTGGAGTCGGGAGGTTACAGTCTGCGTCTTGGCGGCGTGCGCATCAACACCTACGCTTGCTCATCGGAGCTGAACGGCGCTTCGGGTACGTACATCAGCGGTATCGGCACCGCCTGCCACGAGTTCAGTCACTGTATGGGCATACCCGATATGTACGACACGAAGAATGGTGGCTGCTTCGGCATGGACGCTTGGGACCTGATGGACTACGGATCGTACGGCGGCGACGGCTATGCGCCGGTTGGCTACAACACATACGAGAAGTGGGTGAGCGGATGGCTCGAGCCTACGATCCTCAGCGAGCCGTGCTACGTGAAGGACATGAAGCCGCTGGACGAGGCAGAGGAGTCGTACGTGGTGTTCAACGAGAAGAACAAGAACGAGTATTACATCTTCGAGAACCGCCAGCTGCAGGGCACCGACAAGTCGCTGCCCAACCACGGTATGCTCGTGATACACATGGATTACGACCAGAATGTATGGGTGAACAACCAGGTGAACTGCACGTACAACCACCAGCGCTTCACCGTAGTGCCGGCTGACAACAAGCTTACGGGGGAGACCGTGACGGGCGACACATGGCCTGGCACTACACGCTCTACGGAGCTGACTGACACATCGAAGCCTGCCGCTACGCTCTTCAACGCTAACAGCGACGGACGCAAGTTCCTGGGCAAGCCGGTGACGGAGATTGCTGAGAAGAACGGTAAGATCTCGTTCACGTTCATGGGCGGACTCTCGCTTTCGGCGCCGCAGCCGGAGCTGGTAAACATGGCGGAGACTTCGTTCACGGGTGGCTGGAACGCCGTGGAGAATGCGGAGAGCTACACCATAGAGCTGCGCGAGAAGAGCGCTCAAGGTTCTGCTGACGAGGCGCTTATGCTGAGCGAGGATCTGAGCACATGGGGCGCTAACCTCACAGAAGACGGCACAATCGACATCTCGGGAGCGCTTGACAGCAAGATGCAAAACGTAGGCTGGACGGGCGAGAAGGTGTTCGAGTGTCCGGGCTGCGCAAAGCTTGGTTCGTCGAAGAAGCAGGGCAACCTCACTTCGCCGCTCATCACCGACCACTCGGCTACGAGCGTTACGGTAAGACTCTCGGCGAGCGCTTATGGCAGCGATGCTGCTGAGGCTACGGTGTCTCTGCTCGATAAGGACGACAGTGTTATCTCGGAGGAGACAGTAGACGTGGACGGCACAGTGACCACAGTGGTGCTTGCGAACGCTAATATGGACGACTATAAGGTGAAGGTGCAGCCGAAGAAGCGTGGCTACATCTTCTCTATCGCCATCTACGACGGCGACTTCTCGGCTGAGGACTTCCAAAGCATGGGCGTGGCTGAGAAGGCTGTGATGAAGGCTTCGGCGCAGCGCTTCTCAGACATCAAGACGACATCTTATAAGTTTGAGGGTCTGAACGCTGGGGCTACATACCAGTGGCGTGTGTGTGCTGTTGCTGGCAACGTGCTTTCGAAGTGGAGCGACTGGCAGACTGTAGACCTCAGCGCTTGGAGCACTATCGGCGATGTGACAGAGGACGCAACGCAGATGGCTGCGGATGACGTGGTGAAGGTGTTCTCTTCGGTAGGCACACAGCTCGGCACGATGACATACGGCGAGTTCTGCGGCAAGAATATGCCGAAGGGCGTGTATGTAGTGAAGGGCGAGAAGGGTGCGCTGAAGGTTGCGAAGTAAAGATTTATTAGTAGCGGAAACTTTCTGCTACGGATAACAAAAAATGCTGCCTGGCAAACTTGCCGGGCAGCATTTTTTGTAACTATTATTTAAAAACTATGAATGCGAAGGTTGCAACTTTTATACTTCGACGGCGCTTGCAGCAATCTTCTTTTGCTTGAGGGCGTCGATAATTGTCTTGACGTTTTCCTGTGTGTCCTCAACTGGGATGGTGTGCTTCTTAGCCTTCATTATGTTGTTGAGCGCTGAGGGCGAGAGCTTGTAGCTCGAGCGGCAATACCTGCTGACGATGTTGAGTATGTCGGACTTCTGTGCGTTGGTTATCTTGCCCAGCAGGAGTATGTTGTACTTCATTTCGGGCTGCTTCACTTCCTCTGTCTTCGGCTCTTCAGGCTTCTGCTCCTCCTTCTTCTCTTCCTTTTCGGGCTTAGGTGTTGTGGGAGTAGCAGGCTTGTTTTCGGTAGGTTGCTCTGTGGGCTTTGGCTTTTCTGCTGGTGTTGGCTCGGGCAGCACTTCGGGCTCGTCGGGCTTCACCTCAACGAGTTGGTTGTTGAAGATTTCGAGGAGTTTCGAGATGCCCATCGGCATATCGGCTGAAGTAACGCTGAGATTGATGTCGATGCAGCGTTTGTTCATGTACTCGGCTTTCGTCTCCTTGCTCACTTCGGCAGAGTCGCCAGGCGCGGAGTATTTGGCTTTCAGAGAGAGCTTTCTTGTGTCGTGATTCATCCGGCTCTCTGTGACGGTGGCCTGAAATGTGAGGTCGACGCGGTCTATCTGCAGATAAGGTACGGGCACGATGAGGAGCAGCGGCATGACGATGCGATGAACTTGTCCTGCTGACTCGAAGTAGAACGAGACGGTGACGGGTTCGAGGCTGGAGTCGTCATCGCCAGCCTGTGTGAATACCACCTCGTTGAGGTATTGTAGTGTGGCCTGCGCCGCTTCTTCTTGCGCGTTGACGCAGGCTGAGAGCGGAGCGCCGAGTATGCGGTTGAAGTCGAGCTCTTGAAGAAGGCTTTCTTGGTTGTCAACGGGTAGAGCCATATTCTTGGGTTTAGAGGGTTATTGTAAAAAATATTATTGTTCTTATAGGGTGTTGTTGGGCGTGTCGGGCGGCGTTGCAGAGTGGAGCGGTCGGATGCTCATGCCGTTTGCGGCGGCAATCTGCAGCAGTCGGGCGAGTCCGGGCGATGGTTGCTGCGCTTCTGCCTTTATCTCTACACGTATGTTGTTGCGCAGGTCGTACTGAGAGACGGCAGACTCCTCGAGCTGCTTGTTGGATGGCGAGAGCGAGACCTTCAGTCCCTGCAGTCGGTTGGTCTTAGAGGACATGATGCTGACGAAGAAGCTGAGGTTGGCGTTGTCAATCTGTAGGAACGGCAGCGGCACGAGCGAGAGCAGCGGCACGCGCATTGTATAGCTTTGTCCGTTCATCTGCAGAGCAAAAGCCACCATGACCGGCTCTGAGCGTTCGCCGTTGTTGCAGAACGCCTCTCGCCCGATCATCTCCATCGCCATCTCCGTAGCCTTTTGCTGTTGTGCGTTGCAAACGGAGAGCGTATTGCGTATCATCTCGGAGAGCCAAAAGTTATCGTGCTTTTTTTCTTGTTCGTCCATTACTTATTGCGTTTGCGTTCGTTTTCTAATACATAACCGACAAATTCTGTAAATACCGTATCAATAGCTCCATATTTGCGATAGCCATTGGGTAGATTGTTGTTAAAAGGTTCGCCATGACCATACCATCCGGCGTAGCGTGGTTGGAAATTCTTCAACTCGTATTCCAGTATGCTTTTAGCTTGTCTCGACTTTATATCATACGGATATATCTTCTTTGCAGTGCGCAGAGCAAGCAACAGATGCATTCGCATCCAATCCTTCTTCGTAGCATATCTGAGTAACTGTTCTTGGCGCACAATATTCCAACTGATACTTTGAGTTGAATCAAAAGTACATTCAGGATGAGGGTTTCCTCTTTTAGTTGAAGGTAGAGCAAATGGACTATATGGGTTAATATGCATTCTGCTCATGCGGTTTGCAAATCTGACCCTCTTTTTGGGGTCAATCTTTTTATACCATTCTCTTTCTTGCTCTGCTCTCTTCTTTTGCTCTTCCTTTTCTATAAGCTGTATTTCGATTTTTTCTTGCTCTTGCTTCTTTTTCTCTTCCTCTTCTTTTTGTAGTTTCTCGAGTCTTTCTTGCTCTTGCTTCTTTTTCTCTTCCTCTTCTTTTTGTAGTTTCTCGAGTCTTTCTTGCTCTTGCTTCTTCTGCAGTTCAGCCTCTATGCGCATTTTTTCGAGTCGTTCTTCTTCTTTCTTCCTAAACTCCTCGTCTTTACGCTGTTTCTCAAGTCTTTCCAGTTCTTCGTTTCTTCTCTGCTCTTTGCGTTCTGTTTCTTGCTTTTTGTATTCAGCCAAAGCATTTACAAGAGCACCCACCATACGCTCTTTCTTGTTTTTAAGTTCGAGTCGTTTGCGTTCTGCTTCTCGTTTTATGTCCTCCACCTGCTGTGGTGTGAACGTGTCGTGTACGATGAGGTTATTTGTGAAGAACTCGAGCATTTTCGCCATGCCAGACGGCATAGAGCTTGCTGAGGCGCGCACATTAATGCCCATCTTGCTCTCAACAGATACCGATTGCTCGTCGTCTTCGGTGCGTGTATAGCCTTCCGTAGCATATTTCGCCTCCATCTTTCCGTCATCGCATGCTGTGATGTCCGCAGTGAAGTTCAGGTTGACATAGTCGATGTGCATATATGGAATAGGCACGATGGTCATAAGCGGCACAGTCATGCGTGTTTTCTCTCCATTCATTATGAATGTAAAGGTGACGGTGATAGGCTCGACGCCTTCCGGGTCGAGTTCTGAGTTGGTCATTGTAAAGCCGCGGATGAAGTCGATGGTGGTTTGCGCAGCCTCTGCTTGAGCACGTACGCACGCAGCCAGCGGACCGCCTATGATGTTTCCAAAAGGAATGGAATTGAGGGCGCTCGCGACCTTGCTACCAGAGTTTGTATTAGGTCCATCTGCCATAGTCTATAGTATTTATCGTTGGAAAGAACTTGCCTTGTTCAGGTTTTGCTGTGCATCGTTTACGTTTTTCAGTATCTCCATCGCACGTTTCGATTCGTTGCGGTTTATAGTGAGTGTCAGACCGCAATGCATACAGTGAAGTCCGCTTGAATAAAGCAGTTCGGGGATGGATGTGGGAATGAATGCTCCACACTGCGGACAGTTGAGTCCTGGGGTCTTTTGCTGATTGTTGTTTATCATAGCTGAAAGTTTTAATGGTTTTGTTATTAGTTTGTTCGTTTTTTAGTCTTTCTTCTCCACCACCTTGATAGTGTTCTCAGTGGCTTGTAGCAGACCGCGCATGCCGTCGGGCAGCAGCACCGGTTCGAGTTTTATGTGCACCTTCACGTTCGTCATCTTCTGCATCGAGGTGGATTCTTTCGTTGTGGTCTTTCCGCTGCGTAGCAAAGGATTTCTCTTTTTCTGCGTGCGTTGGTTGCTCTGCGTGCGTTGGTTGCCAAGTCGTACACGAATACCTGCAAGCGACTTGATTTTTTTCAGCAATATTTCTTGTTCTTCCTTGCTGAGGTCGTCGATGCTTGTCTTTTTCTTCTTTTGGTTGTAGATAGGGTAGTTCTTCTCGAATTTCTCCACATCCTGCTTTGTCGCAGTAGAAATGTCGATTTGCGCTTCGATGTCGAACGTAGCTTCTGCCACACGCAGCAAAGGTAGTGGCAACAGCGAGAGTTTCGGAATAGACACTATTTGCTCGTGTCCGTTAGAGTCGGTCATCTCGAAGTCGACCATCTTCAGCCGTTCGTGTCCGTTCGAACCGTTCGCAGGTTCCAACGCATACGTACGCAACACATCCAGATAATCCTCGGCTGCTTTCTGGTCGGCTGCGATAGTCGACTCAATCAATGCGCTCAGCATGTCTGCCAAGTTCATATCAGTCGAATCGTTAAATTCGGCTGGCAGTTGCGTATTCTCCGCATTTTGGTTGTTATCAATATCAGCCATAGTCGTATTATCAGAGGTTTTATGTTTCAGAAATCTTTACGCCGTTGCGCGTAGACACCTTCAGCGTGATGTTGTGTATAGCGCTCTCTGGCAGTTCTGCCAGCTGTTCGGCGTCCACAATTACGTCCAACGCCTTTATTTCGTCTTCCGACTTTTCTTCGAACAGTTCGCAAGTGTCTTCGATTGCGAAGCGGAACGACAACTCAAGGTCGCCGATTGTCACGGCGGGCAGATTGAGTTGGTGCATGACGCCCGCTTCGCGATACTGGTCGGCGAGCGACTCTGTTAAGAGATTTGCCTGGTGCTGCGCAGACAGAACGTCGCGCAGCACTGAGGCTATAACATCTTGTAGTCTTGCCATACTTAAATGGGTTTTTATGATACAAATACAATGCGAGTCAGTTCGCCGGCGGAAACCATGTAGACACCTTTAGCCTTGAAGATAAGCAGCATTTCGTCGCCACTCTCCAGCATGTCGGGCTTTGCTTCGCCTTCAATCGGGTCGCAAGTAACATCCGTCGGTGCGTAAGCGCCTTTGCCGTTGCGGTATGATACAGATATGACTCCGTAGTTGTTTACGAGCGATATACGATCTGCCGAAACCTGCAGCGTTCCCTTCGGGTCGATCACTTCTGTCGAGTCGTCGAGCACTCCAAGCAATCGGTCGATGCCGCGTGGCATCTCGCCTTCGCTGGCTGTGATGCTGATGTCCATCGTTGTCTCTACGCTGTAGCGCGAATCGCGAGTTGCGCCGGAGTCTTTCTTCGACGAGTAGCCGACAGACATTGTCGGTGTCGTAGATATCGTAGGCTTAGCGCCAGCAGCACTTGCAGCAGTTTTGTTTGATGAAGCAGCGGAATTGTCTGTTGAAGCAGCGGGATTGTCTCCAATTTTTTCGTTATTGCCTTTTGAGGAAGAGTCCGTCGTCGGTTTTGCCGGAACTGCCGACTTGCTGCTGTTGTCTGTTGATATTCCGGCGTTGATGGGTGTGCCACCGCTGCCTACCGAAGCAACAACTCCAGACATTGCGTTCACCTTAGCCTTGAACGTATAGCTCATCGTAGAGATGGAGAGTCGCGGAACTGGCATCAATGTGAGAAGCGGCACACGCATCTTCACCTGCTTGCCGTCGCGGATAAAGTTCATCGTAACGTAAGTTATCTGTCCTTGTCCGTTTTCGTCCACCTTTATGCCTTCTTCGCGTATGTAGCTAAGCGTTTCCTTTGCCAGGTCGCGCTGCGCTTTCACAGCCGCACGGAGCGGATTGCCGATAAGTTCGTCGAAAGAGATTTTGCCCAACAGATTAATAGAGTCGGAAACGAAAGCTTTGTCAACCTGCACTTCGTTCAGATCTTTCATCTGTTCGCCTAAGGAAGGAGTTTTTTCCTTTTTCTGAGCTGCATTATGGGCATCGCCCAATGCTCCAATTACGGATGTAGTTGTGTCTACAGTCTTGTCGAGCGTGCTCTTTTCTTCTTTCTTCTTGCTATCGTCCGACTTATTGTCTTCGCTCTTTTCAGACTTTTTGCCTTCATTAGACTCATGACTTTGATTTTCGTCATTGTCTGTAGGAGGAGCCTGCGGATTCTCTTTCGTAGGTGGTGATGAGCCACCTTCCGGCTTCAAATCTTTGTTGTTATTCTCATTATTTGACATAGTCGGTTACTATTTAGTTACGTTAATGACCTGCATTCTTTCGCCAGCCTTTGCACAATAGAATCCCTCGTTCTTGAACACACACAGAATGCCTGAGTCGTCAGCTGCCTTTTGTAAGTCAGTAGATGTCAATTCTTTTACAGGTTTAAAGTCCTCATATTTGTATAACTTGATATCTTGTGGAGCGTAGTACCCCTCTGTATTCTTGTACGAAATATAAGTGCTGCCGCCATCCTTCAGGCTTACCACCTGGTTAGACACGTTCAGCTCACCCTTTGTGTTGATAGAGTCGATAGAGGTGTTCAGCATTTCTAACACTTTAGCCATGCCAGCCGGCATATCGTCCTGACCCGCCTTAACGTTCACGTCCATGGTGTACTCCACACTGTACTTTGATTCGCGTGTAGCGGTTGAGTCCTTCTTACTCGATATGCTTGTGCTCAATTCCAGACTCGATTTCACAATGCCTATATTGACACTGGTGTTCGATTTCATTCCCATCTCCATAGCGGTCGACTTCTTGTCGGTCTGCGATGTGGCAGATGCCGCCGAGATGCGCGCCTTGAAGGCGATGTCAATCTCGCGAATTGCCATGTATGGAATAGGCACAATTGTCAGCAATGGCAGACTGAGAGTCACCGAATGTCCGTCTTTACGGTATTCGAAGTTCACGTATATAGCCTTTTTCCCGCCGTCTTCAGTGTCTGTGAGTCCTACGTCTCGTATGAACTCCCACGATGTTAGCGCCGCTTGTTTCTGCGCTTCGACACAAGCAGAAAGCGGTCCGCCGATGAGAGTGCCAAAAGGTAGTGACTGTAAGGCATTGTTCGCGACGGTAGAAGGTGTCGTATCAATCTTTGCCATAACCTTTAGAGTTAAATGTTAACGAATAGATGCTCTTTTTGTGAGGCATCATTTGATGGTTTATGCAACTTCTTAGGGCTTGGGCAACACGGTTATTGTCACCTTCTGAACATCACCACAAGAAATCTCATATTGTTTACCCTGCGCATCAGTGTCTTTGGGAATCGTAATATCAAACTCTCTGGTCTTGTCCATCTTGTTTTCTTTACCAGTGATGCCATTGTCACACTTGATGTTTGTCGCATCATACAAGCCTTCTGGAGTCTTGTATTGGGCAATAACCTTGACTGGCAGGTATTCTTTGTCATTTGCGTTCTTCTCAGCGTAGAACGTAGTGTCGTTCACGCTCAGTTCGCCGTCGGGTGAACAAAGGTCCATAGCCGCTCCGAGCATCTCGAGAATCTTTGCCATGCCAGCAGGCATTGACTCCTGACCTGCGTGTACAGCAACGTCGATAGTTGCCTCTACGCTGAACTTCGAGTCCTGCGTGCTCTTAGAGTCGCGCTTTGTAGAGAATGATGTGTTTATTTTTGTCTCTTTCTTATTTTTGTTAAGAAAGAATCCTCTTCTCTTTTGGCTCTTAGTGTTTGTGTCTCGTTTGTACTCTTCTGAATACGTGTCTTCGTTAGATTCGCATTCTACACCATTGACTGTGGCTTTGAAATTAATGTCAATGCTGTTGATTGCGATATACGGAATCGGAACGATAGCTATCAGCGGAACGTTGATAACCACCTTGCGACCATTCTGAATAAAGCTGAAGCTAACATAGATAGCCGACTTTTCGCCAGTCTCCTTGTCTTCGTTCAGACATACATTGTTGATGAAGTTGATACTTGTCATTGCTGCATCGTTCTGCGCTTGAATACAAGCGCTAAGCGGACCGCCGATAAGGTTTTTAAAAGGAATACCTTGCAGTGTACCGATAGATTTGTTTGCTACATCCATAGGTTTAAGTTTTAAAAAGTTATAGGTTCTTTGCTTAGACCTATTGACAAGATTGAACCATATAAATTCTTGCCAAGTCTGTTTGTGTTAATGTCTTTTTGTCGTGTTGTTGGGGTGTTTGTTATGAGAGTCTTACTTAGCTGCGTACGCCTTGTAAGCGTTGAGCAGTTTTGTGTCGTACTGGTTTTTTGCGTATTCGCTTCCGTTGTACAGTCGTGCGAAGGTAGCCCACTTCTTTGCTTGTAGTGCGGCGTGCATCTGCGGGTTCTTTGTTATGAATCGGCAGAAGGCGAGCAACTGACTGCGTTCGCTCTGGCACATAGCGCTTACGAACTGCGCTACGGTTTTGAATCCGCAGAGCTGATACTGGAAGCCCATAATCTGGAACATTCCCCAACTTGCCGAAGCGTTGGCTGCGTCAGCGTTTATCTTGCGTGCCTGTTCGAGGCGTGCGTATTCGCCGATGCCACCTTTGTAGTGGGTCTTTGTCCACTTCGGGTAGAGTATGGAGGCGTTTGCTGCCTGGTATTTGGCAGGATCTATTTTGCGCAGCTGCAGCTGTCGCCAGAAGATATGACCTTCAAAGAGTAGTTGCGGCTTGCCTGCGGCGAGGAATCCTCCGCGTCCGGCTGTCTCCACTTTCTGCACCGACTTGAGCGCTGCTGTCTCGCAGTCGAGTAGGAGAGCGGCTAATCTGAAGTCGTCTTCAGTGAGTCGTGCGGCTGCCGGGCGCTGATGGAAGAAGAGCGCCTGCCATGTAGAGTAACCGACGATGCCGTCAGCTACGAGTTGTAGACTTTGCTGGAATGCCTTTACAGCGGCGAGTGTGCCGGGGCCGAATGCTCCGTCAGCGGTTAGCTTGTTACCAATACGGTTGAGTTCTGTTTGTAGTATCTTTACTGCGGCGTCACGCATTCCGAGTTTTAAGGTTTTCATAGTGGTTGTGGTTTTAATTTAACGTTTTTGTGTTTGGTCGGGGCAAATATAGCGAAAATATGAACGTAAAAAAATAAAAAGGTGAAAAAATAAAAAGATTTTAAGATATTTTAGTATTAGAGGCTTCTCCATTTATTGTATAATCTTTGTTAAAAGGATTGTCTTTCCGCATACACCCTATACATTATTTCGCTATATTTGCGATATGTTAAACCTAATCCACACCTTATGAGTATGTTGAAACCAATTTAAATACAAATTCAAATGAAACCAATTTACATATTGTTAATTCTTGCTGTCACAATCTTTGTAGGCTGTAATAAAAATAAAACTGATGCCGATCGGCTTTATAAAGATACCGTATGGGCATATGTATCAGACAATCATTTTTATGTAATGGATGATACAACAGTGTGGAAAAATGGTGAACATTTTTTACAGAACGGAATGGAATACCGTAATGTATCAGAAACTGAATTATGTAATGTAGAAAATCTTATCTCAACTTTTTTAAAGAAGGAAAAATGTAAAGTTGTGACAAAGCGAAATAGAATATTGGATAACTATTTCAAACAATGCATTGGTTTTAAGTGTAAGCAGACGAGATATGTCTTTGTGAATTTGTATGCATTCGAAGTTAGACAGAAATTTAAGCCAACAGATGATGGGTATTATACACTTGCCGTTCTCGCACAAAATCCTTATAACACAATAATAAATGTTTTCCCACCCAAGACACATAATATTTATAATCTCATGTTAATGGTGAATCTTACAGCACAAACAGTTGAATGGTATAACCCGCAAAAAAATAGGTTATGAAGACATTGGTATTCTTTGTGTCTTTTACAGAGGAAAAGTACATATAAAAAGTGTTTGAGAGAAGAATGAGGAAAGTTTACTGGTTATCAGTTACTTTCCTCATTTTGGTTAAAAGTGGCGAGGACAGACGAAGACGGGAATACGACAAGATGAGACAGAGGAACGTTACCTATCCGTAACCTATACCCCAAATGGGGAATGTTGAGGTTCGGAAGAAT
>OQVU01000950.1_pt1 | contig 11355 bp, 11 predicted proteins | sample 1691611 | NCBI WGS metagenome assembly OQVU01 (sample SAMN03418272, study PRJEB22391) | human gut metagenome | biome: human-gut; feature: organic feature; material: feces | host: Homo sapiens | place: Tanzania | collected 2013-01
GCAAAGTCCGACTTTGCCATAAAGCAGTCCGGCTCAAAGGAGACAAAATGGACTGGAACTTTTAAAAACGCGCAGGGGCAGGTTGTAAGAACTTTAATCTGGGAAAATAATTCGCCTGAGCCATTTAAATGGAGCGGAATGGACGATACCGGAAAAAATGTTCCGGATGGCGTTTATTCTTACGAGGTGACTTCAACTGATGAGGCAGGAAATACTTCGGAAAATGCGTAAGGTATCCAATCGCTGCGGCTGCCGATCCCCATTTCAACTAGAAATTTATCAAGTCTCATAATGTACTCCTTTTGTTGACTGTATGATGTCATATGATACCACGAAAATGCGCTTTTTTCAGCAGAAAAGTTAAATGTTACAAAACGCAACATGTCGTTACAAACAGTTGTGTAAACCCACTAGAAATTGGTATTTTTTTGTCAGAATCAGTTGACACATGCATATGTGTAGTGTATTATATTTAACAGAAATGTAACAAATGAAGTTACTTTGTAAAATTTAGATTACGAAATGCTACATAGAAAATAGCTTGGATTAAGGGTAAAAGAGGAAAAATTAATGACTAGATCACGCAGTAAGTTTGGAAGATTTGTAGATCACATGAGAAGGAATGTTCTCAGTTATAAATATTTAAGACATAACATTTTGATGACAGCACTTGTGGTTGTAATGGCTCTTTGTGTATTTGCTGTCATAAGTTTTGGAGAGAAGGCTGACCCGCTTGCGGATGAATTATATGCGAATGATAGTGTGACTATCAACAAGAGTCAGGCAGTGATGATGTTAGACAGCAGTGTGCAGCTTGCCATCGACGCAGTGGTGCCTGCAGGAAGTTCAGTATCGGCCAACGATACGGCCAGAGTTGCCAGCAATGCATCAGGTAGTATAAAGTCTGTGACTTCAGCGTCTACCGAGGCAGTGACAACAGAGGAAGCGACAACAGAAAAGACCCCATCAGAGGTGCTTCCGGGCGTAACAGCATCAGTATTGTATGATGGTGTGTATGTCCATACAGAGCAGTCATCTGATTCTGATATCATAGCTACAGTGAACAGTGGAGAGATGTTCGACGTTGTATCACAGGATGAGAGCTGGATAGGAGTTCAGTTGTATGATGGCTCGATCGGATATATTTCAACAGAATATGTAAGTGTGGATGCCTCACTTCAGTAGTAGTGTATATGAGTACCTTTCACCCAGGTACGACCCAGTAAGACAGAAAAAGCAAGCCGCATGTCATTTCAGGATGGCATGCGGCTTGCTTTTTTATTGTTGTATTGACTGCTGCTCATTTGGCTAGCTTTTTGTAGTAGAAGCATGCCAGTTGTGTACGGTCTCTGAGCTGCAGCTTGTCAAGGATGGAACTGATATAGTTCCTCACTGTACCCTCGCTCAGATACAGGGTAGATGAGATTTCTTTGTTATTCAGACCATCCGCAACAAGTCTTATAATGTCCATTTCTTTGGAGCTGAGTTCGTATTCCATTCCGGCAAATGGTGATGGCTGGACATCTGATGAGGTATTGTCTATATGTCCAATAAGATCAGGGAGTTTTCCAACTATCTCATCCCCGAATACAGTCTGTCCATTGTATACTGCTTTTACTGCCGGTGCGATGCTCTCAAAATTCTGCTTCAGTATATATCCCTTTGCCCCGATACTCAGTGCTTTGATTATATATTCGTCATCTGAAAATGTTGTCAGGAGAAGAATGCGGGCATCCGGGTGAGAGGCCATGATAGTCTCAGAAGCCTCAAGGCCATTTATGTTCTCCATGCGGATGTCCATGAGTAGAACATCCGGTTGATATTCTTCGTACAGTTTGATCGCATCAGCTCCACTGCCTCCTGTGGCGGATACCTGTATGTCGTCGCAGGCTTCGAGTATGGTCTGAAGTGACAGTGCCACCAGTTGGTCGTCATCTATTATAACTACATTCATTTGTCGGTTTCCTCCTATTTATAATCAGGATATTTTGCATATCTGTTTGGAATTCAGTCTGTAAAATCTCTTTTCATGATATTGATCAATATGGAAAATCCATCGTCGGTTGATATCTTCATTGTGCCTCCAAGTTTGTTTACTCTTTCCTGGATACCATTTAAGCCCATCCCGCCAGAAGCGCTTCCTTGTGCCGGGGATAGACCGGAGCGGATGTTCTGTCCATTGTCTGTTATATACAGTTGATAAAATGCCGGGTGTTCCCGCACGCGGATATCCATATGGTCGCCGTTGCTGTGCTTCAGCGTATTGTTAATGGCTTCCTTTACTATGTTGATGAATGAGTATTTGATCTCTCTTGGAAGCTTATCTGACATGTCGTAATCCATGTAGATGTCCATGTCGCTGACGTTGTTGATCACATCATCTAGGGCAGTGCGCAGGTCTATGGATTCATCGTGTAGATCGTGGACACTTTTTCTCATGCTGTCCATGGCTGTATCCAGCGTAGATTGCAGCTGTGCCAGGGGCTTCTCAAGACGCTCGTCTTTGTTGATAACTTTGATGGCACCGGTCTGAAGTATGGATCTGGTGAGCATATGACCGACATTGTCATGAATCTCCCGGGCAATCCTGTTTCGCTCTGACAGGGTGGCGGTGAGCACCATGTTGTCCTGATTTTCCAGCAACTGGCGTGTGTTCTGTGCAACCAGCATGTCGTGTTCTGCAGTATTGTCCCTCATGGCAAGAAGCTCCGCCCTCAGCAGATTTATCCGGCAGCAGTACACGCTCATAGCAAATGAGAATGCGATGAGGCATATCTGCGGGAGAACTGACATCAGAGGATAGTTGACGCACATGTATATGGATAACAGGACAAGTATGACAGGTGACAGCCGTTGTCTGTATCTGTACATGTCGTAGCTGACTATGGACACGAATATATAGACTGGGTGCAGCCAGAATGCGGATACAAGATACGCGCATACCAGTGCCTCGCATATGTATGGGTATATTCTGCTGTGGTTCTCGGCACCCTTCGTGGTGGCTCTGTCCACTGCGGAGATCCCGGCAAGTGCCGGATAGACCGCACCGGCAATGAGCGACAGGAGCAGTGCGATGATGAGCCGGGTGTCCGTGGCAGTATTATGCGCATATATCATGACAAATGCTGAGACCAGCAGGAGTCCTTTGTTGATGAGGTGTTTCATAATTATTCTCCATAATGTAGAAAATGCTGTAGTATATATCGTGCTGCCTGAATAGCCGTGCCAGGCAGTGTGTGCAGCCTAGTGTAATAATTATTATAAATAAATATGAGGAAAAAAGAAACATGACAAATGTCATATTGTGAAGATGACGTTGTTCACTGTGAAAACAGATCAAGGGTGTATATAATGAGAGTATGTAATAAAGAATGTAGCATGCTGATGCGTGCAGACTATCATGTTATGAACGACACTCATAAGATAATGAGGGTCAAAAAACAGGATATCAAAACAGGAGGATATATATGAGTAATTCAGAAAATGCAATAGAGGTTACCAATCTGGTAAAGAGATACAAAGATCTGCTGGCGCTGGATCATTTCAGCCTGACGGTGAAGGAAGGGGAGATACTGGGGCTTCTCGGACCGAATGGATCCGGCAAGACGACAACGATAAACTGTATACTGTCCCTGCTCACATTTGACAAGGGAGACATAAAAGTATTTGGAAAAGAGATGAAACCAGACAGCTATGATATCAAGCGGGAGATCGGAGTTGTAATGCAGGATGTGGCTGTGTTCGACGAACTGACAGTGTATGAGAATATAGATTACTTCTGTGGTTTGTATATAAAGGATAAGGAGAAGCGACGAAAGTGCGTTGAGGAGACCATGGATTTTGTGGATATAGCGGACTACAGAAAGTTCCTGCCTAAGAAACTTTCTGGCGGACTTCTCCGAAGACTGAATATAGCCTGCGGAATAGCGCATAAGCCAAAGCTTATATTTTTCGATGAACCGACAGTTGCAGTCGATCCACAGAGCCGCAACAGAATACTTGAGGGGATAAAACGTCTGAATGAGGAGGGCGCGACCATCGTGTACACATCTCATTATATGGAGGAGGTCGAGCAGATCTGCGACAGGATAGTCATAATGGACAAAGGTAAATCTGTTGCAGTCGGAACGAAGGATGAGCTCAAGAAGATGATCAAGAACACGGAGACCATAAAGGTTGAGGTGCTTGGACTTACAGGCGAACAGATGTCGGAGCTTCGCAGTCAGCCGCATGTGTATGAGAACGAGTATAACGGAGGCATGTTGACACTTAGATATTCTGGCGGAAGACACAATCTGGTGAGGCTCATGGAATTTTTCAAGGAGCACGACATATCATTTGGCAGAGTGGTCACGGAGCTTCCTACACTCAATGATGTGTTTCTTGAGATTACAGGCAAGGAACTCAGAGACTGATTTGAATATAAGATGGATTATGGATTTGTTGAAAGAAACTAATATTTGTATATTTCAGATGAACAGGGATTAAAAGAGGAGATAAATATGTTTATACGGGATTTCCTATATACGATAAAGATATTGATGCGTGCAAAGGTGTCTATTTTCTGGACACTGGTATTTCCGATATTGCTTGCCACATTCATGTACATGGCATTTGGCAACATATATGAACAGGACGAGATGTTCAGGAATATAAAGGTTGCGGTGGTCACTGAGGATGAATCGGCAAATGGGCTTAACTATATGCTGGATGCGCTGTCGGAGGGCGATGATGCCCTTCTGTCGGTTACAAGGATGAGCGAAAGCGATGCGGAGAAGTCACTGGCGGATGAAGAGGTCGAGGGCATCATATATACAGATGATGTGAGCCTTACAGTTGCAGAGAGCTCTGTCAATGCGAGCATACTTGAGACAGTGCTTTCTGAGTACAAGCAGTACGAGCATGCACTTAAGGATATATATAAGGATGGCATCGGACTCCAACAGTATATGTCTGGGACTTCCGGCGTGGATGATATGTCGAACCTTGTGGAAAAACTCTCAGAACAGAGATCATATTATACAGAGAAGGCCAGCACTGAGGGCAGCCAGAATGTGTATAACAATTATTTCTATGCCATATTTGCCATGAGCTGCCTTTTTGCATCGCTTTCATCTATAGGAATGATGAACAATCTTCAGGCAAATGTGAGCGCTACGGGAAAGAGAAAAAATGTGTCCCCACAGAGAAAAATGACATTTGTTTTGGCAGAGTTTGCTGCACTGCTGCTTATACATTTTGTGGTCGAGGTCATAAGCTTTATATACATGTCCTGCATCGGAGTGGATTTTGGCGACAGAATATGGGAGATACTGCTTACTCTGTTTGTGGGTTGCTTTATCGGTCTGGCGATTGGAGTCATAGTTGGGGCTTTATCGAAGCTTGCTGAGGGAACCAAGATAGGTATTGTGATTGGAATATCCATGGTGATGTCCATCCTTTCAGATCTGTGTATAAACGGAATAAAGTATGAGATACAGCAGCACGCGCCTATCATAAACAAACTCAATCCGGCGGCTCTGATATCAGATTCATTCTATGCGCTGAATGTTTACAGTGACCACCAGGTTTTCACTGAGAATATCGTCATAATGACTATTGAGGCTATGGTGCTCATAACAGTTGGGATTCTCATGGTAAGGAGGAACAGATATGCAAGTGTTTAAATCTTTTTTCAAGGTTTTGAGAAAATATATTGGGCAGATGATCATGTATGTGGGAATCCTGTGTGGAGTCATGATTGTGTTCATCAATGTGGGAAACGCAGATCCACAGAACTATTATAAGGATAAAACAATCAAATATGCGGTGAGCGATGAGGATGGCAGTGAGATGAGCAGAAAATTGATGGCTTACCTGAGCGATACGCAGCAGTTTGTAGATGGCGTTGATATGGACGAACGAGGTATTCAGGACGCACTCTACAACAGGGCGGTGGATTGTGTAGTAAGGATACCAGATGGCTTTGGCGATGCATGGGCAAATGATACTGCGGATGGTATGCTTGAGATAACGACCATCCCGGGAAGTCAGGCGTCCATGCTGTTTGAGACACGGCTTGACAGCTACATGAATATGGTGTCTCTGTACAAGAAAGCTGGTGAGGATGTGAACAGTGCCGATATGAGAGCGAGGGAGGCACTTGAGCAGAAGGCGGAAGTTGATATGGCGGACGGAAAGACCTCAGGACATTCCATGTTATATAATTTTTACAACTATCTGGGGTGGGTCATGATCTGCGTTATGATAATTGGGGTAGCGCCTGTTTTGCAGGTATATAACAGGAAAAAACTTAGAGCGAGAATAGAGTGCTCCTCATACAGATTCTTCAGGCTCAATAGAGAACTTGTTCTAGGGATGATGTTTACTGGATGCATATTGTCTGTAGTATTTATAGCACTCTCCAGAATACTTATAAAATATGATATAACATCGGCAAGAGGCGGAATGTTCATACTCAATATGCTGGTGTATGCCTGTGTAGCACTCTCTCTGGCATTTCTAGTTAGCAAGCTTACCCAGAGTGAACAGATACTGTCCATGTGTGCAAATGTCATATCACTTGGAATGGCATTCCTCTGCGGGATATTTGTGCCTAGGGAATTCCTGAGTGACACTGTGATGGCGATAGCTCATTTTCTTCCGGCATACTGGTACGCAAATGCAACGGATGCCATCGACAATTTCACATCAGGCAGTTCGGTGACAGGAATATTTGTAAGCATGGGAGTACAGGTGCTCTTTGCCGTTCTGTTCATACTTGTTGGAGTGATCGTTGACAGGTACAAGACAGCAGGTAGAGCGATGGCTTAGAAAATACACTGGAAGTTATGAGGCATGGTCTGTTATAATGTTCTTTGGAGGGAAGAGGGGCGCTTATGAGCGTAGCTCATAATTTTCATGCGCACCTCTGACATGTAGTAGAGGGGGCCCCGCGTGCGGGGGAGTTGGCTGCTACCTACTATATGTTTAGGAGGAACGAGAAGGTGCTTAAAAAGAAAGTGCTGAAACAGAACAACTTACTCAGACTGCAGAAGAGACTTGCAGTGATCATGCTGGCCCTGACACTTGGACTCGGTACAGGGTGCGGCAAAACAGATGACGGAGCGGGCGATGCTGCGTCGTCAAAAACAGAGACTTTGGCGGATGGTCAGACAAACGATCAGACAGATGCCGGAGCATCAGAAGAAGATGGACAGGAGTCAAAAAAAGCTACGGAAGACAAGGACGAGCCTTATGTAGAAGGAACATACTCAAGTGATACGTATGACGTGGCAGAGTTTACGGCAGAGCCTCGTAAGAAGACCGACGAAGAGGGTAATCGCGGTGTGTATTACGAGATATTTGTCAGATCATTTGCCGATTCAGACGGCGATGGTATAGGCGATCTGAATGGCGTTACGGAGAAACTTGACTATCTGCAGGAACTCGGAATCGATGGGATATGGCTCATGCCGATCACAGCATCCGATACTTATCACGGATATTCAGTGACGGATTACATGGCGGTGAATCCCGATTACGGAACAGAGGATGACCTTAAGAGATTGCTTGACGAGGCACACAGCAGAGGCATGAAGGTCATCATGGATCTGGTCATCAATCACACCAGTATCAATCATCCGTGGTTTCAAGCGGCAAAGTCCGATGAGAACAGCGAGTACAGAGATTATTACAGGTGGGTGTACAGAACTGACAAGAAAGACTGCAGCCATCTCCTCGACAAATCAAGCTGGGGAGATATGGTGTGGCACCAGGAAGGAGACTTCTATTATTATGGTGTGTTCGGCGCGGATATGCCGGATCTGAACTACAACAATCCAGAGGTGAGACAGGCTGCGAAGGATGCCGCCGGTCACTGGCTAGAGCTTGGTCTTGATGGTTTCCGAATGGACGCTGCAGTTCACATCTATGGGGCACACGAGTTCAAGCAGCAGGAAGATTCTGAAGCGGCAAATATCACCTGGTGGAACGAATTTGCCGGTTACTGCGAGAGCATAAATCCTGATGTATATCTGGTGGGTGAGGTATGGCAGGATGACAAGGTGTTGGAAAACTATGTCCAGCCATTTGACACGAAGTTTGATTTTGCGATTCAGCAGAAGATACTGAACTGCGTACAGAAAGGCATGGCGGTGCCAGGCTTTGGTGATTCTCTTTCCGTTGCGATAGAGAATATACAGAATAAATATGACGGCGTGGATGCCAACTATCTGAATGGAGTATTTGGAGCAAATCACGATCAGGACAGGATAGCATCGTCAGTGAACAGCCTGGATAAGGCGAGACAGATCGCGGCGGTATATATGACACTTCCAGGCAATCCATATATTTACTATGGTGAGGAACTCGGAATGTACGGCAGCAAGCCGGATGAGATGATAAGGACGCCTTTCCTTTGGGGAAGTGACAGTACATATAATACGTCGTGGGAAAAGAACGATCAGAATGCAGAGACAAAGGGACTTGACCAGCAGATGGAAGATCCGGATTCAATGTATTCATATTATAAGACACTCATAGCACTGAGAAAGGACAATCCTGCCCTTATGAAAGGAAACTACAGAGCGGCAGCGCTCACAAGTGACAGTGTGACAGCATACTTCCGCGAGACGGATGGACAGAAGCTGCTGGTGGTGCACAACTTTGCAGAGGGCGATCAGACGGTATCGCTTGCTGAGTGCGGAGACATAACAGTCACAGATGTACTTTATTCAAGCTCTGGTGAGATCGATGTATCAGACCTCAGTTCAGTGAAATTAGCTGGAAATGAGAGTGTGGTGCTGGAGCTTGGTGAGTAAATAAAAAATCCCAACTTAAAGGAGGAGCTCCATGAAGAAAATACTAATAACGGGTGGTACGGTATTTGTAAGCCGGTATGCGGCGCAGTATTTTGTGGACAAAGGCTATGAGGTGTATGTGGTCAACAGAAATTCGAGACCGCAGGTTCCGGGTGTGAAGCTTATAGAAGCGGACAGGCACGACCTGGGAGACAAACTCAAAAACATCTACTTTGATGTTGTAGCTGACATAACCGCATATAATGCGGAAGATATCACAGACTTATGTGACAGCCTTGGTTCATTTGGTCAGTATATCATGATCAGCTCAAGTGCAGTGTATCCAGAGTATGGAGATCAGCCATTCCGTGAAGATTCAGAACGGGCACTCAATAGATACTGGGGGTCATATGGTACGGATAAGATCGCTGCGGAGGATGCATTACTTGACAGAGTGAGTGATGCTTACATACTCAGACCACCATATATTTATGGACCTATGAACAATGTATACAGGGAGGCTTTTGTATTCGACTGTGCCAGGGCGGACAGGCCATTTTATCTGCCCGGAGATGGTGGAATGAAGCTGCAGTTCTTCCATGTGAAGGATCTCTGTATCCTGATGGAGAGAATAATAGAGGAAAAGCCGGAGACTCATATCATGAATGTGGGAAATGTGGAGCCGGTCACTATAAAAGACTGGGTGACGATGTGTTACGCCTGCTTTGATAAGATCCCTGCGTTTGTGAATGTCGGTGAAGATATAGAACAGAGAAATTATTTCAGTTTTCACAATTATGATTATTATCTCGATGTGCAGCAACAGAACAAAATATACCCGGAGACAATACCGTTGGAAGAGGGATTGAAAGAGTGCGCAGAGTGGTATGTGGAAAATGAATCAGAAGTTGGGAAAAAGCCTTATATGGAATATATAGACTGTAATTTAAAATAATGTACGTTGGTGCAGCGATATTGTAAATGATATGCATTTAGGGAGATCTGGAGCTTCGGCTCTGGATCTTTTTATTTTGTCAAGAAAAAACATCCCCCATCATATTCATAACGAGTATGATGGGGGATGTTGCGTATATACACTATAATAAATTACTTATTGTTGGCGTTGTCCTTCTCCTCACGCTTCTGATCCATCATAGCACGAACCTTCATTGAAAGGCCGAACAGGTTGATGAAACCTGAAGCATCCTTGTGATCGTAGAGGTCACCGGTTGTGAATGAAGCGAGGCTCTCTGAGTACAGAGTATAATCTGATGTAGTACCAGCCTTGATGATGTTACCCTTGTAGAGCTTCATCTTTACATGACCGGTTACACGCTCCTCAGTCTTGGCAACGAATGCTGAAAGGCTTTCACGGAGAGTGCAGAACCACTTGCCCTCGTATACAAGTGCTGCGAACTTTGTTCCGACAAGCTTCTTGTACTCCATAGTATCACGGTCGAGTGTGAGCTCCTCAAGCTGCTTGTGAGCCTCTGTGAGGATAGTTCCACCAGGTGTCTCGTATACACCACGTGACTTCATGCCGACAACACGGTTCTCAACGATATCGATGATACCGATACCATGCTTTCCGCCGAGCTTGTTCAGCTCACGGATGATATCTGAAGTCTTCATCTTCTTGCCGTTGAGTGCTACAGGGTAGCCCTTCTCGAAGTCAAGGTCGATGTACTCAGGCTCATCAGGTGCCTTCTCAGGTGTAACTGAGAGAACCAGAAGGTCATCGTAGTTTGGCTCGTTTGCAGGATTCTCAAGCTCAAGACCCTCATGGCTGATGTGCCAGATGTTACGGTCACGGCTGTAAGAATGCTTTGCATCAAATGGAAGATCGATGCCGTGTGCCTTACAGAAAGCGATTTCATCCTCACGTGACTGCATAGTCCACTCAGGCTGTCTCCATGTAGCGATAACCTTGATGTCCGGTGCAAGAGCCTTGATAGAAAGCTCAAAACGAAGCTGGTCGTTACCCTTACCTGTAGCTCCGTGGCAGATGGCAACAGCGCCTTCCTTACGTGCAACCTCAACAAGCTTCTTAGCAATGATAGGTCTTGCAAATGAAGTACCGAGAAGGTATTTGTTCTCGTATACAGCGTCAGCCTGAACTGTTGGCATGATGTACTCATCGCAGAGCTCATCTACAACATCGATGATGTAAAGCTTCTCAGCTCCTGAATACTTTGCTCTCTCGTCAAGTCCCTCAAGCTCGCTCTCCTGACCTACATCTATACATGCACAGATAACATCGTATCCGTATGTCTCCTTTAACCATGGGATGATGGCAGTGGTATCAAGACCGCCTGAATAAGCCAGTACAACTTTTTCTTTAGCCATTTTAATAAATCCTCCTAATTATAAATATAGAGCAGATGCAATAAAGATACACCTGCGCACATCACAAGAGCTTTGCCCGGCTAAGCGGGATTCTCTCTATGACATTTTCTACATGAACTATACAACGCAAATGTATATTATGCAAGTGATTTTTCAAAATATTCATTCGTTCACCGTATAATATTCATGAAAAATATGCATAAATACAGAGCGAAATGGTGGCAAAAAC
>OQVU01000951.1_pt1 | contig 11355 bp, 9 predicted proteins | sample 1691611 | NCBI WGS metagenome assembly OQVU01 (sample SAMN03418272, study PRJEB22391) | human gut metagenome | biome: human-gut; feature: organic feature; material: feces | host: Homo sapiens | place: Tanzania | collected 2013-01
TGGAATATACATTATATTGGGTGTCTGCGCCGTAATCATCCACAAAGAACTGATGCTGCCAATACTGTGTGGCATATTCTTTGTGGAGAGTCTCAGTGTTATCCTGCAGGTATATGTGGCAAAGTGGGGTACGAAGCATGGCAGGAAACTGCGCCTGATAAAGCGTGCTCCGCTGCATGATACATTCCGCACAACAAGCGACCAGCTCGACCCGAACATCAAGTATATCTTCAGAAAGCCGAACACGGCTGTGCATGAGTCGAAGATTACCATCAGATTCTGGATCGTGACAATCATTCTTGCAGCAATGACAATCATAACATTGAAGATAAGATAACTTTAATGAAAATCAGAGGAAAGGGAAAACAGAGGACCGTAAGGGAAATCTGATACATCCGACAGGTCCGGACATCCCCATCCTCAACAAACAATAACAACAATGAAAAGAATAGTAATACTTGGAGCTGGCGAGAGCGGCGCAGGAGCTGCCGTACTGGCAAAGAAAGAAGGTTTCGACGTGTTCGTTTCTGACATGTCCTCGATAAAGGACAAATACAAGAAACTTATGGATGACCACGGCGTGGAGTGGGAGGAAGGCAGCCACACCGAGGAGAAAATCCTCAATGCCGACGAAATCATCAAGAGCCCAGGCATACCGAAAGAGGCTCCGATGATACAGAAATGTATGGCCAAGGGGATACATATCATCAGCGAGATAGAGTTCGCTGGAAGATACACCAACTCGAAGATGGTCTGTATCACCGGCAGTAACGGCAAGACAACCACAACCTCGCTCATATACCATATCTTCAAGAATGCGGGATATGACGTGGGACTGGCAGGAAACATCGGAAAAAGCCTTGCACTGCAGGTGGCGGAAGATCCGCACAAGTATTATATCATAGAGCTCAGTTCGTTCCAGCTCGACAATATGTATGACTTCCGTGCCAATATCGCCATCCTGCTGAACATCACGCCCGACCATCTCGACCGCTACGAGTTTGAGATGCAGAACTATGTTGACGCAAAGATGCGAATCATACAGAACCAGACGAGTGAGGACTCATTCATCTTCTGGAACGATGACCCGGTGATAAAGAAGGAGCTGGACAAATACGACATCCGTGCCGTGAAATGTCCGTTCTCGGAACTTAAAGAGAAGGGTTCCATCGGTTATATCGAAGAGGGACAATACAAGATAGAATACCCCACGCCGTTCAACATGGAACAGGAGGAACTGAGCCTGACCGGCAAGCACAACATATACAACTCGCTCGCTGCCGGTATCGCTGCCAACATCGCCGGGGTGAGGAAGGAGAGCATCAGAAAGGGATTGAGCGACTTCCCGGGCGTGGAACACAGACTGGAGAAGGTGTGCACCGTGGGAGGAGTACATTTCATAAACGACTCAAAGGCAACGAACGTTGATGCGTGCTGGTATGCGCTGGAGAGCATGAAGACCCCTACAATCCTCATCATCGGCGGAAAGGACAAGGGCAACGACTATAACGAGATAAAGGAACTGGTAAAGCAGAAGTGCGTAGGTATAGTATATCTCGGAGCCGACAACAAGAAGCTGCATGATTTCTTCGACGGTATGGGTATTCCTGTGGCCGACACGCATAGCATGAAAGACTGTGTGAAGGCTTGCTGGGAGATGGCAAAGCCTGGCGACACCGTATTGCTGAGCCCTTGCTGCGCAAGCTTCGACCTCTTCAGAAACATGGAAGACAGAGGCGAGCAGTTCAAGGCATTGGCAAGGAGTCTTTAGCAGATAGAGGAATATACAGACATAAATAATATATATAGACATAAAAGAAAGATTTCGGAGGCATTAGAATAATGGTTGACAAACCAACGACAAACAGCAGATTGAAAGGTGACGGAATTATCTGGGCGGTTTTCTTCATACTCTGCCTGATAAGCATCATTGAAGTGTTCAGCGCTTCAAGCAATCTGACGTACAAGACTTCCAACTATTGGGGGCCCGTCATCAAGCACACACTGCTCCTCGGAGTGGGCGTGGTCTTCATGATTGCTACAATGAACATAAAATGCAAGTACTTCAAGCTCGTGACGCCTGTTGCATTGGCCTTGTCATTCTTGAGTCTGTTGCTGTGTTTCGTGTTCGGAGCAGTGAACGACGGACACCGATGGATTCCGATTCCAGGACTGGGATTGCAGTTCCAGCCTTCGGAGATTGCTAAAGGCGCCGTTGTGATGCTTACCGCTCAGACACTGAGTGCGATGCAGACAGAACATGGAGTGGACAAGGTGGCATTCAAGTTCATCTTCTGGCCAACCCTGGTGTTTCTCGTACTTATAGGGCTGGAGAATCTTTCCACGGCAGCGTTGCTCGGACTCGTGGTCATCATCATGATGTGGATTGGCGGGGTGCCGAAGAGACAGCTCGGAAAACTGCTCGGGGTCATTGCCATATTGGGCGTTGTAGGTATAAGTTGCGTGATGCTGCTCGGAACGGACAAAAGAAAACTGGAACCACAGAATCCCAAGATGGCAATGGTGGAAAACAATACGGCAAAAGCTGATGCCGACAAGACGGAACAAAAGGAGAGCAAGGGCTTGTTCCACCGCTTCGATACGTGGAAAAGCCGTATTGACAAATTCCTTGACAGCGAACAGGTTCCGCCAGAGGAGTTTGACCTGAATAATGAAGCCCAGGTGGGTTACTCAAACATCGCCATCGCATCGTCGAATATGGTGGGCAAAGGCCCCGGAAACTCCACGGCGCGCGATTATCTGCCACAGGCGTTCTCCGATTTCATCTATGCCATCATCGTGGAGGAGATGGGAGTGATAGGAGCTTTCGTGGTATGTCTTCTGTATCTGATCCTGCTGTTCAGAACGGCAAAGATTGCCAGCAGATGTGTCTATACGTTCCCTGCATTGCTCATAATGGGATTCGCCCTGCTGCTCGTGACACAGGCGCTATTCAATATGGCGGTGGCTGTGGGATTGGCTCCCGTAACAGGTCAGCCGCTGCCGCTGATAAGCAAGGGAGGAACATCATCGATAGTGAACTGTGTGTATATCGGTGTGATACTCAGCGTGAGCTATTCCGCCAAGAAGAAGGATGACGCCATATTGCCAAAGGCTCCGGTCAAAGGAAGTGGGGCAGGGCCTGTTCCGCAGATGGCCGTACAGCCGGCATGACACATACAAAGGATAATCAAAAAGAAAAAGAATTAAAATATCAGAGCTATGGATAAAGAACTGAGAATAATAATAAGCGGAGGCGGAACCGGAGGACATATATTTCCTGCCGTTTCAATCGCCAATGCTATAAAGGCAAAGCGCCCGGAGGCAAAGATACTGTTTGTGGGAGCTTTGGGAAGAATGGAAATGCAGCGGGTTCCGGCGGCAGGCTATGAGATAAAGGGGCTGCCGGTAAGAGGACTTATCCGCCCTCTGTGGTCGCCCAAGAACATCGGTGTGCTCATCGACTACCTGAAGAGCAAGCGCATGGCAAAGAATATCATAAAGGAATTCAAGCCGATGGCGGCTGTTGGTGTGGGAGGATATGCCAGTGGCGCAACTCTCGATGCCGCACATGCACTTGGTGTGCCAAGTCTTATACAGGAGCAGAATTCATACGCAGGAAAGACCAACAAGATGCTCTCGACCAAAGTGGACAAGATATGTGTGGCCTATGACGGTATGGAGCGCTTCTTCCCGGCAGACAAGATAATGAAGACAGGAAACCCCGTAAGGCAGAATATCGTGACTACAGACATAGCCCATGATGAGGCTGTAAGGATGTTCGGGCTTGACCCGACAAAGAAGACCATCCTCATTGTAGGAGGAAGTCTGGGGGCACGGACTGTCAATGAGAGTGTGCTTCAGCATCTTGACGAAATAGAAAAATCAGGCGTGCAGTTCATATGGCAGACAGGAAAATACTATAATGCCTCCATCATGGAAAAGATGAAGAGCCGCAAGGAGATGCCGATGCTGAAAGTGATGGACTTCATCTCCGACATGGGGGCTGCATACAAGGCTGCCGACCTGGTAATCAGTCGTGCCGGAGCAAGTAGTATCTCGGAGTTCTGCCTCATAGGCAAACCCGTAATCCTTGTGCCTTCGCCTAATGTGGCCGAAGACCACCAGACAAAGAATGCAATGGCTCTCGTAAACAAGGATGCTGCCCTTATGGTGAAGGATGTTGATGCTCCCAAGGAAGTCATCAGTCTTGCCCTTGCCACTGTAATGGATGAAAAGAAGCTCAGCACCCTTTCTGAAAATGTGAAGAAACTCGGTCTGCCTGCATCCGCCGACATTATAGCCGACGAAGTGTTAAAACTGGCAGAGAAGAAGTAATTAGTTTGCGTATTTAATCAGTCCGAGTCGTCCGAAATTGTCCAAGATGTCCGAGCTGTCCCAAAAGAAAAGAAAAACAATGGAATTAAAAGATATAAAATCAGTATATTTCGTAGGTGCCGGTGGTATAGGAATGAGTGCCATCGCCCGCTATTTCATACATCGCGGCCTTGTAGTGGCAGGCTACGACAAGACACCGTCTGCCCTCACTGCCCAACTGGAAAAAGAAGGGATGTTGATTCATTATGAAGAAAATGTAGACGAGATTCCCCATGCATGCAAGAATCAGGATTCCACTCTCGTTGTCTATACCCCAGCCATCCCGCAAGACCATAAGGAACTTGTCTTCTTCCGTGAGAATAACTTTGATGTGGAGAAAAGGGCACAGGTGTTGGGAATGCTGACCCGTACACATAAAGGACTCTGTGTGGCAGGAACACACGGGAAGACCACAACTTCCACGATGTGTGCCCATATAATGCATCAGAGCTCCGTGGACTGCAATGCCTTCCTTGGTGGAATTTCCAAGAATTATGGCACAAACTATATCCTGAGCAATAAGAGCGACTATGTGGTTATAGAGGCTGACGAGTTCGACCGCAGCTTCCATTGGCTGCGTCCTTGGATGAGCGTCATTACATCCACCGACCCTGACCATCTTGATATCTATGGCACCAAGGAGGCTTATCTCGAAAGTTTCCGTCATTATACCACTCTCATACAGCCAGGCGGCGCACTTGTCATCCATAAGAACCTGGAGATGAAAGCCGATGTGCAGGAGGGCGTAAGGGTATACGACTACAGTCTTGATTCCGGCGACTTCCATGCAGAGAACATAAAGATTGAGAATGGGGAAATCACCTTTGACTTCATCTCTCCCATCGAGTGTATAAAGAATGTGGAGCTTGGTCAGCCTGTTCCTATCAACATAGAGAACGGTGTGGCTGCAATGGCCATGGCACAGCTCAACGGCTGCTCTGCCGAAGAACTGAAATACGGTATCAGTACGTATCATGGAGTTGACCGGCGCTTTGATTTCAAGATAAAGACCGACAAACTGGTGTTCATGAGCGATTACGCCCATCATCCTAAGGAGATTTATCAGAGTGCAAAGAGCATCCGTGAGTTATACAAGGACAAGAAAATCACCGCTATCTTCCAGCCGCATCTCTATACAAGGACCCGCGACTTCTATAAGGATTTCGCCAAGAGCCTCAGTCTGCTTGACAGAGTAGTGCTCTGCGATATCTATCCGGCTCGCGAGGAACCGATACCGGGAGTCACTTCAAAGCTTATCTATGATAACCTTGAGCCTGGAGTGGAGAAAGAGATGATACACAAGGAAGACGTGCTCGATTATGTGGAGAACCACGACTTTGAAGTCCTCGTCGTGCTGGGTGCCGGCGACCTCGACAACTACGTGCCGCAGATTGAGAAGATTCTTGAGGCGAAGGTAAAGTGAGAAGATAATACAAGTGTAATACAGAAGAATTAATAAAGTAAAGAGCCAAGGACAGATGCGCCATATATACAAGAGGCTGATACTGATACTGCTTGATACCGCACTGATGGTGTACGTTATTCTGGCAATGTTCTCGTTCAACAAACCGGACGAGTCCAAGAAGGTGTGTTCGGAGGTGAACATACAGATTGCCGACCAGAACGCCAACGGATTTCTCAGTGCCGCTGAAGTGAAGAAGATTCTCGTCAGCAACCGGATGTACCCCCTCAATATCAGGATGGCGGATGTCAAGCCGCGACAGATTGAGGACCTGCTCTGCCAAAGTCCGTTCGTAAATACCGCGGAATGCTATAAGACGCAGAATAACCACATCTGCATCAGCATTACCCAAAGACTGCCCATTATCCGCATAAAAAGCCAGCGTGGGGAGGACTATTACATTGATGACAAAGGTGGGATAATGCCTAATTCAAACTATACGTCCGACCTCATCATCGCCACAGGCAATATCAATCAGTGGTTTGCGCGCAACTATATCTCTCTCATTGCCGGTGCCATAATGGAAAACGACCTGTGGAAGAACATGATTGAGCAAATAAACGTATTGCCAGACCTCGGCATTGAACTCGTGCCACGCATCGGCGACCACGTGGTGTATATCGGCAACGTGCCGATGTCAAAGGTCATTCCCGAGCGGAAGAAACTGGTAGAGGCTTTTGTGAAGAAGAAGCTCACGCGTCTTGAGAAGTTCTACCGCTACGGCTTGAGTCAAGTAGGTTGGAACAAATATCCATACATTAATCTGGAATTCGACAACCAAATAATTTGTAAGAAACATAAACAGCAATCTGAAAACAATAATTAATATGCCAGCAAAGGATTTTATAGTAGCAATAGAATTGGGCTCGTCAAGGCTCCGCGGTATTGCAGGGCGCAAGAACAGCGACGGGAGCATTACAATCTCCGCTGTCGCAAGCGACGACTCTTCGACTTATATCCGCAAGGGTATTGTGTATAACATCGAGAAAACGGTGCAGAGCATAACCAACATCGTGAACAAACTCAAGACTGTTCTCAACAGGGAGATATCGCAGGTATATGTGGGAGTGGGCGGCCAGTCCATACTCAGCGTGAAGAACGAGATTACCCGCGACCTCGCGAAAGATACCATCGTAACACAGCAGATGGTGAACGAGCTGATGGATGCCAACCGCAACAAGGCGTATGCCGACAAGGAGATTCTGGATGTGGCGATACAGGAATACAAGGTGGGCAACGACCTGCAGAGTGATCCTGCCGGCATACAGGCAGACCGTCTGACGGGTAATTTCCTCAATATCCTTTGGCGCAAGGCATTCTACGACAAACTCAATGATTGCTTCGACCGTGCAGGCATTAATATCGCGGAGCTTGATATCGCACCGCTCGCACTTGCCGACTGCATTCTCGATGATACGGCGAAGCGTGCTGGATGTCTGCTCGTTGACCTTGGCGCTGACACCACAACAATGCTCGTATACCACAAGAACATCCTTCGTCATATCGCCGTGATTCCACTTGGAGGGAAGAACATCACGAAGGACATCTCCTCCCTGAACAACGACGACATGGAGACAGCCGAGAAGATGAAGATAAAATACGGCTGTGCATATACCGAGGCGCAGGACCGCGACAAGACCCTTGAATACTCCATCGACGTGGACCACAAAGTGTCAAGCGTGAAATTCCAGCAGGTCGTAGAGGCAAGAATGCAGGAAATCATCGAGAACGTATGGGCACAGGTTCCGCCCGAATACCAGGACAAGCTCAATGGCGGTATCGTGTTGACGGGTGGCGGCGCCAACCTGAGGAACATCGAGACGGCATTCCGCAAGCGCACGAAAATAGAGAAGGTCACTACAGCCCTGTTCATCCGCGACACCGTGAACTCCAACGGCAAGGGCAACACCGTGCCGCATGACGGAACGATGAACACGCTGCTCGGACTTATGATGAAGGGCGACATAAACTGCGACGGCGGTGACCTCGACCTGCAGCAGAACATATTCAACAAAGACGCCGAGCCGACGACCCTCAAGTCGGGTGCCGATGCCGGGGCCGGTGATGTGCCGATGACTGTGCAGACCGGTACGGGCAGGGTGCCTACGCCTAACGACAAGATGATCCAGGAGAAGCAGAACGACAAGAAGGAATGGGAAAAGGCCGTGCAGGACAATACCATCGAGGCATACGAGCGCTACAAAGCCACCTATCCTGGCGGAGAGTATGTGGCCCAGGCAAACGAGAAGATAGAGGAAATGAAGCGCAAGGAAAGCTTCGGAAGCAGATGGGGAATATTTAAGAGAAAGATAAAAGACTTCATCACTGAGGCCGAGGATGAATAAACGCCGTCCGGCCTTATTCGGGCGGAGCATTTTCCCTTCATATGATAACAGAAAAAAAGACAAGATAATTATGGCAGACGACAAGAAATTAGGCAGAATGGTATCAGCCTTTGGCGAACCTGACAAGCCAAACAGCATAATAAAGGTCATTGGTGTAGGCGGCGGCGGTGGCAATGCCGTGAACCACATGTATAAGGAAGGCATCCACGACGTTACTTTCGTGCTTTGCAATACCGACAAGAAGGCTCTCGACGACTCTCCGGTGCCTGTTCACCTGCAGCTCGGCGAAGAGGGACTCGGAGCCGGAAACGACCCCGAGACCGGAAAGCAGAAGGCTGAAGAGAGCGAACAGGAGATACGCAACATGCTCAACGATGGCACCAAGATGGTGTTCATCACAGCCGGAATGGGTGGTGGAACAGGAACGGGAGCCGGTCCGGAAGTGGCACGCATAGCCAAGTCGATGGATATCCTCACCGTGGGAATCGTCACGATACCATTCAAGTGGGAAGGCAAGAAGAAGATTCTGCAGGCACTCGCCGGTGTGGAGCGCATGGCGAAGAACGTTGATGCGCTGCTCGTAATCAACAACGAGCGCCTCTTCTCCATCTACGGACAGCTTTCCGTGGAGGATGCCTTTGGCAAGGCCGACGACACACTGAGCGTTGCGGCAAAGAGCATTGCAGAAATCATCACCATGCACGGAATAATCAACCTCGACTTCAACGACGTGAAGACGGTATTGAAGAATGGCGGCGTAGCGCTGATGAGTACAGGCTTCGGCGAGGGTGAGGACCGTATGAAGAAAGCTATCAATAACGCCCTCCATTCGCCGTTGCTCAACGACAACGATGTTTACCATTCCAAGAAGATACTCCTCAGCGTTTCCTTCTCAGGAGGGAAAGACGGCAAGAGTGCGCTGATGATGGAGGAGATGTCGGCAGTGACCGAATTCATGGATGGATTCGACGATGACATCGAAACGAAATGGGGACTCTCCACCGACCCTGAGCTGGGCGACAAGATCAAGGTTACCATCCTCGCCACGGGCTTCGGCGTGAAGGTGGAAGACGGCAAGATGAACATCACCGACAAGCTCGCCATGAGCGCTGCCGACCTGCGCAAAAAGCGTGAGCAGGAGCAGGCCGAGCAGATTCTCATACAGAACTACTACGGCAATACGGGCAACGGCGAGGAGCGTTTCTCGCCCCGCTGCTTCATCTTCAGCAATGAAGACCTGGACAACGACAACCTTATCTCCGCCGTGGAGACAACGCCTACCTACAAGCGCTCCAAGATACAGTATGACGACCTTGTGAAGCAGTCAAAGGGCGACAACGTGGCCAGCGGCGCGTCGGCAGCACCGAAGGCAGCTCCCGTGTCGGGCACGATAAAGTTCATGTAAGTCGTCAGTATCGAAATTCATGTAAATCATATAATTCAACAAACGAGAAGAGGGATTGCATGCAATTCCTCTTTTTTTTAAAACTAAAAAAAAGCTATGTTGTACGATCAAGTAAGCAATGACATCAAGGAGGCTATGAAAGCCCGCGACAAGGTGCGTCTGGAGACCTTGCGCAACATCAAGAAGGTATTCATCGAGGCAAAGACCGCCCCTGGAGCCAACGACACCCTTGAAGATGCCGCAGCCCTGAAGATTCTCGCCAAGCTCGCCAAGCAGGGCAAGGAGTCAGCCGAGACCTTCAAGCAGCAGAACCGCGAGGACCTCGCCGAGGAGGAACTGGCACAGGTCCGCGTAATCGAGGAATATCTCCCCAAGCCGCTCACGGCAGAAGAGATAGAGGCAAAGGTAAAGGAAATCATCGCCCAGACAGGTGCCTCGTCAATCAAGGAGATGGGCAAGGTGATGGGCGTTGCCAGCAAGCAGATGGCAGGCAAGGCAGACGGCAAGATGATTTCAGACATCGTGAAGAAACTGTTGGCGTAAATAGCTGACGAAACTTTAATCCGCACTAGCATATGAAAGATAAAAGCTGGTGCGGTTTTATAAATTTGATACTATCATAAAACAACCGGATAATAAATTCTGTAATTATGAATATAAAAGGCATCATAGAATATCGTAAGAAAACAATCTTGGCATGTTGCATATTCATCGTCGCGTCCTCTGTTATAGCATTTTTCTATATGATATCTAATATTTGTGCTGTCAATTATCCACAGGAACTTACAGGTATAGATTCTTTATGTGATACACATCCATATATAGCTAAGGCAAAATTGAAGGATATTGCTTATAAATATAATAAAGAGGCGGATGAAAATAATTGGTATTACAGATTTCTCGTTCTAAAGGCAGCTGTAAAATCCAATGAGGATTGTAATAATAGTTCAGAGATAAATGATGTCGTGAAATTCTATGAGAAGTCAGGCAATAAGGAGCTTCTGCCACAAGTTTATTATTGTGCAGGATGTATATACAGAAATCTAAAAGACATAACCTCCTCAAACCAATATTTCCTAAAATGTCTGGAAATAGTAAAAGACACACAAAATAAGGTGTTATTACCTCTATGCAATTATCAGTTGGGATATAACTTTTCGATGCAGAGTCTATACAAAGAGGCTTTGCCGTATCAGATTAAGTCTTTATTTTATCATAAAAAATACAACAACAAGTCGCGTATCCTATCAGATTATGAAGAATTAGCCTGGACGTATGGGAATATGGGTAATAAAGATAAGGCTTTTGAGTATATAAAAAAAGCCAATGTTATGGCATATAGCATTAGGGATACGAGCAAGATTTCAGAGACAGAGTGTCAGCTTGCAATACATAATATGGAATTTTATCAGCTGAATCAGGCGAGAAAGCATATAGATATCGCACTTGCTTATCCGAATGGAAACAATAAAAGTGCATTATATTCCACTGCTCTTGAGATATATTCTAAGTTAGGAATTATAGAAAAAGCTAAAACTTTTTGCGATTCTACAATCAGTATCGGCAATATCTACGGGAAAAGATATGCGTATTGGTGGCTTGCCTTATACAATAATAGAAATGGCGAACAGCTTGCAACGCATGATTGTATACAAAAATATAAAGATTATTCTGACTCTGTTAGTAATGCGCTTTCTGCAGAAGCATCAGCCAAAGCCAATGCCTTGTATAACTACAATATAAGGGAGAAGGAAAATATCGCATTG
>OQVU01000955.1_pt1 | contig 11331 bp, 15 predicted proteins | sample 1691611 | NCBI WGS metagenome assembly OQVU01 (sample SAMN03418272, study PRJEB22391) | human gut metagenome | biome: human-gut; feature: organic feature; material: feces | host: Homo sapiens | place: Tanzania | collected 2013-01
AAAACTGAATATGTAATTTGGTTTTAATGTCCCTCCATGATGTCCCTCCGTTTTCTCGGTTGGGGCATCGGGAGATGACTTAAAATAATAGATGCCGGTGTGTTGGAATTGGCAGACGAGGCGGACTCAAAATCCGTTGGGCTAATAACCCGTGCGGGTTCGACCCCCGCCACCGGCACCACACTTTGAAAGCTCGTAAACCCTTGATACGACTGGGTTTGCGGGCTTTTCTTTATGCTCTGTGCGCTTATGTACTGTCCCTCCCGCATCATCATATTTGCCGTTTGCAGGCTGATTTTAGGAGGGACATCGGAGGGACATAAAGTATCATGCGGAGGGATATACGCCCAAAATCGCATTGGCAGACGCAATCTTCGAGTTGAAATTCAGGTGCGTGTAAATGTTTGAGGTGGTCGAAATATCACTGTGCCCCAACCATTCCTGAATTTCTTTCAGGCTGACACCATTTGCATACAACAGACTTGCACAACTATGACGAAGATCATGGAAACGGATCTTCCGCATACCGTTCTTTTGCAGGATCAGTGGGAAATGCTGTGTGATATATCCGGGCTTCACAAGCTCACCGATTTCATTGACATAGATATAATCGACAAACTTCCTGCAATAAGATTTCCCGCACAGCTTTCGGTTCAGCTCCTGTTCCGTTTTCAGACGATGCAGCAATTCCTCAAATGGCGGCACAAGCGGCAGGCTGCGATAGCTGGCCTTTGTCTTTGTCCTGTCCTTTTGAATGATCTTGCTCTTGCCGTCTATGGTCGCCTGCGTAACGGTGTGCCGAATCGTAATCGTCTTTTTCTTGAAGTCGATGGCATCCCATTTCAGACCTACCGCCTCGCTTCGGCGCAAACCGTAAAACGCACCGAGGATCACGCCAAGCTCAATGGGATCACCACGGACAACTTCAAAAAGATGGTTCAGCTCATCCTCCTCATAGAAGCTGCCAACGAACTTTTCCTTCTTGGGCCGTTCAATCCGGTCTGCCGGATTCGAGTCAATCAGGCCGAGTTTGAAAGCGTGCTGCAAGGCTTTACGAATATTGGCGTGACGGTGTATGACCGTGTTTGCGGAAACACCCCGCACCGCCAATTCGTAGGTGTAGTAATCTTGTATATGCTTTGGCGTGACCTCGCACAGAGCCAGTCCGGGGTGGTGTTCCTCAAAGTACGGAATGACTTTGCTTTTTATCGTCATAGAATACGCTCCGTAAGTTGTTTCCTCCACATTCTTTTTTGTCATATCCAGCCAGTCGAGCAGAAATGCCGTAAAAAGAATTGTGCCTGCGGGGGCTTTGCCTGTGCTGCGTTCGATTGCTCTTGCCTCTAATTCGGCTTCTTTTTCGGCACGAGCTTCGGAAAGCATTTTTTCGGCACGCTTTTTGTTTCCCTTTACGGTTAGGCCCGTGGACTTCGACGGTGTGTGCCGTTTACCGTATTCGTCCACATAGTTCAGTACCATATGATAGTACCCGTTTTTTTCTCGCAGATGTCCTGCTACCATAATAAAACCTCCTTTGATTGGTACAGCGTAGATTCATCTGCCATTGACATTTATATTGTAGCAGAAAGAACCCCATAGGCCAAATGTGCAAACGAGGTTTTACGCAGTAGATTTATCTATCAATTCCAAGTATTCCAGAATGTTGAGCTTCGGGATTCGATAACGGCGGCCGACGATAAAACTCTTGATTTTGCCGGACTTCAAAAGCCGATAAGCGGTTTTGTCGCAGATACCGCCGAGCATTTCACACATCTGCTGGACATTGACCACATCGTGATAGTCGGTAAATAACAGCTTGTAGGCCGTCTGTGATTCCATAGGCCGCCTCCTTACCGCTTCTTCGGCACAAGCTCATAGTCATACCCTTTCCGCTGATTACAGTAGGTACAAGTGTCCTTCGCCACCTGCAACGGGTCGATCCTGCGTAAATAATAAGCACCCGTGCCGTAGAAATTATCGGCGCAGGTGCTGCAAAGGCAGAGGATCAGTTTTTTCGGGACGCTTTCGATCAGACCGATGCTGACCGCCAGCGCATGATTGATGCCGCAAATGTGCTTTTCGGACAGATGCCCGATGAAGTTTCCCAAGCGGCGCTTATCCACGGTTCGCAGTTGTTCCAAAAGGACGATAGAGGGCAATTCCAAGCCGTTTTCGGCGTCGATGTAGTAATGGGTAGGTAGTTTCGGCTTTGCGTCCTTTTTGCTTGTAATAGAAGCGATAATTACCGTAGGACTGTGCTTGTTGCCGACATCGTTCTGAATGATAACGACGGGGCGATAACCCTCTTGTTCCGAGCCGATCCCGTGTCCTAAATCAGCGTAATACATATCGCCTCGTAAATATGTGTGATTCATAGTGTTACTTGCTCTGTAATTATTTTTGAATGTGGATATCCTACATATCGAAAATGCCAAGGTTCATGTGAAATTCCTGTTATACTTTCTTTATCCTTGGCATAGCGCTCAATAAAACCGTAATCGGGTGCTGCCTGCCTAAATTCTTCACAAATACCGCCATACGGGAAATCAGGACGGATAAAATCTATGTCCGGCTTGTTCAGTCCTAAATCAATCGCAAGTCCTGTTTGATGTTCGCTGTGATTTGGCAAAGCAACATACTTTCGTGTAAACTCCTCTCCGTTATCTTTAAGAGAAGTATTATATATATTTACTTGTTCCTCTAAGGTTCGATATCCGCTTACAGGAACAATAGCGTTCCCTGATGAAATCTTTTGGAATATAAGCTGTAATGCGTTGGCAGCTTCACGGCTCAAAAGGGTTTCTTCATAGCGGCTGTTAAGAGAAACATAAAACTTTCTGCTGTTATCTCTGTACGGATGCCGAGCGTTTACAAGCAGCAGATCACCTTGATATATTTGTTCTTTTCTTAGAGTTACTGTTTTCATCATTCCACATACAGACTTATCAGCTTGTCCAACATATCCGCAAAGGACAGACCGATACCTTTCATCATATTTGGATAGCGACTGTGGGAGGTAAGTCCCGGTATGGTATTCACTTCATTAAAAATGATCTCATTGGAAGGTGTATTTCTTCACAGCGTCCTCCTTTCAGGCATAGTAAGGGCAGGCCGCCGATTGCAGCCTGCCCCGTATGCCGTATTGTTTTGTTATCTACTGTCCCGGTTAGGCGAATTGCGGATAACGCCGTACACATCGTCCACAAAATACCGTCCGGCAAAGGGATTGAATATTGCGTGACATTTCACGCCGTTATATTCTGCCAGATAGTCGTTGTCGCCCAAGCGCCTGATAATCGTCGCTTCACCGAGAACATGGGTTTCTCCCTGTTTCAGAGAGTGGATATAGCACTCGCATTTTTCCATTGCAATTTTCCTCTCTTTCAGCCTGTAATCAGGGTAAGGATTTCCTTTGCAAAGGTGATGACAATGCCGCCTGCAAGGGTGAGAAATCCGTTGGAACGCTGGCTGGGGTCGTGGGACTGAAAAGACAATCCCACCTGCACAATACCCCAGCCGAGCAGAATCAAACCGACCGCACGAATCAGGCCGAAAATAAAGTCACTCAAATTGTTTACAACGGTGATTGGGTCGCCTGCGGCAAACGCCGTCACCGAGCAGCCAAGGGTAAAGGCAAGCGCCATAACGACAGCGCAGTAAAAGCGGAATCCCTTTTTCACTTTGCAGGGCATAGGCAGCTTGTTCGTGGTCTTTTTCTTATTGGTGTTCTTCATATTGCAATCCTCCTTAAATTGAAAATAGAGCTTCTATATCCTCGTCGGAAAGAAGCTCGTAATCGGGTTCTGTTTCTTCCATATCGGGAATGTCCTCTGCGGGGATTCCCGCAAGGGAGAGCGTGGCGACGGCGTGTTCCGTCCTGCCGTGTTCATAGGGCGCGGCGCTGCCGTCCGTGGTAAGAGATACATTCGGGTGTTTCAAGATGTCGTACTTTTCGTCCATAATCGGCAATTCACCGCGGATAAACAAAAGGGCGCAGCGGTTATCCAGCATACGAACCTCGTCCGGCGTCATAAGCTCACGCCCGGAAATCTGATAATTCGTGCTGTAATTACCGTTACGCCCCGACGATTTGCCGTAGGTGTTGGTGTCAATAGTGGCCTTGCCGAGATAGGATTCTGAAATCAACTTGTGGGTCGAGGTTTCGTTGCCGCCGAGGTAAAGAAACTCGTCGCAGTTGCCTAAAATGCTTTCCCATTCCTTTTCAAATAAGGCTTTAAGAGCCGCTATATTTTGCAGGATAATTGAAACAAACACCTGCCTTGAACGCATAACCGCCAGAATCTTTGAAAAGTCGTCGGGTAAGCTGACATTGCTGAACTCGTCCATCAGGAAGTGGACGGGGACGGGCAGACTGCCGCCGTACTTGTGGTCGGCAAGGTAAAAAAGCTGCTGGAATAGCTGCGTGTATAAGATACTGACAAGAAAATTAAAACTTGTGTCGTTATCAGGAATCAGCGCCAATAAGGCAACTTTCTTTTCACCAAGCGACGGCAAATCCAATTCGTCCGTAGCGGTCAGCGCCGCCAGAGAGGACAGGTTGAATTTTTCAAGCCTTGCCGCCAAAGTGATCTGAATACCACGACACCCTTACGGGTATTGTTTTTGGTGGCGGAGATCGTCACCGTTTCCGCCGGGGCTGCTTCGGCAGTGATGGTCAGCGTATTGCCGCTGATTGCAAAGATGATCCCTGCCTGCTCGGAGGAAAAGGTGTAATCACTCAGCACACCGTTGGTATCGGTCAGCGTAGCCGCATAACGGCTTCCATCCCAGTTCAGCTCGACCGTCTGTGCCTTGCCGGTGCCCCGTGCCATGAAGCTGGGGACGATGGTGTGCTTTTTCACGCTGGCTTCCATGCTGTCATAATAGGCAGAAAAGCGGCTGTACAGCGGGTGGCTTGTCCGATAGACGGATTTCACAGCATCTGCGCTGCCGGGGTCAATATGATTAAAATTGGCGTCCCGTTCCCCGACGACCGTTTCCCATACCAGCACCTGCGTTGCCATCATGTGGGCCAGCTTGTCGGCATCCGCATCATTCTGAGAACGCCAGCCAAGGGATAGATTCCCCTGATAGCCGTACTGCATGATCCGCCCAAGCAGAGTCTTGATGGTGTCAGCGTCGATGGTGCTGTTGCACTCGGAGGGATAGTCCTTCCAGTAATCTTCGCCGTAGCGAGCGTAGGTTCTTTCCAGCAGACGGGGTACCCCCGGTTCGATGCAGTAACAGGCCGGGCCGTTAAAGTCCCCGATGGTGTGCAGCGTCGTCATCCAAGTCTTTTCACCGGATGTCCAGCCGTTCATATAGTGGAGTTCGTCGTGCCCCCATGTGCCGCTGGTGTCCAAATTGGCATCTCCATCTCTGGGAAATGCCACAGAATAGGACTTTGCTGTTTCCGCCGGAACCGATGTGGCAAGGGCAGTCACACTGCTTCCCAGAATAGTAGTGAAGCAGATCAATAGAGCCAAAAGCCCCGAAATGCTCCTGCGATAAAACTTTTTCATTTGTTTACCTCCTTGTTGACATGAAAAAAAGCACCGCATTACTGCGACGCTTCCTTCTATGTGTGAAACTACGCGTACCCGATATAGAGCAGATAGCTGTTGGTGCCGACTGCTTCGCACCATACCCAAATATCCGTGATGGTTTCATCTGCGGCATAGCGATTCAGACGGGAACAAATATCCCGTTCAAGATAGATACAGTCCGCATCTGCATCAATAGGTGTATCCCAGCAATCGACCGCAGAGCTTTCCGGCCGTAGTCCCACGCTTTCGGCGTAGGCTTTGGCATAGTCGATCCAAGTCTGGATGTCAAACTCCGGCTCGGCAGGTTCTTCTGCGGCAGACGGTTCGGTTTCCTGCATCGGCGGTTCGGTGGGTACTGCCGGTGGCGGCTCGGATGCTTTCGGCGGCGCAGGTTCCGTAGTGCCGCTCTCGGTCGGCAACTGAGCATTGTCCACGGTTGGTGTTGAAACCTCCGGCGGTATTTCCACCATTTCGGATTCTGCGGCATTTTCAGTAGCAATCTCTGTACTTTCCGAAGCAGAAACGGTTGTGTGCTCCTGCGGCGCAATGCTCTGCACAGGCTCGGTCATGGCCGTTTCCTCCGAAGATGGCGTCCCCTCGGAATAGTCTGCATTTGCACAGCCCGAAACAGAAAGTGCCAGCAGCACCAAAGCGGCGATCATCCACGCTTTTCTCATGTTCGCAAACCTCCTTTGCCGTTTCATTGTACGGTCTGCCGCAGAAAATGGCAAAGCTGCAAGAACTGCCGCCCTTGTAAATTCTCTTTTTCGGGAAGTACAGGTAGTTTTGAGGGGGAGAGGTGTGGAGAGGGGGAACACACAAGCACCGCCGTACACTCATCAGAAATGGGTATGGCTGTCCCTTGGTAGTGAAATTCTACCGTTCGGCTTCACGGTCACGCTGCCGTTTGCGGTATAGCTCCAACGCTTTAATAATGGTATCTTCGATTTTCTGTGCGGGCGTCCCCGGCGCAAAATATTTGCTGATACGCTCTTTCGACATTTTGAACTGCTCTTTCTGATTCGGCTTTTCCTCCTGCATGATGGAGAGGATGACTTCTTCGGTCAGCTTACCGCCCTTGCTAAACTCCTTCATTTTAATGGCCTGCGCCAAAGACGGCGTGCAGTCCTCGCATTCCATGGTGCTGTACAGGGCTTCCTGCTGTTTAGGGGAAAGGTAGGAAAGCTCCACAGCAGGGCGAAAAGCGATTTTTCCGTCGTCCACCATTTGCAGGATGGAGGGGATCAGCTCGGTCAGGCGGATATAGCGGTAAATCTGCGGCTGACTGTCACTACCTTTTTGACTAAGCTGTTGGGCTGAGGTAATTCCTTTTAACTTATTATCCAATGGAGAAGAAGTTAAATCCGTCCTCTGACCCTGCCGTTTCATCGCATCCAGCTTCATTTTATAGGCAAATGCTTTTTCGGACGGCAGGATCATTTCTCTTTGCAGGTTGCTGTCCACCATGATAATGGTCGCTTCATCATCGGTGAGATCACGGACGATACAGGGAATTTCCGTTAGTTCAGCCAGAGCAGCCGCAAACTTTCGCCTGTGGCCTGCGACCATTTCATAGCCGCCGTCCTCTTTCGGTCGGACAAGAGCCGGAACTAAAACGCCGTATTTTCGGACACTCTCTACCATTTCAGCCATTGCCTCGTCCTGCTTGACCTTGAACGGGTGGTTCGGAAAGTCGGAGATTTCAGCGGGATTCAGCGTCACGACCTTTTCAAGCTGCGATTCCGCACGGCTTTCATTGGTGGAGAACAGGTCATCGAGCGGCGTCATCCCTAAATCTCTCGTTTTTACGCTCAATCTCCAACACCTCCTTTGTCAGCGCACGGTATGCGGCGGCGACCTTACCGTTTTTGTCGTAAGCATAAATGCTCTTGCCTCTGCTGCTGGTTTCGGCGGCTCTCACGGAAAAGGGTATTTCCGTTCCAAACACACGGATCTTCTCGCCGTAGTGGGCGCGCAGAGAAGCGATGATCTCCTTTGCCTCGTTGGTACGGCTGTCCACCATCGTAAAAAGGATGCCGTCAATTTTCAGCTTGGGATTGATCTGCCGTTTGACCTTTGCGATGGACTGCATCAGCAGATCCAGCCCCTTTGCCGACAGAAACGACGGCTGCGATGGAATGATCACGCTGTCCGCCGCGGCCAGTGAGTTGATCGGCATCATACCGAGCGACGGCATACAGTCAATGAGGATATAGTCGTAATGGGGCTTGACCGCATTGATATATGTCCGCAGCACGCTTTCCCGGCTCATGGCGTTGATCAGCCGGATCTCCATACCGGACAGCTCAATGTTCGCCGGGAGCAGGTCAACGCCCTCACCGTGATGCAGAATACCGCAGCCGTCCGGGATGGGGGTATCGTCGATCACATTCTGCATGATGTCTGCCAGCGTAACGGGCAGCTCATCCGGTTTCGGGTAGCCGAGGGAGAGGGTCAAAGAGCCTTGCGCATCTGCGTCAATGAGCAGCACCCGCTTGTTCTGTTGGGCAAGCCCGATGCCGAGGTTAGCGGTGGTCGTGGTTTTGCCCACGCCGCCCTTTGGGTTCGTCACTGCGATCACTTTGCAATTCGCCATATGGGTTTCCTCCTTTGCATAAATTTAGCCGCCTGCGGCGAAGCAGACGGCTATGTACGGGTATGGAAAAAGCCATCTGCATTTCTGCAAATGGCTTAAAGATCAAACCCTCGCTTTGAGTGTCTTACTGTATTCCGCATAATCCTCGCTCAGCACATAATCGATCACGCAGGCTTTGGGTATAAGGTATGTACATCTGATATAAAAGTGTTTGACCTTATTTGCCCGCATTATTTTTCGGGCTGTACTGTCACCGATACCACCAAGCATTGTTTGAAATTCGGGTAAAGTGACAACATCAGGATATGAAGCAAAAAGTTTCTCATAGTGTGCGCGTGTTTTCATAGCCGTACCTCTTTTTCTGAAAATGTGTTGTCAATGGCAGAGAAATACGCTATAATATGTTTGCGATTTATGAATCTATTGCGTGTGCTGTTGTGCTCCGTTTGTGGGTAACATCCCTCCGATGTCCCTCCAAAATCTAAAATTTCCGTCAAAATCGAAAAGAGCGGAAATGGCAGACGAAACGGAGCTTTTCTGCATATCAGCTTCAAAAACAGTAGTATTGGCAAGACTTTTTGGTGTCCGTCAACGACCTCCGCAGGGGGCTGAGTTCGTCTGTGTTCCGTGTGGAGCAAATAACTCAAAATCCGTTGGGCTAATAACCCGTGCGGGTTCGACCCCCGCCACCGGCACCATAATAGAAGAACTCTAATTTGGATACAATTAGGGTTCTTCTTTTTTGCACCCCACCCGATTGAGAAATCCCTTATCGCAAGGGATTTTCAGACTTCTCGCACACGAAGGCCAAATTGACGAAAGCCTCGGCAGAGCAAGCTGTCGGGGCTTTTCGCAGTTTTTGGGCGAATGTCTGCCACTTCTCATACAGTAATCGTGTGCGAGATACCCACCGCTCGTTTTAATCATAACCACCGGCCGAGCCGGTGGTATGCACTAGCCCCCTTGGGGCATGCCCATGGCCGAGCCTATAGGCTCATCGAAAAGTCTGCCAACCGCGCAGCTTTCTGATATGTACCCATTTTTCTGGACACCATCATTTGAATTGAATAATTAGCATCACATCATGGATGTTTCCCGGAATTTTACGGGAGGCATCCATTTTGTTTTGGCTTGAATTCGTCTGTTGTTGTAGTAATCAATGTAGTCGGCAATTGCTTTCGAGAAGATTTCAAAAGAGGGATATTCCTTTTCATACCCGTAAAACATCTCATTTTTCAATCGGCCAAAGAATGTTTCCATAATGCAATTGTCGTAGCAGTTGCCTTTCCTTGACATGGATTGAATGATCTTATGCTTCTGAAGCTCATCACGATATGCTGCGTGCTGGTACTGCCAGCCTTGATCCGAATGCATAATCAGTCCGTTCACAGATGGAAAACGTTCAAACGCCTTGCGAAGCATATCTTTAATCTGCTCCATATTCGGGCTGCGAGAAAGATTGTAGGAGATAATTTCGTTAGTATTCATGTCAAGGATTGGAGAAAGATAGCACTTTCCCCATGGCAAAGTAAACTGCGATACATCCGTTGTCCACTTTTGCAGAGGTCTGTCAGTGCTGAAGTCCCGGTTGATGATATTGGCTGCTACCTTGCCCACTTCACCCCGATAAGAGTGGTATTTCTCCTTGGGGCGTTTTCCGGCCAGCCCCAGCCGATTCATAATACGCTGCACTCGTTTATGATTCACCGGGAAGCCGCGCCGTGCAAGCTCCTGACATACTCGTCTTACGCCGTGCCTTCCCTTGTTTTCTTGGAAGATACTCTCAATTTTAGAGGATATATCTGCATTTCGCTCCTGAATTTTATCTGTTTTCACAATCTCATAGTAATAGGTGGACTTAGACAGACCCATTGCCACCAGCAGATATTTCAGGGGATATCCTTCCTCGCGGAGTTCTTTGACGAGCGCTGCTTTTTCGCCTTGAGTTGCGCCGCCCATCTTTCTTCTCTCAAGGCGATCTCTTTTTTATGACGGCATTCTCCGCTTCCAGATATGCAATTCTTGCCTTGAGTCGAATCATTTCTTCCCGCTCTGAAGGCGTCAACTCGGCTGGTTCGATTTTCTTCTTCATTTGGGGCTCCTTTGGTGGCCGCCCTTTTCGTAGTGTGGCCAATCCCTGATACCCCTCTATTTTATACCTTTTGACCCATTGATGCAACTGCCCACTGCTGATTCCTGCCGAAAAAGCCGTTTCCTTTACTGACCTTCCTGCCAGTACTTGGGCTACCAATTCGTATCTCTGCTCTGCTGTCCATTCCTTATTCTGATTCTTGTGCCGCAGCGCTTCCGGCCCACACGACTCCTCCATTCGAGCCCACCTGCGAATTATTTCGCGAAAGTTCCTTTCTTGTATGCCCTCCGGCGTTTCCGCCCATTTCCCTTGTCGGTATAACGCAACGCACATCCGCTTGTACTCGTAACTGTATTTCATATAGCTGTACCCCCAATACCGGGTGTCCAGTATTGGGGGTACATATCATTCACGGGCTGCCCCTAAAGGGGCTTTTGTTTATTTGCCCTCTGTTATTGGCTGACCCGTAAACGGGTCTACATGCTCCTTTATACTCATTCGGTCGTCTGTGTAATCTTCCTGTAGCTGATTTCGGATATACTCTTGGATTGCCTTCCTGTTCGCTCCTACTGTACTTACATAATAGCCCTGGCACCAGAAATGCCGGTTCCCATACTTGTACTTAAGGTTCGCGTACTTCTCGAAAATCATCAGGCTGCTCTTTCCTTTGAGGTAACCCATAATCTGTGCTACACTGTATTTCAGCGGTATCGATACGAGCATGTGAATATGATCTTTGCACGCCTCTGCTTCTATAATTTCTATTCCCTTGTATTCGCATAGCTTTCGTAACATTTGCCCGATGTCCATCTTTATCTTCCCGTAAATAATTTGGCGTCGATATTTGGGGGCGAATACGATATGATATTTGCATTCCCACTTCGTGTGTGCTAAACTGTTAGTGTCAAGTTTCATCTGGACTTGATTCCTCCTATGGTTATGTAATGGCGGTTGGCAGACCACCATTACTATAACCATAGGAGGATCCTTTTTCTAGGGAACCTCTGATTAAATCGCAAGAGTGGTCAGCGAGGGATTTTGTTTCCAAATTGAGGTTTGGAAATCGCAGGAATCCTTTTCGTATTTCAAGATTTTCA
>OQVU01000961.1_pt1 | contig 11309 bp, 13 predicted proteins | sample 1691611 | NCBI WGS metagenome assembly OQVU01 (sample SAMN03418272, study PRJEB22391) | human gut metagenome | biome: human-gut; feature: organic feature; material: feces | host: Homo sapiens | place: Tanzania | collected 2013-01
CGAGTTAAATGCGACCACCAAAGCACAGGATTCGCTTCCTGTGTTTTGGTGGATCGAGCGATCCAAATCTAACAAGAAGGAGGAAAAGCGAAATGCCAAACTGTAAAACCATAGCGATATGCAACCAAAAAGGCGGCGTGGGGAAAACAACCACGGCAGTAAACCTCGGCATTGGATTGGCTATGCAGGGCAAAAAGGTGCTTCTCGTGGATGCTGACCCGCAGGGCGACCTTACTACCTGCCTCGGTTGGCAGGACACGGACAGCTTGCCGCAGACCCTTTCCAATAAGCTATCAGCGGTAATGCGGGAAGAATAGCAAGACCCGTTCTCCGGCATTCTCAGCCACGAGGAAAAGGTTGACCTTGTTCCGTCAAACCTTGACCTTTCAGCGTTGGAGATGAGCCTTGTGACCGCAATGAGCAGAGAGAGCGTGATGAAAAACTATCTCAGCCAAGTGAAGGACAGATACGACTATGTACTGATACCCGACCGCAATGGAAAAGTTCGCTTCGCAGATAATGACCAGCAAATCGCCGGTACGCTCCTGCGAAGATATTGACGAAACCGCACTGTCTTACGCTGAAATCAAAATGCTGGCGACCGGCAATCCCTACATCAAAGAGAAGATGGACTTGGACATTCAGGTTCAGAAGTTGCGGCTCTTAAAGTCCAGCTTCCTTTCCGAAAAATATGCTTTGGAGGACAAGATCATCAAGTTCTATCCGCAGGAGATCGCACGGCGCTCTGATGTAATTGCGGGATTGAAATCCGATATGGAAAGAGTGGCAGAGCACCCTAAGCCGTCTGATGAAACCTTTATTGGTATGACGGTCAAGGGTGCGTTCTATTCAGAGAAAGCGGATGCCGGCAACGCCATCTTGGAGGCGTGTAAGGCAATGACGAATCCCGACCCCATTCCCCTCGGTGAGTACCGTGGCTTTACGATGGAGCTGTACTTTGAAGCAAGAGAATACAAGGTGCGGCTCAAGGGTGAACTTGGCTATCCCGTAACCCTCGGCACGGACACCTTCGGCAACATCACCCGCTTGGATAATGCGCTGGAGGGGCTTCAAAAGCGTTTGGAGATGAACGAAATGGAGCTTGACAACATCAAAAAGCAGTTTGAAACTGCGAAGGTCGATGTGGAAAGACCGTTCCCGCAGGAGGAAGAATTGAAAGCCAAGACCGACCGGCTGAACGAACTCAACGCCCTGCTCAATGTGGATAAGCGTGAGAACGAGATCGTCGGCGGTGAACCCGATGAGGGTGAAGAACCGCCCGAAAAGAAACCGAGGGACTTGGAAAGATAGCCGAACCTCTTGACAATCGTTATCATATATGATAACATTATAATGGACTGGAAGGGAGGGTTTTGTATGACCGAAAAGGAACTACTGGCGGCAAGACAGAGCATCGTGCAGAAGCTGACGCAGGCAAGACTGGAAAAAGGATTGTCGCAGGAGCAGCTTGCAAAGCGTATCGGAACCCAGCGTTCCAACATCTGCCGCATCGAAAAAGGAACGCAAAACCTCTCCCTTGACCTGATGATCAAGATCGCAGAAGCGCTTGATAAGGATGTGTCCGTAATGCTTGAAGAAAGGAGCAGCACAATGGAAAAAGTATATAGCCTGCGCCTTTATGATGAAACACTGCTGACCTTCACGCTGGAGGAAAGAGGCTTGGAGGGCTTGCAGGCGACAATTCTTCACACCGAAACGGCAAAGCAAAAGCTGTTTCCCCTCGACTTGGAGCTGACAAACGAGGGCATTGTGAAGTGGCTGGAACGACGGGTGATTCCGAAGAACCGGCAGTTTGTAGATGAAATCTTAAAGACGCTGGGACTGAGCGTAAACAACACGAAGGGCATCATTGATGTCTGTATGGGGCTGTCCCTCAACGACAGCTATTGGGTCGTCCCCGCCGACTTTGACGGCAAGTATGCCGATTATAACCTCTATGAAAACCGCTTCTCCGAAGCGCTGTCGCTGGTAGCTTATACCGGCGTGGGCGGCAGTCGGGAGGCATTCTCCACCTCACCGGAGCTGACTACCAACGGTATGCTGCGGAAGGCTTGGAGGTTCGTGGAGGGTGACGGCATCTATCTGTATAAGGGCGGCACGGAGGGCGCTGCGAACACCGGAAACGAGCCGTACAGCGAGTATTATGCCTGTCAGATCGCAGACAAGATGGGCATCGGCTGTGTACAGTACGACTTGGAAAACTGGAAAGGTATCCTTGCCTCCAAGTGCCGGCTGTTCACGGATATTGATACCTCTTTCGTCCCTATCGGGCGTATTCTCCGCAAGACGACGCTGAAAGCCTGCCTGGATTATTACAAGACCTTGGGCGACAAGTTCTACGAGCAGCTTTGCAGTATGCTGGTTTTCGACGCCCTGATTTACAACGAGGACAGACACTTCGGCAACTTCGGCTTACTGCGGAACAATCACACGGGCGAAATTATCGCCCCTGCACCCATCTTCGACAACGGCTTGTCGCTGTTCAACTATGCAATGCCGGATGATTTCAAGAACCTGCGTGCGTATGCAAAGACCCGTTCCAATCCCTACCGCATTTCCTATGAGGATGTGTGTAAAGAGGTAATGGGTGCAAAGCAGAAAGCGCAGCTGCGGCGAATGGTGGACTTCAAGTTCACCCGTCATCCGTCCCTCAATTTGCCGGAGCAGCGGCTGACAGCCATTGAAAAGCAGCTTGGAGAGCGCACAAGAGAGCTGCTTTCCATTCCGGTTCAGAGAAGTGCAAAGCGCAAAAACGAGCCGGAAACAACGGAGGGAAACAGATGATTTTATTCTTTTCTGCCACAGGAAATTGCAAATATGTTGCAACCCGCCTGACACAGGCTGCGGAGCAGGAGATGCTCTCCATTGCGGACTGCGTCAAAGAAAACAGATGTGATTTTGCAGATGAAACCGTCGGCATTATTTCCCCAACCTATGATTGGGGGCTGCCGAGCATCGTGAAGGAGTTTTTGGAGAAGGCATCGTTTCAGACCGGCTATCTGTACTTTATTGCCACCTACGGAACGACTCCCGGCGCTACCGGGTATATGGCGAACAAGTCAATCCAAGGGCGTGAGATCGACGCCTACTATTCTGTTCGGATGGCTGACACTTGGACGCCGATCTTCGATCTTTCCACACCGGAGAAGGTCGCAAAGTACACGAAAAATACGGAGGCGGAGATTGATGCCGTGATTCACGCTGTCAGTAAACGCCATACCAACCGCCATATGTCTCCCCGCACTCCGGCGTTCATCACGGAATGGATCGCAGAGCCGATCTATAACAATAAGGTGCGGAGAACCTTACATTTCCGTGTAGAGGATACTTGCATCGGCTGCGGATTGTGTGCAAAGAAATGCCCCGTTCAGGCGATTGAGATGCGGGATAGAAAGCCGGTTTGGGTCAAGGACAAGTGCGTGATGTGCCTTGGTTGTCTGCATCGCTGCCCGAAGTTTGCCATTCAGTACGAGGACAAAACGAAAAAGCACGGGCAGTACACGAATCCGAATGTTAAGGTGTAAATATATCAATTTGACGAATTGAATAGAAAAAGTCATACTATCGTAGTATAATATTCTTAAATCAGAACGACAAATCGGAATTTGACGGAGGAAACACAAATTGAAGCTTGAAGAATATGGGAAGGAAAACAATAGCGTTATAGTGATGCTGCATGGAGCAAATTTTGTGCATTGCTATGGTAGGCAATATTCGCTCGCTAATTCTTTTCACATTATCGTACCCCATATCATGGGATTTGGAGATGAAGCGGGCAGAATCTTTTACACGGATACGTGTTGTGCCGAACTTGTAAACATGATAAGAAGCCTCAACAAAAAAGTTTTACTGGTGGGATTTTCATTGGGTGCGCAACTTGCTTTCAAGCTCGTATCGGAATATCCGGAATTATTTTATTCTGCCATAATCGTCAGTCCGTGGCTGAACAAAACGGAATCTTCATTAGCGGAAGCTATGAAAATGAATGAAAAGCAATTTGCTTCATTCAAGAAAAAGTGGCTTTGTAATATCATAGGCATGATGAATGGACTTCCCAGAGAGCCGAGAAAAAAATTTGTTCATCAGATGCAGAATGTTAAGATTGATACTATTCGTAATTCCGTGAATAATGGCATAACATTTGAAAGCGAACCGGACTTTGCCAAAGTACCAATTCCTATTATTGCGTTGGCCGGTGGAAAAGAACCAAAAGAAGTAATGGACAGCGTCAAACGAATGGCTGAGATCAATCCGAATTGTCGGTGTGAGATATGGGATAAGGCTGCTCACAATATTCCGCCGATGTTTGCAAAAAGATTCAACCAGTTGATTTTAGACACGGTGCAATAAATTCCAGTTTGCCGAACTGAATATAGCATACATAGCCGCTTGGTTTTCAAAAGAAATCAGGCGGCTATGTATGCATTCAGAAGTGATGATTACAAAAGCTAAAGCTATGCTTTCCTGTTATTTCAATTTTGCCAATACTTCTGCAATATCCGCATCAATACAAATTGATTGCCGATCAATCTCCTGCGGGCAAAATGCCTGACCTTTGTTTATGCAGGCGTAGACGGCATTTGAGTTTTTCGCAGTCATCTGCCAAAACGGATATTTTATTATTACGGGGGTATTGAAGCCGACTCCGAGTTCCAAAAACAGAATTTTCAGGCCGCTTCTTGTGCGAAGAAAATTCTCATACCGCTCCGCTGCTTTATGCCAGCCCTCGTCCTCGACGAATTTATCATCGCAGCGCAGATTTACGGTCAGCGGCGCTCCGCAGTGTGGACAGTGCGGGATGAGCGCAGACGGAATTCTTATGTCCTTTTGCTCTGCTGCCATTTGTTTGATGATCGCTTCGTTATCAACAGTTTCCATACAGCAGGGCATACTGCATTGAAACAGTCCATAGTCGCCCTGTGTGTAAAACAGGCGCTTTTTATCAAAGCCGGCGCGCTGAAATTGATGATCGACATTGGTGGTCAGCACAAAATAATCCTTGCCCTCTATAAGAGGAAGCAGATTCTTATACACCTCTCCGACGGGGCAATCATAACGGTTTATTAAGATGTGCCGCGACCACCACGCCCAGTACTCTTCGCTGCTTTCATACGGATAAAAGCCGCCGGAATACATATCGTGAATGCCGTATTTTTCTTCAAAGTCGGGAAAGTATTTTCGAAAGCGCTCGCCGCCGTAATCAAAGCCTGCCGCAGCGGAAAGTCCTGCACCTGCGCCGATAACAACGGCGTCGGCAGAGCAGAGCGCATCTTGAAGCCGCTTTATATTATCCGAGAAGCTCTCGGTAGATTTTATAGTCTGTATCCTTGAAAACATTAAATATCACCTTGATTTCGCTTTGTGTCTCCGCTTTGTATTTTTTCACGGTATCTATTGCAATTTCCGCCGCCCGTTCATTCGGGAAATGAAATTCACCGGTGGAGATACAGCAAAAAGCAATGCTTTTTAGATTATTCTCGTCGGCAACTTTCAAGCAGGAACGATAGCAGCTACGCAATAATTTGCAGTCCTTATCCGTCAGTCTGCCGTACACGATAGGACCTACCGTATGAATGACAAACCTGCACGGCAAATTGTATGCCGGTGTTATCTTCGCTTGCCCCGTCGGTTCTTCATGTTCTTGCTTTTTCATCAGCTCTGCACAGCCAAGACGAAGCTGTACGCCTGCAAAGGTGTGAATGGCATTGTCGATACACCCGTGATTCGGGCAGAAGCAGCCGAGCATTTGATCGTTTGCGGCATTGACGATGGCATCACATTTCAGCGTGGTTATATCGCCCTGCCATAAGTAAATATCGGGTTGAATGGGAGTAAAAGCGGATATATCGGTAACGCCTTTCAGCCGTGTTTCCTCCCTTAAATATTCGTCCTGTATTTTTAAGAACTCATCACTTGCCGCTTTCGGCATCCGCACATTGAAAAGCGCACGGAGCAGATGCTTTTGCTCTGCCGTATCTGACGGAACAGGCAGCTCCGCATACTGCAGATTTTCTTTTTTCAGTTCCGTTATCAGGTATACTCTTCTTTCACTCTGCGTCATACTACCCCTCTTTTATGATTGCTTTCTGCGGACAAACGGAAAAGCAATTTCCGCAATGCAGACAATGTTCCTTAATAATTACAGCAGGCGTTTTTTCAAAATCAATACAGTTTTGCGGACAGACAGTGCTGCATTTTTTGCAGCCGTTGCAGCGCTCTGTAATAACATAGCCGGCTGCGGGGACTTCTTTATTCCCAATCGAAAAAGAAAAGCGCTCGATCGGCTTTTGGGAAAGGTCAAACCATTCGCCCTCGCCCTCGTAAAGACGGAAAACCGTCAGCGCCTCACGGGACTGCTCGGGCGGATAGATTTCAAGCATATACGGGTTCTTATTAAGCAGTCGGTCGAGCCGTTCGTTTCCGATCTCCTCAACCTTGCCTCTGACGGATACGGCAACGCAGGACATGGTATCGCTGCCTTTTATTCCGGTCAGCGCAGCATAGCCTTGCTTTACAAGCCGATGATAAAAGCCTTTTCCTTTGGCAGTGAGAAAATACAAGCCCTTATCATTGCTGTCCATAATATCCACGGCACAGGTAACGGGAAGTCCCCGGTCATCTACCGTTGCCATAATAACGGAATGAATCTCTTTTTCTAAAAAAGCCAAATAGTTCATGGTTTCCTCCGAAAAGCGGCTAATGCCTCGCAGGAGAAATCCCTGCGAGGCGAAACCGCAAGTTTAGAATTTGCCGTTCTGATTCTGCCAAGTGGATTTGTCGGCGATGGCTTCCATCACATCCCAGTGCTCGGCAATCTTGCCGTTTTCCACTCTCCAAAGATCATAGTAGGAGGTCGGAGCGCCGCCGAAGGTTCCTTCGCTGACGGCAAGAACAAAATTGCCCTGTGCCAGCACCTGATGCGTGGTAGTGTAGATCATCTGAATATTCTGTTCGGCAAGAGCCGCAAGTGCGGCACCAAGCCCGGAAAGGCCGTCGGCAATGCCGGTATTGTGCTGAAGGTAGGTGTCGCCGTCAAAATAATCCGGCGTCTTTTCGGGACGCTTACCCTGCATAACATCGTAGAGGAAGCTTTTGACAAGCTCACGGTTAGCCTCGGTCTTGTCCGCATCCTTTATTTCGTTAGTGCCGTCGATCTGCGTTCTTCCCGAAGGATTGGGTCCTGCTTTTGCCGCAAGGTTATCCCAATGCTCTGCAATCTTTCCGTTTTCGTCAAAGCGGAAGATGTCAAAGGCAACCTGCTCTCCTGCACCTGCGAAGTTGTAAACCGTCTGAAGGAAAACCTTGTCACCGTCTTCAAAAGCACGGATATTGTTTACCGTGGTTTTTACCGGAGCAGATGCAAGGTAAGCCACCGAGCCGACAAATGCGTCTCTTCCTGTGCCGTAAGCAAGGTTATGCTGGATGTATCCTTCGGCAAGCAGGCTTGCTGCTTTTTCAGTGTCTCCGGTTGCGAAGGTGTTAATCAGTTCAAGTGCTTTCTGTGTGTTTGTCATTGTAATTACCTCTTTCGTATCATTTTGGCGGTTGCCGAACAGTTTTTTGAAAATGCTCATTTCGGATCGCTCCTTATGTTTTGCTTTGAGCTTCGCAGCGGCCGTTCTCCGTAGCTCTTGGCTATATTATATTCGGCTTAGTCACCGTTGTAAAGTAAGCACAATATTGTGCCGTAGTTACCGCAGAGATACCATTGGGCAGTTACCGAAAGGAAACGATTGCGTAAACAAAGGGCTTTCAGCTGTTTTGCGCCGAGCAAAAATTTTTCGAATTTTCCGCGCTTGACGAAAAGCATGCCCGTATGGTATAATCAGAGCGTAAGAAACCAAAAGATACTATTGTGGAGGCTTAATATATGGACGAGAAAATAAAAGAACTGCCGGCTTGTCCGGTAGAAACCACACTGACTTTAATCGGTGACAAATGGAAGGTGCTGATACTGCGCGATCTTATGCCGGGAACAAAGCGATTCGGAGAACTGAAAAAGTCTATCGGTTCGGTATCTCAAAAGGTTTTGACCGCGCAGCTGCGTGACATGGAGGAAAACGGACTTGTTCACCGCGAGGTCTACGCAGAAGTACCGCCGAGGGTGGAATACTCATTGACCGAACTCGGCAGGAGCCTCAAACCCATTCTGGACTCCATGTGGTCTTGGGGCGAGGGCTATAAAAAGCAACTCAGCAATTAAAACAATCGCACATTACATAGCCGCTTGGTTTTCAAAAGAAATCAGGCGGCTATTTCTATTTTGAAGGAGGTGTTCGCTATGAGCGAAACAGATTACAACGCTCGTCTTTATGAGAAAATGAAAGCCGAGCAGGACCAATTCCGGGACTGGCTACTGCATCAGGAGCCGTCCGAAATCCTCAACCACACCTACGAATACACGATGCGTGAGGACATCGTAATGTGTATGGAGGAGCTGGAGCTTGAGCCGGAAAAGGCAAGGGCTTTCCTTCGTTCCCCTTGTCCTTTAAGTGATGTGTATGCTCAATCAGGCATCCACGGACAGATTGGAGCTTACGAAGCTGCTGAACATCTCGGACACCCAGCTTTCCTATATCACCAATGTGGATGCCGGTCACGGACTGATCAAGGTCGGCTCCAGCCTTGTACCGTTTGCCGATAAATTCCCCAAGAACACGAAGCTCTATAAGCTGATGACTACCAAACCGGGCGAGGGCGCTTAACCCTTGCACTACAGAAAACAATCCGCAGTTGAATAAACTGTCGAAAAGTTTTGCGGTTTATAATCGCAAAACAAATTGACTTTTGATGAGAATTGCGGTATACTATCTACAGACGGAGGTGGTCGCGATGATTTACAGACCTTTGTATGTAGATAAAATTATGGCTTATGTGGATACGCCATTTGTAAAAATCCTCACAGGAGTGCGCCGCTGCGGAAAGTCAACGATCCTGAAAATGATTATGGAGAGATTGAAAACACAGCGGAATATTCCGGATGAGCGCATTGTCAGCTGCCGCTATGACTCAATGGAATATGAGGATATGACGGCAAAGCAGATGTACGCACAGCTCAAGGAGCGTCTTTCGCCCGATGGAAAAACCTATCTTTTTCTTGATGAGGTGCAGGAAATCAAGGGCTGGGAAAAGGTCGTCAATTCGCTGGCGTCGGACTTTGATGTTGACCTGTATGTGACAGGCTCCAACTCCCGTATGATGTCCTCTGAGATCTCGACCTATCTGACGGGACGGTATGTGTCATTCCGCATCTTCACCTTGTCCTTTGGCGAATACCTGATGTTCAAACGCCAATATACAGAGGTTGGAGAACCGAAAGCGGAGCTTGCCAACTATGTGCGCTTGGGCGGCTTCCCGGCAACGCATTTGCAGGAGTTCTCTCAAGACGAGGTCTACACCATCGTGCGGGATATTTACAACTCCACGATCTTCTCGGATATTGTCAAGCGCAATCAGGTGAGAAAGATCGACCAGTTGGAACGAGTGGTCAAGTACACCTTCAACAATGTGGGCAATACCTTCTCCGCAAAATCCATTTCGGATTATCTGAAAGCGGAGCACCGTGCGTTGGACAACGAAACGGTCTACAGCTACTTGGAGAAGCTGGAGAAGGCGTACCTGCTTCACCGCTGCTCCCGCTTTGATTTGCAGGGCAAGGAAATCCTGAAAACGCAGGAGAAATTCTATCTTGCGGACACCGCCCTGCGGTACAGCGTTCTCGGCTATAACGCTGACAGCGTGGCATCCAGCCTTGAGAATGTCGTGTACCTGGAGCTTTGCCGCAGAGGTTATACCGTCCATGTCGGCAAGTCCGGCAGCGGCGAGATCGACTTTGTGGCTGTTCGGCAAAATGAAAAGCTCTATGTGCAGGTCACACAGGAGCTTCGTTCTCCGAAAACGGAAAAACGGGAATATGACCGTTTGTTGGAGATCCCCGATAACTACCCCAAATATGTTCTCACAACGGATGCGTTCTCAGGAGGAAACTACGAGGGCATCAAGACGATGCACATAGCGGACTTCCTGTTAAGCTCTGAATATTAAACGACAGAATCGTGAAATGCTCGCTTGGAAACAGGCGGGCATTTTGCTTTTCGGAAAGGAAATTCTATGAGAAAGAAAATCTGTGCAATTCTTATTGCGGTGCTTGCGGTCATTCTTGGCACAAGCACCTATTTTATGATCGACCACTACAAGGAAGCAAATAAGCAAGCTGAGCTTTATGACGAGCTGGCTGACCTTGTGAATGCTGCGGCGCAGACGGATGCCGCAACGGAACCGGCGGAGCAGATTCCATATTCTGAGGAAAAGATGATCCTGCCGGAGCTTGCAGAGCTTTATCAGCAGAACGGCGATTTGGTGGGCTGGATCAGCATTGCAGATACCAACATCAATTATCCCGTGATGCAGTCGGTGAATGAGCCGAATTTCTATCTAAAGCACAGCTTTGATAAGGAATACTCCGACTATGGATGCCCCTATGTGCAGGAGGATTGCGATGTGCAGGAGCCGTCCGAGAATCTTGTGATCTACGGACACCATACTGCTTCCCTTTTTTGAATTTCTGGATCCCCGGCGCTAGTAAGCCCCCGCTCTGTATCGAATCACCTACAAGATCAACACTTATCATATAAAAACACCATTATTGACATTAATTAAATAATACTATATATTATCATTGAACGGGCATCTACATGGAACGAGACAGGTGCCGGATTTATGATTGATAGGGAGCAAGGTGGGATATTCAGGCTGCGAAAATGGGGCAGTACATCAGCGGAAACATCCATAGCACGAACAGAATTTCACAGAAAAAAGATTGAAGTTCCAACCAAAATGAACCATGAGAGGAGAAAAAGATGAAAAACAAATTACAGAAGCTGCTTTCTCTCCTGCTGGTATTGGCTATGCTAACCCAGATTCTCCCGGCGGCGGTATTTGCCACGGAGGACGGTTGAGCAGGTGGATTCGGCCTATCATCGCTATCTGATTCTCGGGAAAGACGGTCTGTACGCATTGGACTGGATCACCAAAAGAGGCCGAAAGATTGTGCAGTGATAGGGAGCGGCTTAAACCAAGAAACGGCGTTGTGTTACCACTCAAGCAAAATTGCTGCTTGTGTTTATCGTACAAAATATTCGGAGCATCAGATCAGAAGTGAAAATGGGCTTTGCAGGAGGACGGTATATTGAAAAAGGTTCTATTATTGTTGATTTGTGTTGCAGGAATGGCCATATTTTTTGGATGTGCAAACAATATTCAATCCGAAAAAACCGTTGGGGCTACTG
>OQVU01000964.1_pt1 | contig 11288 bp, 8 predicted proteins | sample 1691611 | NCBI WGS metagenome assembly OQVU01 (sample SAMN03418272, study PRJEB22391) | human gut metagenome | biome: human-gut; feature: organic feature; material: feces | host: Homo sapiens | place: Tanzania | collected 2013-01
GGCAATGGCAGGTTACCCACTCAACAAGGGTACTGAATATTACAAGTTGGCTTATGAAATGGCTAAGGCTGTGATAGATAAGAATAGCGAATGCAAGCTTTAACTCCATCTGTATACCATAAAGGTAAATCGCTTTCTTTATGCTTACTCAGTTCGTTTAGACATTGTAGAGCCTTTATTGGTTTATGATTGGCTAAAAATATTAAAGAAGCTTTCAAGACAAGATATGGAGTGTAAATATCGACTGTGTTTATTTTAGCCAATAAAATTGCTGCTGCTGTACCTTCGCCTAAAGCTTGTTTAAAGTAAGCTCTGCTGAAGATTAAATCAACTTCAGTACAGCGTTGTAAAGAATAATCTGCTACTTCTTTGGCGCATTGTTGCAAGCAAATAGAGGCCGCTCTGTCAGCGCCGGCAATTTCCAAAGTTTTGGCTAAGGCAATGGAAGTGCTCACTCTTCGATCGGCATATTTAGCCGTGTCGGGCATCTTTACTAAAGCATCGCGTCCCATTAAAGCTGAAGAGCAAATATCGAAGTCACGAGTAACCATACAACCAATACTGCAAAGCAACCAAGAGGGATCGCGACGCATGGCTCTCTCTATACACTGTTTGGCTAATTGAGGATCACTGCGTTTTTTGATACCTACTGCGAAAATATTAGCAAAATGGGATTGGGGTTGGAACTTTAAATAAATATCGGCGATCTTATTGAAGAAAGAGCGCAAATTGCGTACACTTTGGGCCGATTCAACGTCTCCTAGGTTAATGGCGGCACTGATTAAAGTTTGGTTATAAGCCAAAAAGCGCGGCGCTGCTTCTATAGTGCGTTGAAAGCAATTTTGAGCTTGCTCCAAATCGCCTTCTTTTACCAAATCGCTAAATACGTAATTTATGCGTCGCATAAGCAACACTTTTAGATATATCCAAGCGAAAAACAAAACAACGATAAGAACTATAACAGCAACTGCAATAAGAAGAATCTTCATAAAATCAGTAAAAAACAACAATAATGGCAGAAATACATCCGCCTCTCATGATACTAACAAAAAAAATAGCTGTAAAGAGGAAGGCCCGGTCGGTAGCTTTATGGCTGAGTGCCGGGCCATCACACAAAAAATAGCCGTATTTTTGTCAAAAACGAACTGTCTATCGAAAAAGTTATTTAGAATTGGCAGTGGGTGAGGCTGGAGTTTCTCCCTGAGCGGGTGGCTGATTGGTGGCAGTCGGAGCCTGACCTTGAGGTGGAGTAGATTGAGTAACTGGGGCTTGCTCTTGAGTGGGCTGAGGATGAGCTTGTATTTCTGTTTCCGGCAGAGTGTCTATCGCTTTAAGTACTTCTTCCAAAGAAGAGTCCAGACCGGTAAGGGAAGGTATCTCGGGAATAACTTTTTGGGCAATTTCCAGAGAGTCGCGGACAGCTTGCGACTTTTGTTCTTTTGTGGTGGCCATATCGCTTATAGCTGACATAGTATTGTCAAAGCTTTTTTTGAGTGTGTCAAGTTTGGATTTGTCGACATTTTGCTGATCGTAGGTACGGTCGACACATTGGATACAGTAGCCCATAGCTTCGGTGGCGGCATTGCGGGGTGCCCTGGGATCACCTTGATTGTCGGCTTGGGTAGTGGCTGCCGGAGCGGTTCCAGAATTTTGTGGTTGGTTGGTAGTTTGGGTTGAACAGGCGACTGAAGTAAGGGTCAATAATAATATAATGGGCAACCATTTTTTCATAATAAGAATTTCCTTTCCTTTTGTACGTGGGCATTTATAGCGGCAAACTTCGAACTAGCTCATGGTTTTCTTGCTGTCGCTATTAGGGAAGAACCTACAGAATAGCGTAATTTGCCAAGCCAATGCAATAAGGCCGATTAAACTTCCCAGACAACCCCAATAAAAAGTTTGTGGCACAAACTTAAATTTTACTGTATGACGTCCCGGAGGAATCAGGCAGCCCATAAAGGCTAGGTTGGCTCGGGAAATCTTTATATTCTTTCCGTCAAGAGTTGCTTGCCAGGATGGATAGCGATTTTCCGTAAAAAACAGCGCTCGATTTTGGTTGATATTTATATCTAGCTCTAACTCCAAGGGTGAGTCCTTAACAATGTGGCAATATTCGTTCTCTTGTAAAGGGAGATCCGCTGTTTGGGGGGCGTCGGATTGCGAAGATAATGCGTAAAATTGGGGACGCAGCTCGCTGTCTTCGTGCAATGCTACAAAATCGCCATGTTCCAGCCTGTGTTCGTATTCGACCAAGAAAGCGTAAGTCGGCATACTGGGTACGTCTTGGACATATGAAGAAGCCAAGTAGGCGCGGGGTTTAGGTTCATTGATTTTGTATACGCGTAAAGGATCGGTTAACCCCGGCAGTTCTGTTTCTCCCACTTCTTCGTAAGGGGTAAGAGCATTGACGTCAACCACTACCTCAAATCCTAAGAGATGGCTGACATTTTGTAACTTGTAAAGAAGCCGACTTTTGCGATCCAGAACGATAAGTTTTTGCCCATCTTTGGTACCCAAACCTAAAGAACGTATCGAATCGTTTTGCAGTGTATCATAATCAGTAAGGCACATGCCGCCTTCAAAAATAGTTCGGTTAATATTTTGCTTTATGTCCCAAAAAACAGCTGAATCTGGAGATAGCGAGTGAAATAGCGAGATTATGGCCGCTTGGCAATTTTTCCAGCCACGGGTTTGTACCAGGGAGGCCCAGTGATTTTGGACAGTGGGTGTAGCCAGACGAGAAGCTTGGGCACACATCTCGGCTGTGAGAGGACGGTTAAATATCGAAGTTGGCCAATAGGCAACATAAGTATTGGTTGTCCAGTAAAAATTGGCCCAAACCGCAATCAGCAGTGCGGTGGAAGCAAAGTCACGCCAGCGTGTGGGCCAACTCTGTGGCCAACTGTTAAGTAAAGCTTCAAAACCGCAGCCCAACCACAGGGCAGCCATAATGCCAAAGGGTATTAAAAAACGCGCCGGAAAGCGAAATAGGTTGAAGCCGGGGCACAGCTTCCAGGGCAGCCAATATAAATAACCCTGAGGGCCCATAGCCAATACTAAAAAGATAATGGCTGCAACAGCTATTTCCCAAGGCAAATAGCGGCGGCGTAGCAGGGCGTAGGGCATAAAGAGCAAGGCTGCCCAGCCTAAGTAGGGCATAGATTCCCAGAAGACACCCTCAGTTATAACATTGCGCTTTAATTCGGAAGCGTCGGATATGGCGGCCGGATTGCCTAGCATAAAAGGATTAAGAAATAACTTAAAATGTTCCGTAGTAAAGGGGAACATTTTAAGTGAATCCCAGGTATATACGTGGCCGCGACTCGATTGGGCTGCCAACTCAGCGGTAGGCAAAAGTTGTAAGCCGCTGAGGATAAGGCTAATTAAAGCGCTTAAAATCAAAGCTTTGGCTATAGGCCAAGCAACTTGTATGAAGTTCCGGCGCGTGACCGTTAAGTGCTTAAGCCAGAGCAAAATTGCGTAAGTCAAGGCACCAAGGCCGCAAACACAGGTTGCGTGAGGATGACCGGCCAAAATTTGCATAGTCCAACATAGAGTTAAAAGTATGAGGCCGCCTCGGTAGATCCAAGAAGCTTGTTTGGCAGTGGAGGCGGCAGAGACTGTGTTGTCGGTAGTGGGAGCGTAAGTGCAAATAAGCTTGATTGCGCTAAAAGAGAGCGGTAGCCAAACGGCTACCTGGAGCATATTTAAATGTTTGAGCCTAAATACGAGGATAGGGCTAAAAGCGGCCGTTAAAGCCGTCAAAGCGCTGGCGAAACGAGAAAGTCCGTGGACGCGTCCCAGTATATAGCCGCCAAAAGCAGCCCAGGCCAAAGCTGAAATGATACTTAAATTGGAGGCCCAGGCTACGGAGAATAATAGAAAGAGGGGCAGCGTGGTAGGATAAAAAACTCCGGCTTGACCTTCGGCCAGAAGCGGAAAACCACAGCCGATTTGTGGACTCCAAAAAGGCAAGTTGCCCTCTTTGACGGCTTGAGCAGCCAAAAAGCGTAGAGGCAGATTCATATCCAGCAAATCGGAACCTGTATAGTCGCCGACATAGATAAGACTGGAACTAAGCCACGCCGGAGCAAAAAGTAAGGCTGAAGCTGCCAATGAAAGCAATAGAGCTAGTCCGTATTCGAGTAGATATGGCTTCAGTTTAGTATACATGGGCCGACAATTCCTTGAGGATTGAGGCGGCTAAGGCTTGGCGCCGCGCCGCTGAGGATAATTCCAGATTGGCAAAAACACTGTTTATATGCATATTGAGAAGCGGCGCTTGTAAGTGTGCGTCTTGTGGATCTAGGAAGAATTTGTCAATTAAGTCTGAGTAAAGTTCGGCTAATCCCAAGGCGGAAACAGGCAGCCGGGCCGCTTGTAACATGGCACTTAGTGGCCCTTTAAAGGCTCGATTGCCTACCAGAGGGCTGACGGCAATTTTGCAAGCCAGACTTTTTTTTATAGCTTGCCTGACGTTGGGCAAATCTAAAATAGGCAGTAAACTAACGAAAGGATTGGAAGGAGCCAGCACTATAAGTTCGGCTTCGGAAATAAGATTTAAGAGACCGGGCAAAGGTTGGGCTGCATTTAGGCCACGATAGCTAAAACTTAGGGCTGGAGCTTGGGCTTTGCCTTTAACAAGATACTCTTGGAAAGGTAAGTTGCCTTGTGGGGTATTTACATAAGTGGAGATATTTTCCAAAGACATAGGCCATAGACAGGGAGCTAAGCCTAACCCCAAACAGAGACGGCGACTTATTTGGGCCGGATTGAGACCCTGCCTCAGCCAATAAGTTCTTTGCAAGCTTAAGGCCAGATCGGCATCGCCCACGTTAAACCAAGTGGGATTTTCCGGCCAGCGTTTGAGCATATTTAAAGCTGACCAAGTGTCGTCTTTAAGGCCCCAGCCTTGTTTTTCATTATTTAGTTCTGCTAGGGTATAAAGATTTGTATCTAGATCGGGACATATTTTTAGGCCCATCCATTGGAGATCATCGCCGGTGTTGATAATAACATGTAGCGGCAAAGACGAACTATAGACCGGAACGGCTTCGGTAGACCCGTCGGCTGCTAGGTGGAGTTGTGTGCAAGGGGCAGCTTTGTAATATATATTGTAGAAGCCATGAACTAAGCGGGCTCCACCTACGCCGCCAGCTAAAATTAGTGTGCGCGGCAACCGAGCGGAGGCAAAAGGCTGAGCGTAAGTTTCCGAAGTGGACAATTTTTTTATGGCTCCATGTCTGAGTGATCGCGAGGATTCCAAACTTGGGTGCTGGGATGGCCGACCGGAATAGTGGGGATAGTATGTACTTCTGTATCTAAGCCGAGACTTTGGGGATCTATAGGTTGCATATTGGATACAGGTTCGGGACCATTCTGGGGAACCGGACGGCGCGGCCCTTCAAAAGTGAGGTTTACGTCTCCCAAAGTGATCACGTCGCCTTCAGCTAAGAGCACTTCATCAACGCGTTGTCCATTTACAAAAGTGCCGTTGCTGCTGCCTAAGTCGCGCACGCGCCAACCTTGGGCCGAACGTACTACTTCGGCATGACGGCGAGAAATAGAATCATTACACAGAAGAATATCTGAAGAAATGTCGCGCCCGATGATAATTTGTTCCTTATTTACCGGATAAGGAGAGCGAGCTACCACTCCGGCCGGCTTTAGCCAAGCCCACTGCTGTTGCAAAGAAGGATCTGGCTCGCTGGTTTCGTCGGCTATTTTCTTTAACTTATGGGAGACAGCGTAAAAAATTACCGTTCCCAGCAGAGCCACAAACAGCGATAATATAATAATGACCAACATACTGTGCGGCAAGTTTAAAGCTTGAGCCAAACTCGGCGCAATGATCAAACCGAAGGCCAGGCTTGTCATAAAAGCAACCAGACAGTAGAGAATGTACTTAAAAACCATCTTATAGCTACTCCTTGAGTGTGCCTTGCTGTTGAGATTGTTGAGATGGAGAAGCGACATGGCTAAAGCCATGTGCAGTCATAGTAAAAGCTTGACAGCTGATAGGGATAAAAGTTCCACTTTCTAAATTGTAATCGGCTAAAGCTCCGTGAAAAGGATCCTGAGCTTGGCGTAAGTACAGGGCTCCTAGAGTAAAGGCATCAGCCGCTTTTAAAGTTTTGTACAATTTAGTAATATCGGCCGTTGTCTGTTCGTCTAGTAACGGGGAATTCAGTAGAGTCAAAGCTTGCCTATTGGGATGTTGATATGAAATTAAAGACCAAACTGATAAGCGACGACTGTTGAGCCACTCTTTGGGTAAAGAAGCCCTCAGTTTGTTCGCTGCCTCTGGAGTTGAGGTTAAAAGGGCTACTTTATACTGAGGAGGCACAGATAAATCAGCTTTCAGTTGAGCCGGAGACAGTAAAACAAGTCCACCGCTGTATTTTCCATTTGATAATTCTTGCCAATTATTTATAAAGCGGCAATTTTTTGGTAAAGAGTTTGTGTCGGCATCGGTGAATTTACAGGCAAAATCTTTTTTCAAAATGAAAACGGAACTGGACTTGGCGTAGTTGTTAACAGAACTACTCAAGATCGCCGCCAGACCGGGTTGTTTGTCATTCTTACTTAGGTCAAAGTATTGACCTGGAGCTTGTAATTGTGGTGTCAGACTGAAAACTGTCCGGGAATTATCAGACCAAACATAACTGATATCTCGACCGCTTATTACTATTTGTGAGTTTAATTGCCCATTCTTAGGTATGGGTGCGGCTTGGCAAAGCTGCCCATTTAGAGCTTGAACCAAATCTGCTGAGGAAAGTGGCCGAGAATTTAAAATGGGGTTGATCATCACGCCTTTGCCCTGCGAGTTAGCGTAATTTTGCAATACTTCTTGAGCTGCCAAGGCACCGCGAGCTAGAGAAAAGTCGGTTTGAGCTGGATCTTTAGCTTCGGGGAGTACTAAGCTTATAGTGTTCATAGGCCCCAGTAAAGCCGATTGGGTTTGGCTATCTAAATATAAACCGCTGGGATCTGTAAAGGACTCAATTTTATTCAAGTCGCCTTTGTAAAGCTTTTCGTATTCAGCATTACCGACAAAAGAAGAGTTGCGCTCAGACAGCAAAATGTCCAAATTCTGCTTCAAAGCTCTGGCAACAAAGTCGTGAGGCGCAGACTGTACTCTGCTATTCAGAATTTCGGCTGCTTTAAGACGATTGAGGGTATATTTATAGACGCTGCGATAATTGTCCGAGCTCAGATCTTCTCTAGAAGGTGTTATAGATTGGCACAAGCTGGCTCGTCTGGAGTTAAAAGGCTCGTGCAAATTCGGTACCTCGATTGGGTAGAGGCCGAAAACGACAGAGCAAGCCGCTCCCAAAAGGCTCCAGGTTGCCAGTCTCATAAAAATTTTGACAATTTTTTTCTTCCAAGTGCCGGGTACTTCGTCATCATCGACCGGAATAATGACCGGAGGGCCGAAATTTGGCACTGTCGCTGCATTTGAGCGGTTCGGAGCGAGTCCGGATGCAGAAGCCGTGCTGGAATTGGCCGACGTGGAAATGGCTGTATGGGGGTGAGTAGTTAGGGGAGTTACAATGCTGGTGCCGCCCTTATGTGGAGCAACGGTGGCTGCAGACGGTAAGGAAACATCGGCATTTTGCGTTGTGGCAGGGATAAAAGGCGGGATAGGTAGTACTGGGGCTGAGGAGGGAGTGGTGGAAGCTACAGAAGCAGCTGGGGAAATTTGAGATGAGGGGATTGGGGTAGAATTGTCACCGAGAGGAGCAGAACCGACGGGTAACTTGGGGGGCGCACTCGGTAAGATTGAGCTGTCGCTACCACGACGAGACCTTAAAAAGCGGCGCAAATCTCCCTTCATTTCCAACATGCTTTGGTAGCGTTCTTCTGGAATGAGCTTGATGGCTTTTTGTATGATAACAGCCAACTCGGGCGAAACTTGCGGATTTAAGTCTAAAACCGGAGTCACCACAAAAGGATTGGGGGAGAGGGTAGGATCTTGGCCAGTCAGACACTGGTGCAAAGTCATGCCTAAAGCATAAATGTCGGAGCGCAAATCTGTTTGGCCGTTATATTGCTCAGGAGGAGCATAACCGGGCGAACCTATGCGCATGGTGTCGCCGCGTTTTCCGGGCGTAAAAAGACGGGCAATACCGAAGTCTATTAGTTTTACCGTATCGCCGCATAAAATAATGTTGCTGGGCTTGACATCACGGAAAATAATCGGCGTAGGTTTTTGGCAGTGCAAATAGTAAAGTACTGTGGTCATTTGCAAGCCCAAATCGGCTACTTTTAACTCAGGTAAGGGCCCTTTGGCCTGCTCTAGAATCTTGCCCAAATCGGAACCTTGCAAATATTCCATGGCTAAATAATATTTGCCTTGAAATTGAAAATATTCCCTGATAGTAGGCAAATGAGGATGAGAGAGCTGGTGGAGCAAATAAGCTTCCCGCCGAAAATTGGCTAAGGCTGCTTCCTGTTCATGAGGATCGGCATAAGTGGCTGTAAACTCTTTAACAGCCCAAATCTGATCGGAGGCTGCGCCGGACGTAGTTAATTCTTGGCAAACATAAATATTGCTCATGCCGCCTTGTCCCAAAAGGCGGATGACTTTATAGCGCGTTCCTATTATGGTGCCCGGATTTAACATTCAGTCTCCTGACAAAAATGTATTGCTGTAAAAAAATCGATATACAAGACAGAAGGCATCTTCTTGGTCATTTGAGGAACATCTGATAAAGTACAACCATAGCTCCGCCTATCAGACATGCAAAAATCATCCCCAAGATCCAAAGCCAACTTGGAGCTCCGCTGGATCCAGATCCAGCCCCCATAGGAACCATGGCGTTAGTGCCGACTCTTTTAGCGGCCATTTGGTAAGCTTTCGCCAAACTGTTCCTTAAATCGGCTAAACTACTGAAGCGATCGCGGGGGTCGTTGCGCAGTGACTTGGTTATGGCTGCTTTGGTGGGGGTGCAAAGTCCCTGACGTAACGTATCCAGAGGAGTGAGGTTAAAGGTGGAAGCGGCTGGATTGACGTTAGTTAAAAGATGATATAGCAATGAGCCTACCATATAGACAAGCTGCTTACCGTCACTGCTGAAAGCACCGGTAAATTGTTCCGGAGGCGGATAGGCGGAGGCGCCGCCGTCTTCTTTGAGTAAACTGTTTATATTCCTGAAGCCTATATCCAATACAGCTATGCGACCGTCGGCTTGGAGGACGATATTACTCAGCTTTAAATTGCTGCCTATTCCGGCGATAAAGCTTTTACTTTGCAAGTAGGTGAGTAAATCGCAAAGTTGAATGCCCACATTGATAACGTCGAGCTCGGGAATAATGCGACGCATGGCCAGTAAAGAAGCCAAATCGTAACCTTTGACAAATTCGCGCACTATATATAGACACTGGCCCTGAGTAAAAAAGTCGACCAGCTTAGGAAGGCATACGTGCTCCAAGGCTGAGGCCTGATAGGCTTCAGCTTGGAACATTTGGCTCAATTTTGAGCGATCTCCGGGGGCAAATCCGTAGATTCCGATCTCTTTTACCAGCCAAAACTTTCCTGTAAGATGAGCGTCTTGAGCAATATACAGGTTGCAGTATTTCGTCTGGGTTATGGGACTTTGAATACGGTAGCGGTTGCGGAGATTGCTTCCCATGGGAAGCAAAGCTGGCACTGTGATACCCTTTCTCGCACGAACTTGGCGGCCGCAGTTTTTCTGCTACCAGCCGCAGCATTCGGTGGCACTTCTTGTTAGCTTTTACCTTCCCCTGCCAAGCGGGAGAGGAAATGTCTTGGAAGGTAAGAGAGTCTGTTTCGCAGAAAAGATGGCGCTCTTCCACGAAAGTTGGGCGGTTTGACCATGAGTCGAGCAAAGTATCGATAAGCCAAGCTGTAGATTCAACTCTGCAGTTGCCGACAGCTTTCGAAAAATAAAACCGGGCATACTGCCTAATGACGCTTAAAGTTTTTGCCGATTTTTTACCTCGAAAACAAAAGCTAAATTCCTTAGTTAGAAATTTGCGGAGACTATATTTTATATGGCAGAATCTAAAGATTATATAATAAAGGCCAAGAGCCTGACCAAAACTTTCGGTAAACGCGTAGCGGTAAATAAATTGTCTTTTGAAGTAGAAAAAGGCGAAATTATGGGCTTTTTGGGGCCAAATGCCGCCGGCAAAACTACGACAATGAAGATGCTTACGTGTTTTTATCCGCCTACTTCGGGCACGGCTATAGTCAATGGTTGTGACGTTATGGAAGACAGTTTGGGGGTACGCCGTTCTATTGGCTTTATGCCCGAGAATGTGCCTGTCTATACTGATATGACTGTTTCCGAGTATTTGTACTTTGTGGCTCGTGCCAAAGGTATGGCTCACTTGGATATAGACGGAGCTATAAAAAAGACTTTAACTCGTTGCAGCTTGGAGAATGTAGCTGACCAACTGATTCGCACAGTTTCTCGCGGTTATCGTCAGCGCGTGGGATTAGCGCAAGCAATTATTAACGAACCGCCGGTACTTATTTTGGACGAGCCTTCCGTAGGTCTCGATCCTGAACAGATTAAAAATTTCCGTGAGCTGATTATAAGTTTAGCTGGACAATCGACTATAATTCTCTCTACTCATATCCTTTCCGAAGTTGCCCTTACTTGTAATAGGGTATGTATTTTGGATCACGGCAATTTAGTGGCAGCTGATACTCCAGCTAATTTAGAAAGCAGAGTGCAGAAAAGTGTCGGTCTCAAAATTCAAGTGTTGGCTCCTTCCCAAAATGAAGTTATGGAAGTTTTGCGTGGCTTGGATTGCATTACTAACGTTGTTAATCACGGCGGCGAATCTTTGGCCAATTCTAAATTGCCTTTACTCACCTTTACGGTGGAAGCTCCCAAAGACAGTTTGACAGTGCGTCGTGAGATTTCCCATGTTTTTAACAGCAAAAATTGGGAAATTTACGGTATGCAAGACGAGCGTATCTCTTTGGAAGATGTCTTTATTAACTTGGTCAAAGAGCATGAAAGCGAAACAGCCGAAGAAAATGCCGAAAAATCATCGATTGCTTTAGAAAAAAAAGATGAAGCTGTCGTAACAAAAGACGAGCTTGTTTCCGGTACTGAAAATGAGGCTGACAGGCCTGAAAATAAGGCTGATGCTCAGAATGCTTCGCAGACAGAGAAAAAAGAAGAGGAAGAAAAGTAATGGGCGCAATTTTTTATCGTGAAATAAAAGCCTACTTCGGTTCGCTCTTGGCTTGGTCGCTTATTGCCGCCTTTTTGTTTATTATCGGTATGTTTATGCTGTTAGGCGTCAGC
>OQVU01000970.1_pt1 | contig 11252 bp, 10 predicted proteins | sample 1691611 | NCBI WGS metagenome assembly OQVU01 (sample SAMN03418272, study PRJEB22391) | human gut metagenome | biome: human-gut; feature: organic feature; material: feces | host: Homo sapiens | place: Tanzania | collected 2013-01
TGGAAATAACCAACAAAAGTAGCCATTTCCTGCTTAAACTCAATTACTCATCCGTGAAAAGGCGGGATTTTACGGACGAAATCCATTCTGCGAGACAACGATTGTCAGGAATAGCGGAGGAACGTACAAAATAGAATATGCTCATGCTGGACGAACCACAACAAACCCCCGTAGAATGCATCTACGAGGGTTTCGTGTGGTGCCACCGAGAATCGAACTAGGGACACAAGGATTTTCAGTCCTTTGCTCTACCAACTGAGCTATGGCACCATTATTTTTCCTTTCTGAAATCGGCAACTGAAGTGCTGCTCGTTTCGTTTGGGATTACAAAGATAGGTATTTTTCCTTACACTGCAAATTTATTTTGCACTTTTTGACCTATTTTTCATCAATATTTTCACATCCAAGACCGAAAGCATTGAACTGCAAGAAGGTACGCAGACGCTACAGTTTAGGAATTTTTATCTTCATTCCAGGCCTGATATTGGTCGAGATACCATTGAACTTCATGATGTCGTTCGCGCTCACTCCAGGATACGCTTTGGCGATGCTGTAGAGCGTATCACCGGCCTTCACCGTGTAGATGGTGTAGGAGCCCGCAGCGGCAGCGGATGATGCGGCCTTGGTCCTCGCAGAGCCGGACTTCGCTGAGCCTGCAGCCGAACCACCAGCCGAGCCTGACTTCGCTGCAGTGCCTGCAGCACCGGATTTCGCTGATGTTCCGGGAGACGACTTCGCAGCCGCAGAACCTGCATTTGAGACAGGACCGCCTCCCCTGCCGTAGATCACCAGAATCTGGCCGACGCGCAGGTTATTGCTCCTCAGATGATTCCACCTCTTCAGCTGGGCTACGGAAACGTGATATCTTGAAGCAATCCTGCCCAAATAGTCACCGCTCTTCACCCTGTATGTAATACGGTTGCCGTTACTTGAAGAAGCGATATTCTGAAGCGTAGTAGGATTGAACAACTCCTTGGCCCTGTGGGTATATACAGAATCCTCAACCTCGATGAACTTCCCCGAATACTTGAAAGGCAGACGGAGAATGTAGGTCTTCATGTTACCAGGAATAATGTCGTGCACATACTGCGGATTCAGGTCACGGAGTTCCTGGACAGAAATGCCGGTCAGGTCCTGAATCTGCTGGAAATGAAGCATCCTGCTGATCTGGAAAGTATCCAGATGTGCCGGCATCTGCACCGGATCAGGCGTAATGCCATGCTCCTTGTAATATGTAAACGCATACATGGCGCCAACGAACGCCGGAACATATCCCCTTGTCTCACGAGGAAGATACTCATACACCGACCAGAAATCCTTGTTGCCGCCACAGCGCTTTATCGCCTTGTTCACATTGCCCGCACCGCAGTTGTACGATGAAATAGCCAAATTCCAGTCACCGAATATCCTGTAGGAATCATACATATACCTCGCAGCCGCATCCACCGCCTTGAACGGGTCCAGACGCTCGTCCACATACGAATTTATCTCCAGACCATAGTTTCTTGCCGTCGTGTACATAAACTGCCACATACCCTTCGCACCGGCCCTTGAAACCGCCACAGGATTGAGCGCAGACTCGATTACCGCCATATATTTCAGTTCAACCGGCATCCCGTACCTGGACAATGTCTCCTCAAATATCGGGAAATAGTAACTTGCCAGAGCCAGCATGTGGGCCATCTTGGTCGGCATCTTCTCCGCATAGAGAAGCATGTAGTTCTTCACAGTCTCATTGAAAGGCAATGTGATATACGAATTCATCTTGGAGAGACGCTCCAGCAGCACCTTGTCCGGGACATTGGAAGTAAAATGGACAGAATCCATATCGAAGACGCCTTCCACACAGTTCTTGGCCTGCCTGTGAAGATACCAGATATTCAGGAGGCTGTCAGTAACTTCTTGAGAATAAGTCTCAGGAGCCACGCCGTCAAGCAACGAATAGGACTTGCCCTCTTCCACATATTCCTCTTCCACATAAGCCGTATCCTCCAGCGCCTGCAGCTCCAGCATAAGAGAATCTATCATTGACCTCATCCTCTGATTCTCCTGAACAAGCTCCTTTTTCGTGGGATTCTTCCTTCCGAACAATTTTCGCCCGGACTTCTCCTGAGCATTCAAATCCCCATCAAGACACACCGAAAACACTGCCAACGCGGCAATCAGAACTTTATATATTTTCATTTTCATCTAAAGAATAAAAGACATCAACCACATCAGAACCTGAATCCCACACTCAAACCGAATGCATTCGGGCCACCACCGTAATAAGAACCGATACCACCGGAACCTCCTCCTGTATTTATGGCATAACCCATATCCGGAGAAATGACCGTAGGCGACACATTCATGGAAATATCATCACTCAGCTCAAAGTCCTGCATATATGCAAAGACATTGGCATCAATGATCTGCAGAAGATAGAAGCCCAACAGCGCCACCACGGAATAGTCCCTGTAGCGCCTGAACACATCGCGGTAATACTTCGCCGTAGAAGCGGAGACAGGTCCGTCATACGTGGAATTCACCGCAGTAGCCTGATTATATATCCTCTTGTATCTCAAGTAATTGGTATTGTTCGTAACCAGAAAATGCGCCGAGCACATCAAGCCCGTATAATAAATCGGAATCTTCCAGTATTCCCCGTTGTACGCCTGTCCGAGTCCCGGAAGAAGCGCCGAATACAGGGTAGCCTTCCCGGCCTGAGGATAAGTATCTTTCTTATAGTTATATACACCGTCGAGAAACGCGCCCCAGTATATCAGCCCCGTGCCGAGAAAGCACAAATTGCTGACGGTACGGTTCGTATTGCCGCCCTCCTTGTTGAACTTATGGCGATAATATATGCCGGCGCCGGCAGTCGCAGCCATGCCGCCATAGATGACCGGCAACTTCCAGTACTGCTTGTTGTACATCTGCTGCGTTCCCACAAAGACAGTGGAACCGGCAAACAGCACACCTATACGGCAGTCACGCTTATGGGAGACACCCCCGAAAAACTCCTTGAAGGTAAAGGCAGCATCCGTAGAATCACGTGCGGTCGTATCATTCTGGTCATTGTAGTTCTGAGTGAACGCCTCTTCACGGAACTGAGCCATGGCGCCGTCAGGAAATGCAATGAAAAGAATTGCAAGCAATAATGATATCTGGAATATGCGTCTTGACATTGGCCGTTCAGAATCAGATATTGGAATCTTCCAAAGCCTTGAGAAAACGACGGATTTCATCGTCCGAGTCGAAATGAATGGTCATGGTACCTTTCCCCGAATCAGCCCTCTTCAGACTGATGCTCTTGTCGAAAAACTTACCGATATGTTCAAGCACCCTATAATACTCATCTGGCAGATTCACTTCCTTCTTAGGCTTGACCTCATTCTGCTGCTGAGCCTGCAGCTCCTTGATCTTATCCTCGAGCTGACGCACTGAAAGGCTGTTCTTGATCACGAAATCGCACAACTTCTCCTGCAGAACCACATCATCCAGACCGAGAAGCACCTTGGCATGACCGACGCTCAACAGCCCCACCTTCAGGTCGTGCTGCACCTTTGCAGGTAGCTTGAGCAACCTCAGATAGTTGGTCACCGACGCGCGTTTCTTTCCGACACGGTCAGCCATCTGCTCCTGAGTAAGACTGCACTCGTCTATAAGCCTCTGGTAGCTCATCGCCACCTCTATCGGGTCGAGATTCTCCCTCTGGATATTCTCCACAATCGCCATTTCCAGCATTCCCTGGTCATTGGCATCGCGGATATAGGCAGGGACCATGTCCATACCAGCAATCTGGCAGGCCTTGAAACGCCTTTCACCACTTATGATCTGGTATCTGTCTGCGGATTTCTTCCTGACCGTTATCGGCTGTATCAGACCGAAAGTCCTGATGGAAGCCGCAAGTTCAGAGAGGTTTGGGAAAAGGCCTGAGCGCATTGGTGGCGATGAGCTACCAGTCCGCCGTATCCTGCGGATCCTTAGTACCTACGACATCCTTGTTCACATAGCCTACCGGACTCCTGAGAGAATCCAGATTCCCGGCATCCCCGAGCAATGCGCTCAGGCCTTTTCCCAAACCTCTCTGTTTACTGCTCATCGCCTATAGATTTTTCGTTTTTCTCCAATACTTCCTTCGCGAGATTCAAATAGTTCGACGTGCCGTTGCTCATCACATCATACAGGATAATCGGCTTTCCATGCGACGGAGCCTCGCTCAGACGTATATTTCTCTGGATTATGGTATCGAACACCATATCCGTAAAATGTTCCTTCAACTGATTCAGCACCTGCGTATGGACCTTGGTCCTGCCGTCGAACATCGTCACCACGAAGCCTTCGATGGGCAATTTCGGATTCACCCCGTTCTGCACAAGCCTGATAGTCTGGAGCAGTTTGCCCAGACCCTCCAATGCGAAGAACTCCGGCTGCACAGGAATAATCACAGAATCCGCGGCAGTCAGGGAATTCACCGTAATAAGGCCCAATGAAGGAGAACAGTCAATGATTATGTAGTCATAGTCATTCTTGACCGGCGCTATCGCCTTCTTCATGATGGACTCGCGGTCATCAGCCTCAAGAAGTTCGATTTCCACACCGACGAGGTTAATATGGGAAGGGACCATCTGGAGATTTGCTATCTCCGTCTGTATCAATGCATCAGAAATACCGATCTTGCCGATCAGCACTTCGTACAATGTCCTTTTGCGGTCATCCTCCGGAGAAAAATTCAGTCCGGATGTAGTGTTGGCCTGAGGATCCGCGTCGATGACGAGGACCTTCTTCTCCAGAACCGCCAATGAAGCGGCAAGGTTGATCGCTGTCGTGGTCTTTCCCACACCGCCTTTCTGATTAGCTATCGCAATGACTTTTCCCATTGAAAATCGAGTTATTGTTCTACAATTCACAAAATTAGTAAATTATTCCATTCCTCTGCCGACCTGTTGATAACTTTTTCCCGTCTACAGCGGATCGACGTCCAGCGCAACATGACCGGCATACGAATACTGCACCTCGAAAGAGGAAACCGTCGAGGCCAATGCCGACTTGTTGGAAGCCAATGACTTGTCCTTCCTCAAACTCACTCTGATATCACGGATAAAGGAATCCGACTGCTTGTCCACAGGCGGAGCAAACGGTCCGGTAACCGTAATACCGGCATTGCTCTCCTGCACAAATCCTGCCACAGGTACGCCGAAGCGGGAGCGCAAGGCTCCGGCCAATGCGAGCGACATCCTGTCCAGTCTTCCCTCGTCCGTATCCTTGACAATAATCTTCACGATTCTCGAAAACGGCGGATAACCGAACTGGAAACGCTCATTCAGCATATTGTCCATCAGAGACTTGACATCGCCGCCATCCTCATCCGACCGGGCAAAGACCCTATAGACAGGATGGGAAGGTTGGGCAGTCTGTATCACGAAAAGGCCCTTCTCTCCACGCCTTCCGCAACGTCCCCTGAACTGTTCCAGAAGCTGCACGGAACGCTCGTCCGCCCTGAAATCCTGCTGTCCCACAAGCGAATCCGCACCGATGACCGCCACCATGGACAACCCGTCGAAATCAAACCCCTTGGCAATAATCTGAGTGCCGACAAGAATATCTATCTTCTTCCGGGAGAACTCCCTGATAATCTCATTTTCCCGACCTGCAGCAGATGCAGTATCACTGTCCAGCCTGGCAATCCTTGCAGACGGAAACAATGCAGCCGCCTCCTCTTCTATTTTCTGAGTTCCTGCGCCGACCGGCTCCAGAGCCCCGCCACACTTCCCGCACTTGGCATCAAACGGAGTCCTCCACCCGCAATAATGACACATCAGCACCCCCTCCTGACGATGGTAGCTGAGCGGCACATTGCAATGCGGACATCTCGGAATATCACCACAGCTGACACATTGGACAGCAGGCGAATAGGCCCTGCGCGCCCTCAGCAGCAGAATCTGCCCGCCATCAGAAAGCACCTCATTTATCCGCTCAATGAGCTTGTAGGAAAAACTGCCTTTCATGCCCCGCTTCCGGCGTTCAGCAATCGTATCAATGATTTCCACATCAGAATCTTCCGCCCCGAAATACCGTTCAGACAGCCTCACATATGCCATTTTCCCGGTTTTGCAGTTATAGAGAGACTCCAACGAAGGCGTCGCCGAGCCCAAGACCACGTCAGCACGGTTCAGCTTGGCCAGCATCAATGCAGTGTCACGCCCATTATAACGCGGAGCAGGCGCGTCCTGTTTATAAGACGAATCGTGCTCCTCATCCACTATCACAACTCCCAGATCATGGTGCGGCAGAAATATCGACGAGCGGGTTCCGAGCACCACATATTGCCGGCTTTTCATCGCCTCTGCCACATTCACGCGAGACGCGGAACTCTCCTTGGAGTGGAACGTCAGGAGCATATCTCCGAAAATGCGTTTCAGACGCTCCTCCAGCTGTCTGCTCACTGCGATTTCCGGCACCATATACAGCACATTTCTACCCTTAGAAATCGCATCCAGGGCAAGTGAAATGTAGATTTCCGTCTTGCCGGACCCCGTAACTCCATCCAGCAGCACAGGCTTTCCGGAAGAAAAGCCGTCCCGGATACTCGTCAACGCCTCTTTCTGTGCCGCGCTCAGCGAAAAGCCGGATGAAGCGGGAGCCTCAACGTCAGCCTCGACCTGAGTACCGACGCTTTCCAATGAAGAAACAGCCTCTGTCAATGCCGCTATCCTCTCCCGCAGCTGCTGCACCGAAGCCTCCAGACGCTCTTTCGCCTTCGGCCCGGTTTCAGCCTCAGCCCTCGCAAGACGCTGTTCCAGACTCGCCACCAGCTTCTCCCTGCGTGCTTTCAGCGCTTCTTTTTTCTTGTCAATGCTTCTCTGACGTCGCTCTGCAGCCCTTGCCCTGGACTCCTCCAAGTTGATTTTCAATGCAGGATAGGCCGCCTTGAAAACCTCACCGACCGAGCAGAGATAATAATCAGCGACAAACCTCCAGAGTTTCAGTTCATTGACAGAAACGGGATCCAGATTCTTGTCCAGGGACACTATCGGAAACACTTTCTTTATATGAGCGGCCGGAGTCACATTCACAGCGCTGACCACGCCGGAATACAGACGTGCAGCAAAACGCACTGTCACCCTGTCCCCGACATTGACAGAAGCGCTTCCGGCAATCTCTTCAGGGACACGATAGACGGGCTCCCACTCCAACCGGAGAGGAAGTATGACCGAGACATATATTTTATCCAAATCTGGCATTGCAGTGCGAATTTAGCAATTTATTTCACTACATTTGCGATTGGCAAACGATAAAAGCTGCCAACAGCTTCTTTTAAAAAGTATGCCGCCCAAACATATGACAGAAGACGAAAGAAACATATTTCCGGAAGAGGTTCTGAAAGCATTAGCAGTCAGCACGGAAGCGACTGCGGAGGACCTCGCCACAGATGACTGGGACAGTGAATTCAACTGCAGTTACAGCGCTGACGGCCGCAAGCTTCTGGACGCGGAGAACTTCCCGGACGAAGTTACAGTCAGAGACGGGGTGCAGATCATCTGCGACAATGTCTTTTCATTTCAGGACTACATGGCTGAGGACTACCACTTGGGCAGCGACATCCCGGAAGAAGACCGCGTTTCGTTTTTGGACAAGATAAGCCTTCCGCCAAGCGTAGAGCATATCGGAGCAGGCGCATTCAAGGAATGCGGGTGGATTACGAGCATAAAGTTCCCGAAATCACTGCTCACCATCCGTGACAATGCCTTCTACGGCTGCTGGGAACTCCGTAGCGCCGCATTTCCGGCAAATCTGACAAGTATCGGAGAACGTGCTTTCTTCGAATGTTTTTCACTTGAAAAAGTGCGTCTGAACAAGGGACTTAAAGTCATCGGTTCCGAGGCTTTCAACTTCTGCGAATCACTCAAGGAAATCACCCTGCCAGCAGGTCTGGTTGCCATCGGAGAAGATGCTTTCTTCGGCTGCAGGAAGCTGAAAAAGATATTCGTTCCTGCAGGCACGCTGGAAATGTACAGACAGATTCTGCCTACCCATCAGCGTTACCTGAAAGAGTACTAGAAATCATACATCAGCTGCACTCTCACTTCCGCCTTCGACTGGCGGAAATTTTTCATGCCCGGATCACTCCACGGTGTGGAAGACCATCCCGCCCGCAGATATGACTTGAAAGCCGATCTGCGGAAACGCCATTTCACCCGCGCCACAAGCGACAGCGCATAGCCCCTACCGTAATACGCAGGGACATTGAACGAGCCCGGCGCATCTCTCTCGTAGCAATATATCCGGTCATCCCAGTTGTCCGCAATGAACGCAGTGCCACGCAAGAACACCGCACCGATTCTTCCATAATACGCTTCCTCCACATACAGCAGTCCCGCCATCTTCCTGCCTTTCAGCACATTGAGCCGGAACGCGGTACCGAACAAGCCGTATTTCCAGTTCAGGTCACCTCTGAAATCTGTCCTGTTTTTCAGTCCGTAATTTCTCAGACGTTCCTGTAGCCTGAACACCATAGAGACGTTATCACCCGCCTTGCACGGCACATACAGCAGAGCCTTCCACTGTCTGTCGCCTCCGTCCGGGCGCATCCCGAAATCCACAGTCAGCCCCATTTCCCTGAAACTCACTCCAGAAGATGCCCCGACTTCACCTTTTTTGCCTGACCATGTCCTCACAGGCGCACAAAAGGCCATATCGTAGCCGTCGGGGACATATCTACCGGAAAACGCCAAATTCCAATTGTCAACGACAGGAATCATCGCACCTCCTGTCAATGCAGGTTTCACTGCACATATATCATATGCGGCCTCCGCGAACAGTTCAGTTCCCTTCAGACAGAACCGTGCATCGACAGAGACTTTGGAAAGAGACAAAAAAGCTGATTTCCCTATGGCGAACCCTTTTCCTGTGGTCTTGGCCGGCATTTTTCCGATCTTGCAAAAAGCAGTAGCTGAGACCTGGCCGTGACTGGAACGCCAGGCCACATTGCCTCCTGAAAGCACATCCCAGCCCCGGTTCTTCCCGGAAGCACCTGAAAAATCCTGTTCCGCCAGCCACCCGGACGCTGAAAAAACGGTCACGACGAACTTGCCGATATCCACTTCCGCGGCTATGCCCCTTAGCCTCGAGGAGGGTGACAATGCTCTCGACGGGGACAGTCCGGCAGGACGTTTCCAGAACGACTGGACATTCTGTACTCCGGTCATGCTGAATCCGTTCCACAGCGCGAGTCCCTGTCCGAACCGCAGGGCGTAATCCCCTATTGCCATCTTCCACGGAGACTTCCTGCCATATACCATATAATATCCGGCTACGGACGTAGGCCACACCCCACGGTCATCATATCCGCGCCTGACCGCCATGCCTGCATCATACCGTCCGCTCGCCTCTATACGGTAACGGCTGTTCCCTCCCCATACTGCATCAGCCTTCCTATCGGCCAGTGAAGTCTTTTCTGAAACATTGACTGACAATGAATTGCGCGGACTGCGCCTGAGCCCCGAGCTCCGGCCGGGAAGGGCAGATGATTCCAGCGAGATGAATGGAGCAAGAGCTTCGGCCACACTCTCTCCGAATCCGTCTATGGAGGCAAGTTCCGAACAGGAGAGCACGTCACCGCTGTGCGCACGATAGTGAGCAAACGATGCCGCCTGGTACATTGACATGAGTCCTGATTTTTCGATGACGGAGGGCGGGACAAGATTTATCGGCAACGGGGATTCGGCAAGATCCCACCATTTTTCGAGTTCTTCTTCAGACAATGTTTCGATGTCCGGCGCTCCTGTCAGGAACAGTATCGCCCGGATAACTCTCTCATCTGCAGCCCGGTCCGCCGGCCCGGTTTCCGCACGGACTGAAGCCGGGAAACAGGACAACAGCATTGACATAAAAAAAACAACGGTCACTCCTCGTCTCATACACACTGAATTTTACAGTCATACTTGACGGCCGTCGTGTCCGTAGTCCTTGCTTATGACACGCAATATAGGAATTATTTTCAGATTAACGAGCATAAAAGATAAAAATGTGCTATTTTTGCACCTGATTCATAAAAACCTGATATGGAAAGAATAGCCCTATTTGACAAGACCTTCAGGCAGTTCATTTCAAATGATGAAATCGAAAAAGCCATTGACAAGGTTGCAGAGAAGATCAATGCCGACTACAGCAGTTTTACCGAGCCACCGGTGCTCCTGTGCATACTTAACGGCTCGATCATGTTCACGGCCGAGCTTATGAAGCGTCTGGATTTCGACTGCGAGCTGATTTCCATGAAATTGTCTTCATACGACGGCACACAGTCCACCGGCAACGTGCGCGAAGTCATGGGCATGACAGGCAGCGTGAAGGGAAAACGAGTAATCGTGGTGGAAGATATCGTGGACACAGGCAACACGATAGTGGATTTGAACCGCATTGTCAAGGAAAAAGGCGCGACTGACTGCAAGATATGCACGATGCTGCTCAAGCCTGAGGTTTACAAGAAGGCTGTCAAGCTGGACTATGTTGCGATGGAGATTCCGAACAGGTTCATCGTGGGATTCGGACTTGACTACAACGAACTCGGAAGAAATTACAAGGACATCTATATTCTTGACGAATAAGACATTAAACAATTCAGAATACAATGAAATATTACATTCTTTTCGGGCCTCCGGGAGCAGGAAAAGGCACCCAGGCAAGCGCAATGGTGGAGAAATACAATCTTTGCCACCTTTCAACCGGCGAACTCCTCCGCAAGGAAATAGCAGAGGGCACAGAACTCGGCAAGAAAGCGAAATCACTCATCGATGCCGGTTCACTGGTTCCTGATGAAGTAGTGGAAGGCATGATAGACAACGCCTTCAAGACTGTCAAGGGCGTGAACGGTTTCCTTCTTGACGGCTTCCCGCGTACTATCGCACAGGCTGAAGTGCTGGACAAGATGCTTGCTGCCGGCAATGAGGCCGTCACATCTGTCATCTCCATCATGATTCCTGACGAGATGATCAAGGAGAGAATCCGCCACAGAGCTTCTATCGAAGGCCGCGCTGATGATGCAAAGGAAGAGACCATCAACAACAGGATCAAGACCTATCACGAAAAGACCGAGCCGCTCGTGGATTTCTACAAGAAGGCCGGAAAGTACGAGGAGATCGACGGCACAGGCAGCATCGATGCTGTCCGCGAGACCATCTTCTCCGTAATGGACAAGTTCTAAGAGCCTGAAGGACAATATCTCAGATCAGATTCCTGATTTGGATGAACGTAAAAAAGCCGGCGGAACA
>OQVU01000971.1_pt1 | contig 11251 bp, 7 predicted proteins | sample 1691611 | NCBI WGS metagenome assembly OQVU01 (sample SAMN03418272, study PRJEB22391) | human gut metagenome | biome: human-gut; feature: organic feature; material: feces | host: Homo sapiens | place: Tanzania | collected 2013-01
CTCGCTACGACTGCCACGGGCACTACGTCCATGACCTTCTTCTTCGGCATCGTTGCAACGAACGGTGCGGCCCTTGTACTCTGTGCCGTTGAGAGCTTTCATCACACGCTTGGCATCCTCCTCGGGAACCTCGATGTAGGCAAACTTAGAGAGCAAGTCGATGTGTCCCACCTCCTGGCGACCCTTCACATGTTTGTTGAGATACTGCATAATCTCGCCTGGATAGAAGCCGTCCGCCTTGCCTAAGTTGATGAAGAGACGCTTGTATCCAGCCTCGGCCTCGTGCTTGCGGCGACCGTTAGACACCTTGCCACGACCCTCTGATAAGGTGAGCCTCTACCCTCACCACGAGAGCCACGAGAGCCCTTGCCGGTTTCGGGCTTGACTATCTCAGGAGCGTTCTTATAATAGTCGAGGAACTTACCAAAGGTGATGGTTACCATCTTCTTAATGATGTCTTCCTTGTCGATGTAGTCGAACTGGCGGTTGATTTCTGCCATGTAAGGAGCTATCTGATCCTCGTCAACATCGGTCTTCATGATGTCGTCCATAGTCTTGAAGAGCTGTTTCTTACAAATCTCCTCGGGAGTAGGAAGGGTGCCGTCAATAAAATCTTTGCCTATCTGTTTCTCAATCTGTCTCACCTTAAACTTCTCGCGGGTGTGGATGATAGAGATCGAGGTACCCTTCTTTCCGGCACGACCTGTTCGTCCACTACGATGGGTGTAGCTGGCAATATCGTCGGGGAGTCCATAGTTGATGACGTGAGTAAGGTCGTCGACATCAAGGCCTCGGGCAGCAACATCGGTGGCCACAAGGAACTGCACATTGTGATTACGGAACTTCTGCATGGTGAGGTCGCGCTGCTGCTGACTCAAGTCACCATGAAGAGCCTCTGCATTATAACCATCGCGTATGAGTTTGTCGGCAATATCCTGTGTCTCCAACTTGGTGCGACAGAAGATAATGGCGAAGATGCGGGGATAAAAGTCTACGACACGCTTCAGGGCAAGATACTTGTCCTTGGCGTTCACCAGATAGTAGATGTGATTGACGTGCTCGGCACCCTCGTTGCGTGAGCCTACAACTATCTCCTTATGGTCGTGGAGATAGTGGAGCGCTATTTTCTCTATCTCCTTGCTCATAGTAGCAGAGAAGAGAAGTGTATTTCTATCCGCTGGTACATTCTCGAAGATGGCATTGATGCTCTCGGAGAAACCCATATTGAGCATCTCGTCAGCCTCATCCAATACAACATTGTTCACATGCTCCAACTGAGCCACGCCACGGTTGATGAGGTCGAGAAGACGACCAGGTGTGGCTACGATAATCTGTACACCATGCTTGAGGGTGCGTATCTGACTGCCTATATCGGTTCCGCCATAGACTGCAGCAATGTGGAGTCCGTCGATGTACTTGGCGAAACTGTTGAGGTCATCGGCTATCTGGAGACAAAGCTCACGGGTAGGACTCAGGATAATGGCCTGTGTCTGCTTGTTCTGAGCATCGGTCTTCTGAATGACAGGAATGCCATAGGATGCTGTCTTGCCAGTTCCGGTCTGCGCCAGGGCGATGACATCGTTTTTGTTGCCTAAAAGATAGGGGATTACTTCTTCCTGTACGGGCATTGGATTCTCGAATCCAAGCTCCTCAATAGCGCGGCGAATGTCCTCGCTGACGCCTAATTCTAAAAATGTTTTCAAATCTTTTTTACCTTATTAATGTATTCAATGCAGAAGGCTGAATTCTCCAGATAGCCGATGACCTCGGCTGAATTCCCCCTCCCAGCCATTAATAGGGTGCAATATCCTTCCGAAAACGCTTGCGACAAGGCTGTCCTGTCCTACTCTAATAGGCGACAGGCTGCCTGATACTTGTCTAAATTCGGGTGCAAAGTTAGTAAAAAGTTCTTGATAATCAAAAAGTTTTCGTACTTTTGCACACAAAATAGACTTTTTATACATTCAAGATGATGATGGATTTATCAGTTCTTTTGCCTTCGTGCCTACGACGGAGGGTTCTGCTGGGACTTGTTTGCTGGTGCTGTTGCAACTCTGTGCTGTGGGCGCAGGATTCTGCCATGGTGTCGGTGGACTCGTTGAAAACAACGGAGACAGTACAGACCGACTCTATTGTAGCCGCAACAAGACCACTGCCCGACCCCATGATGACGGCAGACTGCAAACCCGTGCTGCGGCCGAAGGACGTACTGGTACCTGTAGTCATAACAGGACTGGCTACGCTGTATGTTCAGAACCATGGTTGGTTTGCGCAACAGAAGCGCGAGGTTCAGAAAGGGCTGTCGGCTGAGGGAAGACATCATCTGAGGGCTGACGAAGTATTGCAGTTTGCACCTATGGCAGCAGCCTGGGGCTTGCGATTAGCAGGCGTAAAAGGGAAAAACGAACCCAAAGAACGCCTGGGCATCATCGCGCTGTCGTACGCTTCATTGGGACTCATTACGGTCGGCATGAAGGCGGCTGTAAACGAGGAGAGACCCGACGGCAGAGACTGCAGGTCGTTCCCATCGGGTCATACGGCGAGGGCATTCATGGGTGCAGAGATGCTGTATCAGGAATATAAGGACGTGTCGCCATGGATAGGATATTCGGGCTACGCCATGGCTGCGCTGACAGGCTATCTGCGAGTCTACAACAATCGGCATTATCTGAACGATGTCGTGGCGGGAGCCTGCATCGGAATCCTGTGTGCCAAATTGGGATATTGGCTGCAACCGAAATTGTTTAAGAAGAAAAAGAAGGCTTTCAAATTTCAATATTGAGAAATTTGAAAGCCTTCTTCGCTTCATCCGAAAAAACTTCGACCTGTTCAGTTGAAACGCCATGTAAGGGCAGAACTCCTAACCCAGAGCGTGTTCATTTACAGGAAGTCCCTTTCATTCCTTCATCAAAGGTTTTGGTCAAGGAATTGGAGAATCTTCTGCTGTATGCGAAGTCCGCAGGAATGAGGCACGTCCCAAAGTTCGGTGGTAAGGAGAGAGTCTGCATGTTGGCTGTTCCATACAGCATGCATCTGCGCGAAAGCCTTCTTGACTCCGGGGACGGGGAAAAGATGGTCAAGGGTGCCACTAATAAAGAGAGAAGGATGAGGACAAGCCAAGGAGGCGATGTGAGGATAGTCGAGGTACTGACGGAGTGCAGGAATGCAGTTGGCAAACCCTCCGTTCTCCTTTCGTCCATAACGCAGGGTAAGCTGATCGTCGGTAGTGATCATCCAGCAGATATTGGCACTCGCCTTGATCTTGTCGGAGAGGGCAGCAAGCATCCAGGAACGGTATGCGCCCATAGAACATCCCACACATCCTATCCTGTCCTTATCGACCATAGGGAGAGTAGACAGGAAATCGGTTCCAGCCATATCGTCGTAGGTCATAAAGGCAGAAAGGTCGCGTCCAAGCATCATCATGTTGCCGGCGATAATATCATACTTGTTGCGGTCGATACCTTCCTTACGGCTACGCTCGCCCCAAAGAGGTGCGTCGGCAGAGAAGACTACATAGCCGTGACGGGCAAGATAGTCGCCAAGATACTGACCTTCGTACAACTTCTTTGCCCATGCATCAGCATCGGCGACAACGGCGGTGTCGACATCAAAGGGACGTATCATCTTCTCCTTGCCGATGTAGAGGTGGGCTCCATGGTCGTGGAGGGCATTGATGGCTGGGAAAGGACCTTTCCCGTCGGGTATAAGAAGATAGGCTGTGATGCGGGCATAGGCGTTGACACAGAAGCTGATTTTCTGTGCACGATAGCCATCTCGTTGTTCTTCGGCTATCACCTTCATGTCCCACGACTTGGCTCGGCGAGGAGGTGCCATCATACATTCAAATATCTTCTGACGGGCAGCCTTCTTCCATTTTGCAAAGTTTTTGATAGGACTGTTACCCCATGCCATAGGGTATGTGAGTTCCTGTTTGAGTTGTTCGACGTAAACGGGCAACTCACCTTGCCACTCGTAATTCTCTCGTACAGGCAGTTGTTTCGCATTCGGTTTCTGGGCGAAAGATGGCTGAGAGAATATCAGCAAGGCAAAAAATGTGAAGAGTGAAAAATCCAAATGCTTCATTGTTATTGAGTTTTTAAGTGTTGAATGTTTTGCAAAGATAATGCAAATGAGCGCAATGAAAGCTTGCTTTCAAATTGCCGAGTGTAGCTTATCTTATGCAAAGATAAAAAAATAATTTGGAAAACAAATGAAATGCGTACTAAAATATCTGAAAAAAGAAAACACAAAACGCCCTGAACCAACAACAACTTTGATTCAGGGCGCATTCTATCAATAGTATTTTACTTTTTCATTGCACGATCAGCGGTAAGGATGGCAAACTGCACCTTGTTTTTGTCGGCAAGTGTACCTGCCAACGACTTGGCCTTAACGAGCAAAGGACGAATCTCCTTTAGTTTCTGAAGGACGATGGGTCCTAAGTCGGTGCGATGGTAATACGTAATCTCAGAAGGAGGCTCTACTCCCAACAAAGGCGAAAGAGAAGTTGCACCATTAAGTTTGGCCTTGGCCATTTCGGACAGTACATCGCTGCTTGCCGTGAGATAAGCTACAAACGCATACATATCGTAAATCTCGGCAGAAGTTGGGCGCTTGCCTGCACGAACAGAACGGAAACAGTAGTTGGCTACATCGTCTATAAGATGGCGCTGCGTGTAGGGGTCGGAAGAGTGATCGATACTCATATCCATATAAGGCAATCGGAACACCATGGGCAACTGAAGGGTGAATTCCTTGCGACGTACCCAACCTCCGACATCGCCCGAAGGACCTGCCGACTGGAAGAAGAGCGGATTGGCATCGAGCCAAGACACATCTGTAAGTTCGTAAAGTAACTGTTTGACAGCCTTGCGCTGCAACGACTTGGGCACCGACTGAGTAACGGGCACCTTAGCCCCCTCCATGTACTCGTTCTGATACACTCCGCCAATATAAGGCGTAAGGGTCTGCAAGAGACTGAAATAATCGTTGATGACGAACTCAGGGAAAAGCATGCGGTCGACATCAGACATCTCGTCGTAGTTAAGCCACTCTGGAGCATGAAGAGCAAGATACTTATAGTGCTGCACCATGTGACGTGCAGCCTGGAAGGGGTCGTTGCTCATGTCGAAGGCCTGGCAGCGAGGGTCAGTAGCGAAACGCATGCTGCGCTTGCCACAGAAGTAACGGGGATCGCCCTCATGACTCTTCACCCACAACTGGAGTGTGGACTCGCTGACATCAGGAGTATAGAGATACTTGATAACGAAGTCGTCGCACACACCAGGACGGTCGAAAGTCAGCACAACACCTTTCTCACGATCGCCAGGAAGGGTGACATAGTTGTAGATCTGTCCATCCATGACCGAGGCTGTAATACCATTTTTCTGAGTAAATTCAGGCGAACGCAACTGGGCGATAGAATAAGCTGCCGTACCTGCCAAATTGGAGGACAGACCTAAACTGTAGCCGAAAGCTGCAAGCATTTTAGCCTGCAACACTTCGCAAAGCAGGTCGTCGGGGAGACGATAATTACGATAGCGCTCGTCAACCTCAGCCATCTTGCACACTCCGTTGCGCAGCACATCATCGGCCAAGCTACGAGGCACCTGAATATGGGCACTCAAGATTTCGCCTGTACGTGGATCGACAGGAATATCAAAGCCAACAAACTGGCTGCTGTTATTAGCCAAAGAGATGACGTTGAGCAGCGGGTCGGAGGCGCTGAATGTAGAATCGGAAGGAAAGTTGACCAACTGGATAGGTCGGCCCAGCCCTGCTTTGCAGAAGGCATCGTTCCAGCCTTCAGCCGCACGACGGATAGCAGCCTGCCAGGAAGGAGTAAGGAGCGAGTCAACATAATAGGTAATCGTATCACCCATCGCCCACTTGCGACGGGTGGCATAATACCCTGTTTTGGTGTCGTCGAGATTGCGATAGTCCTTGTACTTTACATAGCGTGTGCCTACAGAGGCATTCGCCTCACGGGGTTCCATACGCTCACCAGCATCGGGCAACAGAGTTATTTGGGTTTGCAACGTAGCCTGAAGCGTGGGCTTATTCGACAACTCGCCTATAAGCGAGCCACCCAAGGAAAGCTTGCCATTGACCTCCTGAACCACGCAAACACAACGGGGATACGCCTGAACGGTGTCCCAATAGCTCAGATTACTCTTGACAGAACAGCCGATGATGGAAGTGCCCAACTCATAAGAAGTGCCTTTCAGATCGAGCACATCCTTATTGGATGCGCTGAGCATGGAACTTACCTCAACGAGAACGGCAGTAGAGTCTTTCTTCCAAGCTGCAATAGGAGCTGTACGGAACACGCCTCCCCTACCCGCCAAGGCAAAAGCACGAGCCACGGTAGTGTCGCCTGGAGCCACACGATAGTTGGGCTTGGGTCGGCTGAAGGTGATGAGCGTGTCGGCACGGTCGGCAACAAACATGGTCTGTCCATTGGCATGGCTACCTACAAGCATAGGAATATTGGCACGTGCCACAGTGGACGAGATGAGATACTCCTTGCCGAAGTTGCGCACAGGAATCTCCATATACACCTTATTGTTATATAAGAAAAGCGAAAGCTCTTTCTGATGAGCCTGAACGAGTTTGTCACGCTTCTTGAATACCTTAGGATAAATGCCCGATTGCTTCTTGGCAGAGTCTGCCATCTGAGCAGCAGCCGCCTTCTTCGATTTCTTGTGCCGCTTGGCGTAGGCTGGCGCCTGCAACAGCAAGACGGCGAGCAGAAGGTAAAGTATGTGTCTTGTCTTCATATTTTTACCTCCTATCCTTTATTTAACACATGAATCGATGATGCGCAACAGATACTCGTAGTGGGCGCGGTCCTGAGAGCTACCGCTGCCGCGACGACTGACGAGAAGAGTGCGTACCTGCTGCAGGCGGGCAAACATATCGGCAGGAGTTAGCGATGGCGTACTGGAGAACATCTCGCGAGGAACCTGCTCGAAACCACCTACAGGATTTGCCAACTCGTTGCGTAACTGAGGCAGAGACATGCGGGGCATCTCTTCGCAGGCGCAAAGACGGTCGAAGTGGATAGGGCTATCGGCTGTAAGAGCGAGCGCCTGACCCGACAGAGCCTTGGGAAGGGTAAATCCGCTGTTGGCAAGGAGATTGAACACATAAGCCTTCTGCAGGGTCTTGTCGCTGTCGTTGAGCTTGCGGCCTGTAAGAGTAGGCTTCCATACGAAATTATAGACCATATTGCCAGCCTCATCAGGCTGCAGACTCTTGGAATCGATATGATTGTAACACGACACAAGAACGGGAGCGCTGAGGATGAAGTTGCGTACAAACTGACGTATCGTGGTCTTAGGCGAACCAGTAAGAGCAATCTTGCTCAACAGGGCCTTGTTGTCCATCCAGTCGAGATCGCTGTAGAGAGTGAAGAGATAATTGAGCGCCTCTTTCTGACGAACCTTGTCGAGTCCGCGAAGACGCACCTGTCCGTCACCATCCTTCACCTCGTTAAGATAATAGCCGCTGACATTGCTGGCCACATGAATGGTATAGAGGGCGTACTGCTGCACGATATCATCAATGAGGGAAGCACGATAGCTCATATCAGCATCCTTTCCGCTGAGCCACTGGTCCATGTGCGACATGATGTACTTGAGGTTCTTCACACCATAGCGAGTGGCCTTGACAGCATCATCGCCAAGGTCTTCATTCATGCTACGTGGATCACCGAATGGCATTCCAAACTGCTGTTTGCCATAACGATAAACGGGGCTCTTGCGCAGCGAGTCAGTAATCCACTGGCTCATATAGGCTGTTTCCTTCTTCAAGGTCTTACCGAAGATAGGCGAATAGGCCCACTTGATGGCATAACGGTCATAGACTCCAAAGCGAGGAGGTGTCATGCGTACACCACGCTCGAAATCGCCAGGCTGTGCCACATAGTTAAAACGTGCATAGTCCATGATACTTGGAGTAGTACCATACTTCTGGGTATAGACAGGATCGCGCAACTTCTCGACGGGCACATTGTTGGAGGCGCCCATGTTGTGCATCATGCCCAGGCAGTGGCCTACCTCATGACCCAATACATATCGGATGGCATCGCCCATTACCTCTTCGGGCATGTTGTTGGTACGCACACGCTTGTCGGCAGCTGCCGTCTGAACAAAGAGCCAGTTGTTGACAAGCTTGATGAAATCATGATAGACATAGACTGAAGCCATAAGTATCTCACCGCTACGAGGGTCTACCCACGATGGTCCCATGGCGTTGCGAATACTGATGGGCGCATAGCGAATACAATTGTACTTGATATTATCGGGATCAAACTCAGGATCATCTGTAGGGAAATCCTTAGCTACCACGGCTCCACGAAGACGACATTCTTCCTCAAACACTTGCGACCACATGTTGACAGCCTCTCGGATGTAAGGCTTCCAACGCTCAGGGAATGTATTGTCAACATAGAAGACCACGGGCTTCACTACATCCACCACCTCGCCACGCTGATAGGCGGCCGAGTCCTTGGGCTGAAGATCCCAGCGATTGGTATAGAACACAGGTTTCGACGAGGCTGGCGATGGCAACATCTGTTCCTGAGCTGTGGTAAAGAATCCCATACGATAATCGGCTATACGGGGACGATAAGGCTTTTCCTTAAGAAGCATGATGCTACGGGTAAGCTCTGCCGTGAAAGGACGGTCGGTGATGAGTTTCTTGCCACCACGCGACGTAAGTGAAAAAGTATAGGACAGCGAGCTCTTGACTGAAACATTGTCGGAGAAAGCCTTCACGTCGACGAGATAGGAATTCTCGCTCTTATAGCTCTCAGAGCGGTTGGAGCTCGAAGAGTAAACCGAATTGTCGTCGAAGGGAGACATCTTCTTATTGTCGCTGACAAAGAAAGAAGTCATATCGAAGACCACGGCCGATGAGTCCTTGTTCCAGGCTGCAATCTTGGTATTGGAGAGCACAGCATCGGTGTGGCTCTTTAACAGGGCACTGTCGATGGCTGTCTCGGAAGTGACATAGTCGGTATTAACCTCGCGCAACTGCACATGGGTCTTATTGCGGGTAAACTTGACCAAAAGAGGCTCGTTAGGCTTAGAGCCCACGATGGCATTTCCGTTGTCGGACACATTGGTGACGGTAGACCCGATGAGCATGTCCTTACCAAATAGAGTAACAGGCAGTTCGAAGTAAACCTTGCCATCTATTTGATGAAGGGTGATAAAGCCACGCACTACCTTGTGCTGCTTGTTGAACAATTTCTCGTACTCAGTTTTCTTGGCTACCGTATCGGTAACAGCAGCCTTCTTTTTCTTCTTCCAGAAAAGCAAATGAGGGTGCCATGCACCCGCAAAGCTTGCGAGGCAAAGCACCATCATAGGTAGTATTACTAATTTTCTCTTGTCCATTATTGATTGTAGTGGTTGTTGTAATTGAGTATTGAATTAATAGCCTGTTGTGCAGAAATCGAGAATCTTACCAAAACCAGTATAGGTAAGTGCAGAAGATGCATCCAACTTACCTGTACCAATCTGCGTCATAGGCACAACAGAAATCTTGCCTGCATAAGTGTCGCTCTGGGTCGCTACTACGACAGCCTTCTTATTGAGTGGCAACTCGGGAACGACGTAACCTTCATCGACATTGCCCACTGCGCTGTAGTCTTGCATATAGGCACCCTGACAGTAGAGTTTGGCCTTGGCTATGGTCTCGCCAGCTGCAGGAGTAAACACAGGCACAGTATTGACGACAACTGAAGAGCCGGCAAAATTGAGGGCATAGATTCCTGTAGGAGTTGCCACATAGAGGATAGACTGATCGGCCGCAAAGAACACACTCACAGCCTGATCGAGGAGAGCTTTACCTGCCTCGGGAATGTCGTAACGCATACGGGCTGAAGCAGGAACCTCAGGCTTGATGGTACCAATGATGTTCCAATCATCATCATACTCATATTCACCCTCCTCATAGCGCACGAAGGTATAGATGCTGTAGTTGCCCGTAGTAGTATTCTTCATCACAAAGGCAGGAATGGAACCATCGGTGGTCTGGCCGGCAGCAACGGCTGTAAGACCGGGCGCATCGGCAGGATCGAAGAAATCATTGGCAGCCAAATCATCACCATAGGAAACGGAGGTGCCGCCACTGGAGTAGATAAACTTACCTTGCTCGGCATCATACCACATCACACATTGATAATAAACACTTGCCGAGGTGGCAGTCATCACAACTCCATTGCTGATGGAGTACTGGCTACCCGCAGCATCATACCATCCAAAGTTGCTGGCATTGGTAGAGTTGACGGAATACAGATACTTATTGGGGCTCAGAAAGATGAACTGACCATTGGTAGAGAATACGCCAAGTGCCTTGACACCATCGGGACGATAAGTCAGGATACCTCCCTCAGACAGACGGGCTGTCTGCTCATATTTCTCGGTATTGAAAAGAGCTGCATCGCCATCAGAAGTCACCGCCCAGAGATTATTGATATGCGTAAACACGAGTTTGCCCTGTGAATTATAGGTAAGGCTCGTCATCAGCTTATCGAAGGGCTCACCCTTGGCTTTGGCTATGATGCCGTAAGTCACCTTATCAGCCTTGTCGCCATAATTGGTGGTGAGTTTACGACTCATGATGAGGTTGAGGTCGGATGTGGAACCGTCCTTGGTGTCGGAAACGACAATACCATCGAGGAAGGCACTCTGGATAACCACTTTCCAAAGTTTGGTATACTGCAGACCAGCGTTCTTGGTGTCGGTAACTGTATAACGCAAGTAATAAGGCAGTGTAGACACATCATTGTTCATCACTGCGTGGAGGTCGCGATCAGTACCTATCTCTATCCAGTCGGCATTATTGTCCTTAGGTTGCTCCGTGATTTCCCACTTATAGGTAAGTCCCTCATCATCGCCCTCTGTGCCGCGATTGACAGTGGGTGTAATGTTGAGTTCGTCGAGGTAACTCACATAGTAAGTAGAAGCATCATCGGCAGTAGTGACACTGGGCAACTTGCCTGAAGCTAAGGAGCTGTCGTCATCATAGCAAGATGCCAACGAGAGGATAGTAACAACTCCTAAGAGCATAGAAAATATACGATTTTTCTTCATTGTCTTTTCTGTTTTACGAGTTAAAAATCACGTGCCTGAACAGGTTTGCCCTTCAAAGAGCCTGCATCATGGAGGAGAGGCTCGCCATGAGACTCCTCATAAGCCTTGAGCCAGTCTTTCAGTTTGGCAGCATATCCCTTGTA
>OQVU01000972.1_pt1 | contig 11250 bp, 10 predicted proteins | sample 1691611 | NCBI WGS metagenome assembly OQVU01 (sample SAMN03418272, study PRJEB22391) | human gut metagenome | biome: human-gut; feature: organic feature; material: feces | host: Homo sapiens | place: Tanzania | collected 2013-01
GCCTTACCAAAGCAGCCATATACGGGCATGACGCCAACTGGGGCAGAATACTTTGTGCAATGGGATATTCGGGAGCAGAATTTGACCCTGAACTTGTGGATATATATTTTGAAAGTGCTTGTGGCAGACTTCAGATTGTTAAGGATGGCAGGGCAGATGATTACAGCGAAGAAGAGGCAACAAAGATTCTTTCAGAAGAGCATGTAATTGCAATATGCGATTGCAAGCAGGGCACATTTAATGCCACTGCATACGGCTGTGATCTTACTCACGAATATGTAAATATCAATGCAGATTACAGGTCTTAATAAATATACAGGAGATATGGAAAGATGAATTTAGATGTAGAAAAATCAAAAGCAGAGGTTCTTATTGAGGCATTGCCTTATATACAGAAATTTAACCGTAAGATAATCGTTGTTAAATATGGCGGAAGTGCCATGGTAGACGAAGAACTTAAGAAAAAAGTAATCGAGGACGTAGTTCTCTTAAAACTCGTCGGCTTCAAGCCTATTATTGTCCACGGCGGCGGTAAGGAAATAAGCAAGTGGGTGGATAAAGTAGGAATGGAAACACATTTTGTAAACGGTCTTCGTGTTACTGATGTTCCTACAATGGAAATTGCAGAAATGGTACTTAACCGTGTTAATAAAAGCCTTGTTTCCCTTGTGCAGAACCTTGGAGTTGAAGCATGTGGAATAAGCGGCAAGGATGGGGAAATTCTTAAAGTAACAAAGAAACTCTCAAACGGAGAGGACATAGGCTTTGTAGGAGAAGTCAAGGAGGTTAATCCAAAGCTCATCCTTGATCTTATCGAAAATGATTTTTTACCTGTTATATGTCCTGTGGGAACGGATGAAAACGGTAATTCCTACAATGTTAATGCCGACGATGCAGCATGTGCCATTGCAAAAGCTGTTAAAGCAGAGAAACTTGCTTTCCTGACGGATATTGAAGGCGTATACCGTGATAAAGATGACCCGGGTACACTTATTTCGGAACTTGACCTTGAAGAAGCACATGAGCTTATTAAAGACGGATATATCGGCGGTGGAATGTTACCAAAACTTAATAACTGCATTGATGCCGTTGAAAAAGGTGTTTCAAGAGTACATATAATGGACGGCAGAATACCACACTGTCTGCTTCTTGAAATATTTACCAATAATGGTATCGGTACTGCCATTCTTAGTAAAGGAGGAGAACATTTCAGTGACAAAGACAAGTAATATAATAGATAAAGTAGAAAATAATATAATACATACCTACAACAGATACCAGATAGCCCTTGATTCCGGTTCGGGAATGTACCTTTATGATGTAGAAGGCAAAAAATACCTTGATTTCGGTTCGGGAATAGGCGTTTTTGCATTGGGATATGGCAATAAAGAATATAATGATGCGGTAAAAGCACAGGTGGACAAGCTTATCCATACTTCAAATTATTTTTATAATGAGCCATCTGCACTTGCCAGTGAAAAATTTATAAAGGCATCGGGAATGACGAAGGTTTTTTATACCAACAGCGGAGCTGAAGCTGTTGAAGGTGCACTTAAACTTGCAAAAAAATACGGAAAAATGACAAAGGGTGATAACTGCTATGAAATTATTGCCATGAATAAAAGTTTCCACGGCAGGACAATAGGTGCTGTTTCAGTAACAGGCAACGAACATTACAGGGAAAGCTTTGAACCACTGCTCCCGGGAGTAAAGTTTGCTGATTATAATAATCTTGAAAGCGTTAAAGCACTTATTTCTGATAGAACCTGTGCAGTTATTATGGAGACAATCCAGGGAGAAGGCGGTGTAACACCTGCCACAGAGGAATTTGTGAAAGGCGTAAGAACACTTTGCGATGAAAATAATATTCTTATGATTGCCGATGAAATCCAGTGCGGAATGGGAAGAAGCGGATATATGTTTGCATATCAGCGTTTCGGAATTCTGCCTGATATAGTCACAAGTGCCAAGGCTTTAGGCTGTGGAGTGCCTATAGGTGCTTTTGCAGCAGGCAGTAAAGTATGTGATGTTTTATGTGCCGGAGACCACGGAACAACTTACGGTGGCAATCCTCTTGCATGTGCAGCGTCACTTGCTGTATTTAATTTGTTCAAAAAAAATAATTTACTTGAAAATGTAGTAGAAGTTGGTGCATACTTATATAAGAGACTGGATGAAATAAAAGCTATGTGCCCTTCAATCACAGACCACCGTGGAATTGGATTTATGCAGGGACTTGAATATGATCATCCTGTTTCAGGTATTATTCAGAAACTCCTTGATGCAGGCTTAATTGTATTTTCAGCAGGACCTAATGTAATCAGATTCCTGCCACCTCTTATTGCTACCATGAAGGATGTTGATGATATGATCAATATACTCAAGGAATGGGCAATAGAATGAATAAATTTTTAAAACTTGGTGTTATGGCATTAGCGTGCACTTTTGTTTTTAGCGGATGCAGGATAAAATATGAGACGGGCAGCGGTGAAACAGATGGGACCGTAGGCGAATCTGCCGTGGAGTCTTCAGATAAAGCCGGTGGGGAAATATTGCATGTAAGGTATGCTAACGAGAGCTACACACCTTATCTTGAAATCTGCAAAACTGAATTTGAGAAGAAAAATCAGGGAGTCAGCGTCGTACTTGACTGTGTTTCTTCAGAAAATTACATTGTTAATATTAATAACGACAGTACAACGGAAAATGTTCCGGACGTATATCTTGTAAGCAACAGTGATTTATCAACGGCATATCTTGCCGGACTTGCGTCGAAAGTAACGGATGAAGAATTCGTAAACAGGGTGTATGATAAAGTTGCACTTGATGCCTGCAGTTATAACGGAAGTCTTGTTGCATATCCTTTAAGCTACAGGACAACTTTTCTCGTGTATAATTCTTTATATGTAGAAAATGATGAGGATTTCACCTTTGAAAAAATAAAGACATATTCAGAAGAAAAAGAATTAACGAATGACCAGATGGCTGTAGTCGAGAAGATATTTAACTGTAATCTTACTGATTTATTTATGAATTACGGCTATATAGGAGGCTATATCAATATAGGCGGTGTGTATGGAAGTGATTCGGAAAAATTTACGGTATGTAATGATAATTCCGTATCTGCAACGGGTAAATATCTGGAACTTGTGGATTATTTTTCTATTGATAAGGCGCAGGAATACGGAGATGTTGTCAAAAAGACTGTCGGCGGTAATTCCATCTTTTCGATAGTATCAACCGATTCATTTGCAGAGATTAAGGCTTCCGGACTGGAATTCAGGTACAAAGAGTTTCCGGATTTTGATGACAGCCTGGTAACATCGCCGTTATCAATTACAACAGCAATAGCCGTTAATCCATATTCAAAAGTATCTTCTCTCGGAGAATCATTTGCGAAATTTGCCGCGGAGACAATGTCGGATAAATTAAATGAAGCAGCCGGAATGTTCCCTGCCAATAAAAATGCCGTTATCAATAAAGAATATCCGGGAATCTACAGTTCATACATGAAGTCAACATCCAAGAATAAGCTTCAGTATGGTGAACAGGTATATCCTTTGATTGAAATTGCACTTCATAATATTCTTAACGGAGAGGATATTAAGACAGAGCTGCAATCGGTAGATGCATATATGAAAAAACAGCTGAAATAAGAATAAAACCTTCCCAGACAGGTATAATATATAGTACCAGTTATGGGAGGTTTTTTTATGTGGGGAATAATTGTTGCTTTAATATCAGGACTGCTTATGAGTGTGCAGGGTGTAATGAATACAGGAGTGACAAAACAGACCAGTCTGTGGGTATCGGCGGGTTTTGTCCAGTTTAGTGCATTAATTGTATGTATTATTGCATGGCTTATTACCGGTAGGGAAAGTATAAGTTCTCTTGCAAAGGTGAGTCCGAAATATATGCTTTTGGGCGGAGTTATAGGTGCGTTTATCACAATAACCGTTATTGAAAGCATGAAAAGACTGGGACCTGCCAAATCAGTCATGTTAATTGTAATAATGCAGATTGTATCGGCATATGTCATTGAACTTATGGGAATTCTTGGCACGGATAAAGCTAAGTTTTACTGGGGAAAAGTTATAGGCGCAGTCATAGCCGTAGCCGGAGTTATTATATTTTTTATGTGTGGAGAAAAAAATATAAAATAGTTGTATTATTTTTGCAAAGACTGTAAAATAAAGAAGGATAATATGGGCCTTGGAAACAAGGAGCGTATATGAAGAAAATTAAATTTATCTTTCCGGCAGCCATAGCCGGATTTGTTGCAATATCTGCGGTTTTATATTCCAGGTCGTCAGATGGCAGTAAAGTTATGGAAAGCTATAGTACAACGTCTGAATTTGCTTTTTCGCATGAAGAAAGCGAAAGTGAGATTTCTTTAGAATCTTTATGTGTGTATGTATGTGGTGCTGTCAATAATCCGGGGGTTATTTACCTTGATGAAGGCAGCAGGATATGTGACGCAATTAAGAAAGCAGGCGGTATCACAGCCGATGCGGACATTAATTCATTGAATCAGGCAGAAAAGGTAACAGACGGGCAGAAGATTTATGTACCGTTAATAGGTGAGACTTATGCCGGTTATTCGGAGAATTCAAAATCGTCATTGATTAATATTAATACCGCAGGCGTTAATGAGCTTCTGACTCTTCCGGGGATAGGAGAATCAAAGGCAAATGCCATAATAGCATACCGTAATGATAATGGCGGATTTAAGAAGATAGAAGATATTATGAACATAAGCGGTATCAAAGAAGCTGCATTTAATAAAATTAAAGAAAATATTTGTGTATGATGAGGTAATGTACATGAGCAGGGTACTTGTGGTTGATGATGAAAAAGCAATAGTTAAAGGAATAAAATTCAGTCTGGAGCAGGATGATGCGGAAGTAAGCTGTGCATATGATGGTGAAGAGGCTCTTGAGTTAGCTAAAAGCCAGGAGTTTGACATTATACTGCTTGATTTGATGCTGCCAAAGATAGATGGTTTATCTGTCTGCCGGCAGATTAGGGAATTTTCCAATGTTCCGATTATAATGATAACAGCCAAGGGCGAAGATATGGACAAAATAATGGGACTTGAGTATGGCGCTGATGATTATATAACGAAGCCTTTTAATATTCTTGAAGTCAAAGCCAGAATGAAAGCTATAATGAGGCGCAATTCTTTTAATCTTAAGAAAGAACAGAGCGACAGGGTGATTATTGTGGGAGATTTAAGGCTTGACAGGGATGGAAGAAGGCTTTTTATCGGAGACAGGGAAGTTAATCTTACCGCAAAAGAATTTGACGTTCTTGAGCTGCTTGTGATGAATCCCAATAAGGTATACGGAAGAGACAATCTCCTTAATATCGTATGGGGATATGAATATCCGGGAGACGCAAGGACGGTGGATGTACATATAAGAAGACTCAGGGAAAAGATAGAAGATGATCCATCCAATCCGAAATACGTTCATACAAAATGGGGCGTTGGATATTATTATCTCGGCTGATGCGGAGGAATCATGAAAGATAAACTAAGAAAAATATTAAGCCTTAAGGTTTCTATATTCCTGATATTTCTTTGCATTTTTTTTATAACTTATTATTCCATTGACAGAATTATCATATATGGTTTTTTAAGAAAATCAATGGATGAGACTGTAACACAGGTAAAATGGCAGAGCAATATTCTTGCATCGGACATTCTTGCAATGGATTTTTTAAAAAATCCGGACAGTGATGCTGCGGATGTTGAGATACAACAGATGGCATATGCTTATTCAGCAAGAATACTTATTATTAATTCAGATTATATAATCGTAAAGGACAATTATATATTTGACGAAGGTAAGACAATTGTCACTGAGGATGTGATAAATGCCTTTAAGGGAAAGTCGCATTCCCATATAAATTATAAATCGTCATCTGCCGTGATCACAACACCGATAATTGATGATACCGGTAAGATTTCCGGTGTAATTAAGGTTTCGATATCCGGTTATGCCACAATTCAGACAATAAATTATATGAAAAGAATATCTATTGCCGTTATGATTGCACTTTTGATTGTTTTTAGCGGAATACTTGTATTCGTTATATATAAGCTTACAAGTCCGGCAAAGGATATGAAAGAGGCAATTTTATCACTTTCCGACGGTGATAAAAATGCCAGAATAAAAAAACAGACCATAAAGGAATATAAGGATATCGGAGATGCGGTTAATGTGCTGCTTGACAGACTTGAAAGCATTGACGGTTCAAGGGATGAATTTGTATCAAATGTGTCCCATGAGCTTAAAACACCTATGACATCAATGAAAGTGCTTGCTGATTCTTTGCTGGCAACAGAAAATGCACCTATAGAAATGTATAAAGAATTTATGCAGGATATAGCTGAGGAGATTGACAGGGAAAATGAAATTATCGGTGATCTCCTTAATCTTGTAAGAACTGACGGAGAGAGAGCAGTGCTTAATATTGAGACAGTTGATGTTAATGAACTTATGGAAGTTGTTCTCAAACGGTTAAAACCTATAGCACTTAAAAACAATATTGAGATAATATTTGAAAGTATGAGACCTGTTACCGCAAGCATAGACAGAGTTAAATTTATCATTGTTCTTACCAATATTATTGAAAATGCCATAAAATATAATCATCCGGAGGGATGGGTTAAGATTACACTTAATGCAGATCATAAGTTTTTCTATGTAGATGTTTCAGATTCGGGAATAGGAATTCCTGAGGAATGTAAAGACCAGGTATTTGAGCGTTTTTACAGGGTCGATAAAGCGAGGTCAAGGGAAACAGGAGGAACGGGACTTGGTCTTGCAATTACTAAAAATATTGTTCTTTTGCACAAGGGAACAATTAAGTTTTACAGTAAAGAAAACGAAGGTACTACATTTAACATAAGAATACCGTTAAATTATGGAGGTAAGGCACAATGAAAAAGTCAGGTTTTATTGTTATTATATGCTTTTTATGCCTTTTTTTCAGTTCATGCGGTAAAAAAAATGAAACAGGAATAAGTCTTTATTATATCAATGAAGCGAGGACGGGCTTTGTTGAGAAGAAAATTACATGTAAATCCAAGACACAGGAAGCAATTGTAAAGGAACTCTACGACAAGTTGAGAAAACTGTCTGCGGATGGTACATCAAAAGCTGCATCAGACTATATGGTTATAAATGATGTTGCTTTAGAAGGCGGGATTTTATACCTTAATTTCGCATCCGGATATACCGGCTTATCTGACAAGGATAAAGCTTTATTCAGAACAGCAGTTTCCAAGACAATGTCGTCACTTGATTTTGTTGAATATGTAAGAATATATGAAAACGGCAGTCCTATAACTGATTCTAACGGGGTTGACATAGGACTTCTTAATAACCAGAGTTTTATAACAGACAGTAATTCAGATGATGAAATTGATACAACAGAGGCTGTTATATATTATTCTGACAGTGTGGGTTCATCCCTTGTAGGTGAGAAAAAGACAATTACGTACGACAAAAATACCCCTGTTGAAAAGGTTATTCTTAAACATATTATTGACGGACCATCGGGTAATGGCAACAAAAGGACTGTTCCTTCTAATTTGCGTATACTTAGTGTATATACCAAAAAAGGAACCTGCTATGTTAATTTTGATTCATCTTTTTTGAATTCTCTTGCGGATGTGTCAGCGGATGTGACTATATATTCCATAGTAAATACCCTGTGCGGATTAAGCGGAATTCAAAGGGTTCAGATTATGGTTGACGGAAGTTCTGACTGGAATTTCAGGGAAAGTTATTCTTTGTCGGAACCTTACGAAAGAAATCTTGATTTAGTAAAGAAAGAGAAGTGATAATATCAGACGACCGTTAATTGGTGCTGTATTCTGCCTGATTATAGGGATTATAGTCGGGCGGAGTGCAGGCATTTTAGTTCTGGCTGCTGTTATATCTGTGGCCGTTTTAATAGTTTCTTTCAGGATTTATAAGAAGAAAATGCACAAAGCATACCTTATTTATCCTGCTCTTATTCTAATAGGTTTTCTAATTATTAATTATTCCAATAGAATTTATAATTTTACAGAGAGTAATATTGAAATTACCGGAACTGTATATAAAGTAAAAGAATCGTCATACGGATATATGCTTTATGTCAGAAAAAATATTTTTGACAGGGAAAGATTTATTATATATTCGGATAAAGAATATGATGAAGGCACAGTTATACAGGTGAAGGGAAATGCCACAGGTTTTGCCATGCCTTCCAATCCCGGAGAGTTTAATACAAAGGTGTATTATAATTCCCTGAAAATCAAAGGTAAAATTAAGCCTGATAGCATTAAAATCATCAAAGCTGATTATGATAAAATCCTATCATATACCGGTAAATTATCGGATATGCTTGAAAATAATTATAAAAAAATATGCTCCGATAAATACAGTTCTGTATTTTCAGCTATGATTTTAGGAAAAAAAGATGAACTGGATGACGGACTTGAGACGCTTTTTTCGGATAATGGAATAGGACATATCCTTGCAATTTCCGGACTGCATATTTCACTGATTGGAATGGCTTTATATAAATTGATAAAGCGTACAGGCGTAGGAGATATTTTATCCATGGCAGCCAGTGTAACTATTATCGGATTGTACGGAATAATGACCGGCAATAATGTTTCCACAGTCAGGGCAGTTGTAATGTTTTTTGCAATGGTATATTCAAATGTTGCAGAGAAAACCTACGATATTGCTTCAGCATCTGCACTTGCGGCTATAGTTTCATTACTTGATGCTCCATTACTTCTTTTTAATTGCAGTTTTCTTCTTTCATATCTTGCAATTATAGGAATTGCTTATATTTTTCCCGCCATTAAAAATATATTTGAATATAACAGTAAACTTCTGGATGGCTTTATTGCAAGCCTCTCAATACAATTGGCTGATCTTCCGGTTAATCTTTTTTATTTTTTCAAGATACAGCTGCTGTCTGTTTTTGTGAATGTTGCTGTTATACCTATGATGACGGTAGTAATGATTTCCGCAATAGTGTCGGGAATAATCTGTTTTATCAGTCCGGAAATCGGAAAACTGACAATCGGAGCAGCGGTTTACAGTTTAAAGTTTTTTGAGATTTTATGTGGAATATGCAGTAAAATTCCTTCATCAGTATGGACGCCCGGAAGACCTTCCGGTGCCAATATTGTAATTTATTATTTGGTCATCCTGATTTTTCTTATTCAGCCATTTAAAAAGAAAAGAATATGGAACATTGGAATTATTATTCCATCCATCGCTGCAGTAAGTATAAGATTACATTTTTATTTTGAAATGACATTTATTGATGTTGGACAGGGAGACGGAATTTATATGGAAACACCGGAAGGAACCACGGTTTTAATAGATGGCGGAAGTTCGGACAATAAGAAATTATATGAATATACGCTTGAACCTTTTTTATTGTCAAAGGGCAGGAAAAATCTTGATGCGGTGATTGTTACACACTGTGATAATGACCATATATCAGGTATCAGAAAAATATTTACGGAAGATAATATTAAAGTTAAGACTTTGTATATGCCATCTACAACCATGACGGATGAGGTATATACGGAACTTATTGAACTGGCAGCGGAGTCAGGAACAGATATTAAATATATTTACGAAGGCTACAGTATGACAGAGAAAGACTTTTATATGTATTGCCTACATCCTGAATATGAGTATGACACTTCGGAACGAAATGATTATTCCACAACACTTTACATACGGTATGATAATTTTTCAGCATTGCTTACAGGAGATATTTCCGGAGAGGTTGAAAATAATATTCTTCAGAAATATAAGGATTTTCCGCAGGTTACAATATTAAAAGCAGCACATCATGGAAGCCGTTTTTCCAATACGGAAGATTTTATTGAAGAGTTTGCTCCACAAAACATTGTTATTTCATGCGGAAAGGACAATTCTTACGGTCACCCTCACAGAGAAACAATTGAGCGTTTTGAAAATAAAGGTATTCCGTGGCTTACAACTATGAAAAATGGAGCAATAACAGTGATTGTAAATAAAAACAATACGGAGATTAATACATATCTTGATAAGTAGAATTTTAACAAGTTATTTTTGCTTTAGTATTATGTAAATGATATAATAACTAAAAGAATTATTTAAAAATCCGGAGAAACTGTATGAAACATATACTTGACAATATAAAAAAGAATGAGTTTGAGCACGCGTATCTTATTTACGGAGAAGAGGATTATCTAAAGAACTTTTATAAGAATAAATTAAAAGAAGCAATCTGCGGAGATGATACGATGAACTTTTCATATTATGGCGGAAAAGACATTGATATAAAAGATTTTATAGATACAAGCCAGACCATGCCATTTTTCTCAGAAAGAAGACTGATTCTTGTGGAAGGAAGCGGCCTTTTCAAGAAAAGTTCAACGGAAGTTGCGGAAGCTGTGGATATTGCGCCTGAAAGCACATATTTTGTATTTGTAGAGGATGAGGTTGATAAAAGAAATAAACTTTTTAAAACCATATCCGAAAAAGGTTATGTCTGTGAAATGAAAGAGCAGAAGGAAGCAGAGCTGATGACATGGGGTGTCAGAATTTTTGCGGCGGCTGATAAAAGAATTACCAAAAGCAATATGGCATATTTTCTTTCAAAAACCGGCAGTGATATGAATAATATTAAAAACGAGGCAGACAAGCTTATCGATTATGCAAAGGACAGTGAAGAAATTACCAAGGAAGACATAGATGCTGTATGTATTGTACAGATTCAGGACAAGGTATTCGATATGGTAGAGGCACTGGCAATGAGAGACAGAGATAAAGTTTTAAGACTTTATTCAGATCTGCTTGAATTAAAGGAACCTCCTATGAAGATACTTGCAATTATGGGAAAACAATTTGCAACATTATATGGGGTAAAGTGTATGATGGATAACAACAGCCCACAAGGCGAGATAGCCGATAAGTTAGGCATACGACCATTTTTTATAAGCAAATATATATCACAAGCAAAAGGGTTTACAAGCAAAGAACTTGAATGTGGGATGAAAGAAATTGCGGAATATGATTATATGGTTAAATCGGGTCAGATGGAAGACACATATGCGGTAGAACTAATTATAATGAAATACGGTAGGACTTTATGACAGAGGATAAAAGAAAGAAAATTATAACCGGCTGTATAATAGCGGGAATGGTAGTACTTATTATTGTTTTGACAACAGTAATT
>OQVU01000977.1_pt1 | contig 11230 bp, 9 predicted proteins | sample 1691611 | NCBI WGS metagenome assembly OQVU01 (sample SAMN03418272, study PRJEB22391) | human gut metagenome | biome: human-gut; feature: organic feature; material: feces | host: Homo sapiens | place: Tanzania | collected 2013-01
TGCATTGCCTTTGCGGTTGAAAGCGAGAGATTGAGACGGATAAGTTCGCGTTGATATATTTTCAAATCGTCTTCGCTCGTATCTTTGCAAGGAATGTTCCATCCGCGAGAGCCTGCGATAACCACGCCTTTTCCGCTCTCCGCTTCTTGTCTGTACGCATTGTTTTGTATAAAATTGAAAGCGGGGAATTTTGCACGCATTTTGCTGAGTGAATTCCAGTAGTAATCGTGATTGCCTTTCACGACGAACTTTTTGCCGTTGAGAGCTTCGACGAGCGCGTAATCGGGGGCGGCTTGGTTGGCAGTGAGCCCCCAAGACATATCTCCGCCAAGCAAAATAAGGTCATCGTTTGTGACCTTGCTTTGCCAATCTTCGCTTATTTTAACGAAGTGGTTTTGCCAACCGTCTCCGAAAATATCCATAGGCTTTTCGACGGCGGTGGAAAGATGTAAATCGCTTATCGCAAATACTTTCATATTTTTATTATATCATACGGATTTTTTTATTTCAATCCTACGGCTTATTTATATTTATAATTTATTTATATGGTTTATTATCCATAATTTTCTATACTTTGTTTTTATAAAAAGCTGCGAGTTTCTTTCTTGTTTTTTTGAATTTCGTGTATTTATTTTATATTGTTATCCGTGGTTTTTTTTGCTTTTAATTTTTTGTAAACTATATCGTAAACGTAAAAATGACGGCGTCAACCGTCATTTTTAAGTACTTATGGAATTGTGCTTCGCTCTATTATTCGTTATTGAATTATTGTCTCAAGTCGGGAAGAGCGGCAGGTCGAATACGCCTTGGCATGCGTCCTGACTGAATTCCGTGCAGGGCGGTATCTTGCAATAGCCGTACGACGGAACGAGAAGGTTGACGGGCGCTTGAACGCTCAGAATGATCGTGACGCAGCACGTGATCGAGAACGTGTAGTCGCTCACGTAAGTGCCGCGCGGTGACGCCATGTTTACGGTTGCCGCGATATTCGGCGTGATTACGCTGCCTGTCGGAACGCACATGACGACATCTTGCGACACGGAAATCGTGCCCGTACCCGTGCCTGTCGTGCCGTTTGCGTCGGTGTAGGCAATCTGCACGGGGATGCCGATGGTTGCCGTGACGCGTGAAAGACCCGGACGGTCCGCAATCGGAGTTATCGTAAGGGCGGTTATCGTTCCCGTTTGAGAAGTGGAAGAACCGCTTACGAAGGTGAGTGGCAAAGTGGGGTTTGCGGGCGACAGGTTGGTGAGTGCAACCGTTGCGTCGATGCTGGTCTGAAGCATGCAGGCGTCAAAGATTTTGACTGTTTGAATGCAGACTTTTTCGCACAAGCCATTCATAGGATTGCCGTTGATGTTCCCGGGACATCTGTCGGGAGTTGAACTGTTGTTGCAAAAAGACATCTTTTTATCTCCTTATTTTTTTCGTTTGATGCAATATATGCGACGGGGCGGATTTTGTTGCAAAAAGCAAGAAAAGCAGACGTTCGGCTTATTGCTCAAAGGGAAGTTTTATTAAGTTTTTATAAAAACAATCAAAAGAATAGTTAAACTTCATTCAAAAATTAATCGTCAAAACGTCCGATAATTCATTTTTAAGGTGTTGTTGGAATGGCGTTTTTCGCGAATTTTCACTGTTTAGTGGGGGTGTGACGAAAAACGAAAATGAATGAAAAATTGCCTTTTGCATACGGTTTACTTGTTAATAAAATAAAATGTATAAAATTCTCGAAAATCCACTAAATAGGCGAAAAATTTTGTGGTCAAAAATGGAAAATTTCCCTTGACAACAAAATTATATTGTTATACAATAACAAGCGTGAAGGGGATTCCACACCCAAATTGTCCCCAAAAGGAAGTAACGATGGCAAAATTCATGCTCGGCAATGCTCGTCACCAACTCGACGAGAAAAACAGATTTAGGATTCCTGTCAAGTTCCGCGAAGGACTCGGCGCAAATCCTTATTATCTGCCGGGCAAAAACGGATGCATGTATATCGTTCCCGAAGAGAAAGTCGAGACGATGTTCTCGGAGATGGTCAACCAAAATCCGTACACGTCCGACACGGAATTTACTTCCGCAGTGTTTTCATTCAGCGGCTCGCTTGAAGAAGACGCGCAAGGCAGAGCGACTCTCGACAAGACGATAAAAGACAAATTCGGTTTTCAAAAAGAACTCGTGTTCGTCGGCAAGATGTCTTATCTAGAAGTGTGGCCCGCAGAGAAGTGGGACGAAAGATACGGAGTGCTTGACCCGAACAAGATTGACAAGATGATTCAAGACCTTAAAAAGTACGGGGTGTGAAAATGGAATTTGCACATATCCCCGTGATGCTGAACGAGTGTCTCGAAGGGCTGAACATCAAAGCGGACGGAACGTACGTTGACGGAACGGTCGGCGGAGCGGGACATTCGATAGAGATTGTCAAAAGATTGTCCGAAAACGGAAGACTGATATGCGTCGATAAAGACGAAGACGCGTTGAAAGCGGCAGGCGAGAGACTTGCGCCGTACAAAGACAGAGTGACGTTTATTCACGACGATTACAAAAATCTCGTAAACGAACTCGATTCGATAGGCGTCGGCAAAGTGGACGGAATACTTCTCGATCTCGGGGTGAGCAGTTATCAACTTGACAACGCAGAGCGCGGATTCAGTTATATGAAAGACGCACCGCTCGATATGAGAATGGACAGATCTCAGAGAATCAGCGCACACGAAGTCGTAAACGGTTATACGGAAAGCGAACTTGCAAGAATTCTTTTCGATTACGGTGAAGAAAAACTTGCAAGACAAATTGCGAGAAACATCGTCAGAGCAAGAAGCGAAAAGCCGATTGAAACGACGCTCGAACTTGCAAAGATAGTGGAAGACACTTATCCCGCAAAGACGAGATGGAAATTCGGACATCCGGCAAAACGAACCTTTCAGGCAATAAGAATCGAAGTCAACGACGAACTTTCAAGTCTCGGCGAAGCGGTCACCGCAATGGCGAGAAGACTTGAAAAGGGCGGAAGAATGGCAGTGATAACTTTCCATTCTCTCGAAGACAGAATCGTCAAATCCGCATTTAAGGAATTGAGCCTAGCATGCACGTGTCCGCCGGACTTTCCTGTCTGCGTATGCGGCAAAGTGCAGGAAGTCGAACTTGTCAACAAGAAGCCTATTACGGCAAGCGAAGAAGAACTTGAAAACAATTCGAGATCTCAGAGCGCAAAACTCAGAGTGATCGAAAAACTGTGAATATAAACGAAAAAACAAACGTCAAAAAACAAAAAAACTATAACAGGATAAGAAGGAAGAGTGAATCGGTTATCTAAAAGGGTCAAAAGAAAATAACCGATAATCTAAAAGGGGTACGACTATGGCAATCACATTGGACGAATTGTTGGGTAGAAACACACAAAGCGCACAACAAGAAAGCGTTGAGCGTTTTCCGTCATACGAAGATTTCAAAGCAAGAAACGGCGCAAATCAATATCCGCAGGCGAACGCGCAACAGAACGTCCGCTACAATTTCGATATGGCTCCCGCTCAAGCGCCGAGAAGCGTTGAAAGCGTGAGAAATTACGAAGCGTCCAGACCCTACGTCGCACCGCAATCCAGCGAATATCAAACTCGCGATTATCCGTTCTACGACAATCTTCGTCAGGACAGAATGCAATATCAGCAACCCGTTCAGACGGTCGATTATTCCGCATATGCTCAACCCGTTCAAAGAGTGGAGCAAATGCCCTCTCAAGCCCCCGTTCAACGTCAGGAACATCACGATTTTTACGATTTTACGGCGCAGGACAGCGAAAGATTGAGCGACCAGGAACTCTTCGAAAGACTTGCTCACACAAATATGCAGCAAGGTCCGGTGTTTGAAGAACAACGTCAACAGGCTCGCACGGGTCTCTTTGCTCGCAAGGCGCAGAGAACTCAAGATATGAGCGAACAAAAACAACGCGGCAGACTCAACACGAAGGGCAAAATAATTCTCGGCGTGTACATTGCGGTCATCGCTCTCGTTGCGTCTCTCATCATCGTGAACGCAACCAAAATCAATCAGGGCAAAGCGGTCACTCCGACTTCGAAAATCGAAGCGAGCGTGCAAAGTGCGAATAATACGGAATCTCTCGGAATAGATTCCAACTATGAAGTTCGCATCTGAAACTAAAAAAGACAACAAACCCAATCTTCTTTATAATCCAACAAAAAGGCTGTCGGCAATATTATTGCTGATGGTCTTTTTGTTTTGCGCGGTTTTTTGCAAAATGTTTGCGGTGATAATTCTTGACGGCGGCAATTTGCAGGTAAAAGCGACTTCGCAGTGGTTGAGAGACGTGCCGACCGACGCGCCGCGCGGCAGAATTTTGGATAGAAACGGAAAAGTGCTTGCGTCTACCACGACGAGATACAATCTGTACGTCAGACCGGGGGACACGAAAGACAAAGAAGCGGTTTCGAAACTTCTTTGCGACACGTTCGGATACGAGTATGAGAAAACTCTTGAAAACATCTCGAAACGAGTGAGTGAAGTGACTGTCGCAACGGGTGTGACGAAAGAACAACTGAACGCAATCTATGCAAGCGGTCTCGGCGGAATATACTATGCGGAAGACAATTTCAGATATTATCCGTACGGCAACTTCATGACGCAACTTATCGGTTTTTGCTCGTCGGATGGTTACGGTCAGACGGGACTCGAAGCGTATTATGACAAATACCTTACGGGTGTAAACGGGCAGATTCTTACGGAAGCGGATTTGGTGGGCAAATCGTTGTCTGGCGGCGAATACTATCTTCCGCCCGTGAGCGGTTTCGACCTTGTGACGACGATAGACGCCGGTATTCAGGCAATAGTCGAAGGCGCGGTTGCAAACGCCGTCGGGAAGTTTTCGCCAAAAGGCGTGATGTGCGCGGTGATGGATTATACCAACGGAGACATTCTTGCGTTGTGCGAATATCCGTCCTTCGATTTGAACGACGTGCCGAGAGACAATCTTCAAACTCTGTTTGAAAACTCGAAAAGCAAATTCGTTTCGACCGTATACGAACCGGGGTCTACTTTCAAAATACTGACTTCTGCCACCGCACTGGATTCGGGAAAAGTGAGCGTGAACGACAGGTTTTATTGCGCGGGGTCGAGAGTGGTGGACGGAAAGAAAATCAGGTGCTGGAAAGCGAAAGGGCACGGTTCGATAGATTTCGGCGGTGGCGTGGAAAACAGTTGCAACTGCGTGTTTATGGACTGTGCGCTGAGAATGGGGACGGAAAGATTTTACGACTATCTGCGTGCTTTCGGCCTTACGAGCAAAACGGGTATAGACGTGACGGGCGAAACGAGCGGAATTTTCATTGCGCAGAATCTCGTCAAAAACGTAGACCTTGCGCGCATAGGTTTCGGGCAGGCGGTTGCGGTTACGCCGATAGGTTTGTTGAGCGCGACTTCGAGCGTGGTCAACGGCGGAGTGAGCGTAAAGGCGCACGTTGCGAATTCTTTCAAAGACTCGTCGGGAAAACTCGTTGCCGATACGTATTTTTCGGGCGGCGAAAGGGTGATTTCAAAAGAGACGTCGAACACTATGCGCGAACTTCTCAAAAGAGTCGTGACGACGGGAAGCGGAAAGGGAGCGTACGTTGCAGGATACGAGATACTCGGCAAAACGGGCACGGCGCAAAAGTATGAAAACGGTCAAATCGCTCGTGGAAAATATATCTCGTCGTTTCTCGGTTTTTCGGCAAGCGAAGGCGCAAATCTCGGAGTGCTGTTCATAGTGGACGAACCGAAAGGGTATATGTATTACGGCTCGCTCGTTGCCGCGCCTATGGTGCGTTCGATTTTCGAAAGCGTTTTCGCATATCTCGGAATAGAGCCGAAATATACGGGAGAAGAAGAAAAAATCATAGGAGAAGAATTTTTGCTTCCCGACTTTTCGGGCATGAGCGTTGCCGCTGCGAGAAACGAATTGAGAAAACTCGGACTGTACTGCGAAATCGACGGAGAAGGGAACGAAGTGAAGGCGCAATATCCGCTTGCAAACGTAAAAGTGGACAAGCGAAACACGGTGCTTTTAATCACCTGAAACGTGCGTATAGTATCGGCGGATATAAATCGCATTTTGAAGCGTTTGCTTTTATAGCATGCGCTTTTTTATTTTTTGAAAATCGGTTGAAACGTCTCTATTCAGTGAAGAATTTTGTCGAAAATCGCAAAAAGATTTTCCGTTTGAGTCTTCTTTTGCGGTTGGGTTGAAATGAGAGACTACACTCATTATTATGAGTGTATCAACAATCAAGGAGACACTTTATGAAACTTGAAAAATTGCTTGAAAACGCAAAAGTGCTTAAGACGAATTGCTCGGCGAATATCGAGATAGAAGGCATAAAAACCGATTCGCGCGAAGTGGGTGAAAACGACCTTTTTGTGTGTATGGAAGGAATAAACGACGACGGCAACCGTCATTTGAACGAGATAAACGCGGATTTTGTCGCACTCACGCAAAAGAAACCTTGCGACGAAAGCGTGAAATACGTGCTTGTCGAAGACGTGAGAAAAGCGTATGCGCAAGTTTGCGAAAACTTTTTTTTGAGACCGCTTGACGATATGAAATTCGTTGCCGTCGTCGGAACGAACGGCAAGACGTCTACGGCGCATTATATCAGTCAGATGCTTGCTTTTGCAGGATTCAAAACGGGGCTTATCGGCACGGAAGGGCATTATATTTGCGGCGAAAAAGTGGGGCAGAGTCTCACGACGCCCGATCCGTTGGAACTCAACGAACTGTTTTTCAAAATGCGAACGAAAGGTTGTGACGTCGTGATTGCCGAAGTGAGCGCACACGCTATATATCTTGAAAAACTCGGGGATATAAAAGCGGACGTCGGCGTGCTTACAAACGTATCGCAGGACCATCTGGACTATTTCAAAGATTTTGCAAACTATCAGGGCGTGAAGATGTCCTATTTCGAAAACGGCGGAGCGAAAACGGCGGTGGTGAACGTGGATGACGAAAGCGGAAGAATTCTTCTCAAGCGTCTTGAAAAGAATGCCGACGTGAAAAGCGTAAGTTACGGCTTGTATCAACCGAGCGACGCGTTTGCGATTGACGTTGACGAGAATATCGACGGAGTGAAATTCGTGGCGAACGTGCTTGACGACATCGTAGACGTGAAATCGCACTTATACGGAGAATTTAACGTATACAATCTGCTTGCCGCAATGACTGTGTGCAAACTTCTAGGAGTGGAAGGGGAAACGCTCGCGCACGCAGTGAGAAAGGTCAAGACCGTAAAGGGAAGATTTTCGGTTTTACCGTGCGAAAAAGGCACGATAATCATAGATTACGCACACACGCCGGACGGACTTAAAAATCTTCTTTCGACCGCGCGGACGATAACTAAATCACGGCTTATTACGCTGTTCGGTTGCGGCGGTGAAAGAGACAAATCGAAGCGTGCGCTTATGGGCAAAGTCGCGTCGAGATACAGCGACTATATCGTCATCACGAGCGACAATCCCCGAAGCGAAGACCCTGCCGAAATAATGAAAGAAATAGAATGGGGCGTAAACGTGAAAAATTTCAAGTGTATACAGGACCGCACGGAAGCGGTGCGTTTCGCTCTTGCCGAAATGGAAGAAGGGGACACGCTCGTACTTGCAGGCAAAGGCAACGAAAACTATCTCGAAATCAAAGGCAAAAAGATACCATACAGCGATTTTGACGTCGTGGCAAGATACGGACAACTGAGATGAGCGCGCTTAACAAACTTCTGACGTATTTTATATGCTCGACGGTTTTCGCGTGCCTGATTGCGCCGCTCGTGATAAAACTTATGAGCAAACTCAAAGCAAAGCAAACCGTTCTGGGCTACGTAAAGCAACACGCGAGCAAGAGCGGAACGCCGACTATGGGCGGATTTATATTTTTGCTTCCCGCACTCGTTTTTTCGCTTGTCGAATGGCAAAGGTTGTCAATCGTTTCCGCCGTTGCGACACTTGGATTTTGTATTCTCGGATTTCTCGACGATTTCATAAAAATCCGATATGCGCGCAATCTCGGGCTGAAACCCTATCAAAAGATAATCGGTCAGGTGGGAATGGGGCTTATCGTAGGCTATTTCGTCTATGCGTCAAAAGACGTCGGCAGCGCGATAAATCTTCCGTTCACGGCGTACGTTCTCGATATGAAATGGGGCATAATACCCTTCGTTGCGCTCGTGTATATCGCAACGACGAATTCCGTCAATCTCACCGACGGTCTTGACGGACTTGCGGGATATACTGCCGTTGCGTATTTTCTGTGGTTCGGGATTCTCATATATTTTATATATGAAGACGCGCTTATCGCAAACGACGTCGAATACGCAAAAGAGATTTTGTCGCTCGGCGTATTTTGCGTGTCCATGCTCGGCGGACTTTTAGGGTATCTCGTGTTCAACGGTTTTCCCGCAAAGATAATGATGGGCGACACGGGCTCGCTCGCGCTCGGCGCGGCGTGCGCGAGCGTTGCGGTTTTTTCAAAAAATCCGCTTTTGATTGTCACGTCGGGCATAATGTACGTGTTTTCTAGCATATCAGTTATATTGCAGGTGATTTCCTTCAAACTCACGAAAAAGCGAATCTTTCTTATGGCGCCATTTCATCATCATCTCGAGATGAAAGGTTTGCACGAGAGCAAGATTGTGACGATATATTTCGTTGTGAGCATGATAGGTGGCGCGCTGACTTTGATATTCGGAAGGACGATATGAGACTGATAGGCAAAAACGTGGTGATTTACGGCGCAGGAGCGAGCGGAATTTCCGCATACGGACTTGCAAGAGAGAAAGGTGCGAAAGCAATCGTTTACGACGACGATGAAAACGCAAGGGGAGCGACTCATTCGAAGAGCGTCTTCGACGGCGCGGATTTGGTGGTGTTAAGTCCCGGAGTGGACGGCGGAAAGGATTTTCTTCTCGACGCGCGACTCGAAAACGTGCAGGTGATAAGCGAACTCGCGCTCGCGAGCGCGTATTGCGACGCAGAGCAAATAGCGGTCACGGGGACGAACGGCAAGACAACGACGACTCTTCTTATAAATGCCGTTCTGACTCGCGCAGGTCTACACGCGCACGCACTGGGCAACGTCGGCACTCCGTTTTCGTCCATTGCCGACAAACTTGACGCAACCGAAATCGCCGTTATCGAAGCGAGTAGTTTCCAACTTGAAAACAGCGCGGGATTTTCACCCGATATAGCAGTCGTTCTCAACGTAGAACCCGACCATCTTTCTCGGCATAAAACGATGCGGAATTATCAGAACGCAAAGGCGAACATATTCCGCTATCAGAGCGAAAGCGACAAACTCGTATACAATGCGGACGACGAACGGGTGTGCGAAATGGTGCAAGAAGCGATTTCCGAAAAAATTCCGTTCAGCACAAAGAAAGTCGTACCGAACGGAGCGTATATTTCGTCGGGGTTTGCGTGTTACAAAGGGCAGCCCATAGTCGCGCTCGAAGACGTGGATTTTGCAGGCGACGAACTTCAAAACGTGCTTGCAACGGTCGCCGTGTGTATGGAAAAGGGCATATCTGCGTTTTGCACGGCTTCGGCAATAACCGATTTTGCAAAACCGAAGTACAGACGCACTTTGTCCGCGATAGTGAACGGAGTGAAAATTTACAACGACTCGAAAGCCACCAACGTGTCTGCATGCGAGAGCGCGCTCGGGTGCGTGAGCGAATGCGCGTTGATACTCGGCGGACAACTGGGAAGCGAAGACTTTGACCCGTTCTTTGAAAATTTGCCGAGCAACGTAAAATATATAGCGACCGTCGGAGAAAACGCCGACGAGATTTTACATAGCGCGAGAAAGGTCGGGTATAAAAACATAGACCGTTACGGCGATTTGCAATCGGCGCTCGACGGCGCATACGACGAAGCGGTGAAAAGGGGAGCGGATACCGTTTTGTTTTCACCGGCAAGCAAGAGTTTCGACGAATACGAAAGTTATGCGGAGCGCGGAAAAAAGTTTGACGAATGCGTCGTAAAACTGAGACTTTCAAAATGACGAACGATTTCGGCAATCATATCGCGAGCGTACGAGCGGAGCGCGCGCGTGACGAGCGCATAGGAGTGAGCGTGTGCGAGCGCAAAAGTGAGCGCAAGTACGCAAGCGCGATTGCTAGCGCGGACGTGCGTGTGCACTCAAGCGCGTATGCACGCGTATTGAACGGCGCAAAACGCAGAAAGCACGTCGGCGAAAACGGATATTCGGGAGAGAGTATTCTCGGATACGGCAAAGCGGACAAAGTGCTCATTGCGGTCGCGTTGATTTTGAGCATGCTCGGTATAGTTTTCATATATTCCGCTTCGAGTTATTCCGCACTCAAACAATCGGGAGACGCGTTTCATTACGTCAAAACGCAATCCGTTGCGTTGGCGCTCGGTGTTTTTGCTGCATTTGCGTTGTCGATTGCGGATATGAAAGCGGTGAAGAAACTCACGCCGATATTGTACGTCGTGGGGTTGGTGCTTCTTGCGCTCGTATTCGTTCCCGTCATCGGCGTTGAAAGTTACGGCGCGAAAAGGTGGCTCAATCTCGGCTTTTTCACCATACAACCGAGCGAGTACGCAAAGTTTTTCACGGTGCTTGCGATAGCGGCGTTTGCGTCGAAAAAGGATATGCGCAAGTTTTCAAACGTTCTTATCGCGTTGATTATAGGCGGTGCAACCTGCGTGTTGCTTATTCTCGAGCCGAACATGTCTATAACCGTGTGTATGGCAGGCGTCGTGCGGTTATGCCGAGTGCGGCGTAACAGGAAAATCTGTCTCGAGCGTTTTTCGCTATTCTGATTCCGCGCCACACGAACACCGCAAAAAGCGTCATAATAAGCGCGACGCCGAATAGTCCCGTCTCTTCGCCCACAACCGAAAGAATGAAATCGCTTTCGGCAAACGGCAAAAACAGATACTTTTGTCGAGACTTGAAAAGACCGACACCGAACAATCCGCCGCTTCCAAGCGCATAATACGACTGGATGAGTTGATAACCTTCTTCGAGCGGAGATTTCCACGGATCGAGAAAAGCGAGCAAACGTTGCATTCTGTACGGCTCGATAAGCACAAGCACCACCGCCCCTGCGATTGCAGGAACGACGAGCAATAGAAGATGCGACGTTTTCGTTCCGCACGCAAACAGCATTATGAACACGACGCCTGCCATACACACGGTTATAGACATGTTCGGCTCGAGAAT
>OQVU01000980.1_pt1 | contig 11203 bp, 15 predicted proteins | sample 1691611 | NCBI WGS metagenome assembly OQVU01 (sample SAMN03418272, study PRJEB22391) | human gut metagenome | biome: human-gut; feature: organic feature; material: feces | host: Homo sapiens | place: Tanzania | collected 2013-01
CGCAAGATGAAGTTAAATCATTCTGTCAAAACGACACCCTTGCAGGTTCATGGGAATTTGCTAATGGGAAGCTCTATTGTCCTGACTGCTATGAAAGAGAAGTGATAGATAAAGGCATTGACATCTAAATTTATAAAAAGGACAACAAACAACTATGACAAGAAAAGAAACCAAACAATGCATCGCCGTCATGCAAGCATACGTAGACGGCAAGAAGATAGAGATTTTTGATGAATCTGCAGATGAGTGGATTGACATCGAATACCCGGTATGGAACTGGTACAATAACGTATATCGCATCAAACCCGAATCCTCCTACCGTCCCTTCCATAACGTCGAAGAGTGCTGGCAGGAAATGCTCAAGCACCGACCCTTCGGCATAATGAGCAGCAAGAACGGAAAGGATTACATGTCTTTCAAGTCTCTCATCGACGAAGGCTGCGACTTCTGCGGCTACGAAGGCGAAAGCTTCGAGTCTGCATTCGATGACATTCAATTCGCCGACGGCACACCCTTCGGAGTCAAAGTGGAATAATAAAAATAAACATTTGTTGAAAATAATTGTTCGTTTGCTTGTATAATCAACAAAAGTTTATTACCTTTGTATTGTGAAAAAACAAATACAAGAGCATGGTAAAAAAGAAGAAATCAAAGGAACTTAAAGAAAAGGAAAAAGATTTGATTTTCTATCTTGAGTATTGGAACAAGTTCCCCAGTACTTACAAAAAGATAGCACAAAAAGAAATCGACGAACTGGAAAACGACATCAAGAACGACTGAAAAAAGAGACTCCTCCGTCACAAGGAAGGAGGAGTCTCTTTAAAAGACCTAAAAGATATATTATTATGACAGAGATAAAAGACAGAATCAAAGATCTTGCCGAACGTAACCGCAAGGCGACAACAGAGGAAGAGCGTGCTGCTGTAGCGGCAGAAATGCAGTCTCTAAGGGATGAGAACGAGAAAGAGTTTACTGAAGCTCTTGAATCGCTCATCGAGACGACATCCAAGGAAGCGGAAGAACTGCGTATGGCAGAACGTCTCGGCGAGATTACGGACATGGTTTCGATGGCGTACATAGCGAAGACATACTTCAAGAAGTCGCGCTCATGGCTTGCACACAAACTCAACGGCAACACGGTCAACGGGAAGCCTGCCAAGTTCTCCGACGAGGAACTTGAGACCCTGCGTTTTGCCCTCAATGACATTTCAGACAAGCTAAGCTCAATGAGCAAGGCATTGTGATTTGTATTTTGTTTTTTCACACAACAGCCTCCGGTGTATCGAACATCGGAGGCTTTTTCGTTTCTGAAGCCCCTGATTTTGCGGATAACAATGTGATAACAATGTTATTTTGACAAGGCTTTAAAATATCATTGTTATGGCTTTGGAGTAATGCGGAATTTCGCTAAATTTGCGTCAGACAAAACGACTTCTTTTTTAGGTCATAACGATATACTTTACAACTCCGGCGAACCTGAACAGAAATTCTTTCTTCCTCCTCTGGGACGGTGAGCCGGCTTTTTCTTTTTTTAAGACATGAGTCACAAGTGGTGGCAAAATATCAGGAAACTTTTCAAGCGCGACTCTGAAAGCCTGTCTTCCAGCAGCCGCAGAAGACTCGCTACCTCCGGTGACGGAAACATCCTTTTTTCTCCTTATGGTGACGGTTCGGCAATGGCGGTTGCTACTGTCTATCGCTGTGTGAAGCTTCTCGGTGATTCCGTCGCAAGTCTGCGTCTTCAGTATATGCGGCGCAAGAACGGACGCTATACTGAATACACGCAGAGCAATCTCCATTATCTTCTTACAGTGCAACCGCAGCCGGAGATGTCAGCCGTGGCGTTCTGGTCGATGGCTGTGCAGATGATGCTTGTCCTCGGCAATGCCTATATATATCCACGTCGGATAATGGGAGAGATAACGGACCTTGTGCTCTGCGTCCCGCATACGGTGTCGCATGACGCCATTAACGGCAAATACCATATCACTGACAGCTACAACGGCGTGTACGGAACCTTCGACGAGGAAGACATCATACACCTTTATCTCCATACCAGCGACGGACGCAGGGGAGAAAGCGTACTCTCGTATGCCGCGCGTACGATGCAGATAGCAGCATCCGGCGAAAGGGAGACCGGCTACCGTTTCCAGAACGGAGGAAACGTGCACGGTATCGTATCGAATGATAATACCGTGACAGGATTCGGCAATGTTCAGGACGACCAGCTTGACAACGCTGCAGAGTCGATGGACGTGAGGTTCCAGTCGGGCGAGAGGATAGTCTCCGTCCCCGGCAACGTCGAGTTCAAGCAGATTTCGCTCTCGTCCACCGACATGCAGTTCCTTGAGACGAGAAAATTCACGGTGCGAGAGATATGCCGCTTCTTCGGTGTTCATCCGTCGTTCGTGTTTGACGACACAAGCAATAACTACAAGAGCGCGGAAATGTCAAACGTGGCGTTTCTGAGCAATACCCTTAATCCGATACTCCGACGTATAGAAAGCGAGCTGGAGCGCAAGCTTATCTCAAGAGCGAACTGCTGTCAGGAGAAATTCATGTTCGACCGCCGCGGCATATACGCAATGGACCTTCAAGCGCTCGCCGACTACCAGAAGAAGACCATCGAAAGCGGCATCTATACCATCAACGACTGGCGACGCATCGAGAACCAGCCCGAAGTGGAAGGCGGCGATACCGTATACGTATCGGCGAATATCAAGCCTCTGGGTTATCAGGATAATGCGGTGTCAGGAGGAGAACAATCAATGCAATAAAAGTATGATAAAGGAAAGAACAATATCAGTAATGTCCGGACTTCATCTGCGTGAAGCGACGGAGGAAGGAAAGGAAAGCCGCACGATCGAGGGTTACGCCCTGAAGTTCGGCGTACGGTCGAAGCTGCTCTGCGAATGGTGGAGAAGCTATTATGAAGTGCTCGAGCCAGGCTGCATCACCATGGACACGCTGAACAAGCAGGACATACGTCTCACCATGTTCCATGACCAGAAGATCATCCTCGGAAGAAGCAAGAACGGCAGCGGCACGCTGAACTACGAGGTTGACGAGGTGGGCGTGAAGTTCTGGGCTGAAATGCCCCGTACGGCTGACGGCGACAAGGCTCTGGAGCTGGTGCAGCGCGGTGACATCGACGGATGTTCCTTCATCTATTCAACCGATGAGGCTGACTCAGAGAATGCGGTAAGCTATGAACGCACGAAAGAGAAGGACAGCGACGGCGATGACATCCTTATCCGTCACGTGAAGCGAATTGACAACGTGTACGACTTCACCATAACTCCCAATCCTGCCTTCGAACAGACCGACGTCACACGTCGCGAAGTGGAAAGGACAGGGGTGTCGCTTGAGGATGTGCATCCGGTGGATGTGGAGAAGAAGAGCCGGGAACTGAAGGAGCTCCGAGAGGTAATAGACCGCAGGATCGACTGAGCGTACCCGTAAATGGAATCATTTTGTTTAATTTTAATTTAAAGTTTTGTTTTTATGAGTAAGGTAAAATTCAACTTCCGCGAAGCCTACGAGCGTATTGACGCTATCAAGGCTCGTCTCAAGGAGATGGCTGAAGGTCTTGAGAAAGACAAGGCCCGCAGTGAGCTCACCGAAGCGGAGAAGGGAGAAAAGAAGGCTCTCTATCGAGAAATGGACATCCTTGAGATGAAGATCAAGGCCAACACCGAGAGCATCGTGGTCATGAAGCGTGAGGACGCAGAGGAAGCGAACCGTCAGATGAGAGAGTTTATTTCCCAGAACAAGCGCTTCGAGCTGAAGATCAGCCGTGCCGTCGCAAGCGACTTCGGCGGCAACACTTCCGGCTACCTCAATCCGGACGCATCGACAAATCCCGGCCCTGTAACTATGGGCGACATCGTGGAGCCTCTTTACGGCAATCTTATTCTGTCCGCCATCGGTTCTCCTTTGCTTACCGGTCTTAAGGGTAACTATCAGTGGCCAGTAGTGGAGGCATTCGAGGCAACCATCAATGACGAGGGTGCCAAGCTTGGCGACACCAAGATTCCCCTCAGTAAGCTCATCGCGAAACCGGAGCGTATCGGCGTGGCGGTTCCTATCACACGCGAGGCTCTCAATGAGACTGCGGATCTTCTTCAGACCGTAGCCACACAGTACATGCCTGTTGCCGTCGCAGCGCTCATGAACAAGATCATGTTTTCGAAGACAAAGGTATCGAACGCCACCAATCTTGTGGGTCCGTTCGTCAATCTCAAGGCAGCAAACAAGATGGAATATACAGGCGAGGTTCCGACATACAAGGAGCTTCTCAAGCTCAAGGGTCTCGTCCTCGGCTCCGGCATCATGCCCGAGGGTCTGTGCTACGTCATGACCGAGACGGAGAAGGCTCTGCTTGAGGGTTCTCCGAAGTGGGAAGGTTCGAACCAGGCTATCGTGGATGACAACGGCAAGATTGCAGGCGTGCCCGTCTTCTGTTCTCCTTACGTGGCAGAGGGGGATGTCCAGTTCGGTTCGTTCAAGTATGCCCCACAGGGTATCTTCGGCGAAATGACAATCATCGTGGATCCTTACACTCTCGCCCGCAAGAACTCCATCGACTTCGTGATAAACCTCGACTACGCTCTGACCGTACTGCGTCAGGAGGCGTTCGCGCAGCTCAGCAAGCACGCAGATTAACCAGGTAAAGACAAAAGGCTGTCATGGCAACAATACCGTTAAGTCTGCTCAAGAAGCATGTCCGTGCCGATGATTTCGACACCGACGACGAGAAGCTGCAGCTCTATCTCGATGCAGCCGAAGAACAGGTGGTTCTGGCAACGAACCGGACCGCTGACGAGCTTATGAAGATGGGCGGTGGAGCCCTTCCTCCGTCCATCGTGCAGGCGGTTATGCTGATGGCCGGCTCGTGGTACGACAACGCGGAAGGAACGCAAGGCGTGCAGCAGCACGAAGTTCCCTTCGGCGTGTCGGCACTGGTGAAACCGTTTGTCAGGATACGCCGTTATAAGGAAGGAGACGAGGAATGAAGGCAGGCAGACTCAAATATAAGCTCATAGTGAGACGCCCTGTAGTGACGGCAAACCGCTTCGGCGAGAAATCGACGGTATGGGAGCGCTGCGCTACGGTCTGGGCAGAACGCCGGAAACTGACCGGCTCGCGGTCTGACGAGGTAGGCGAAGCCTTTGCCGACTATCGGACAGAGTGGAACGTACGGGACGCCCATCGTATTGAAGAAGGCTGGCGTGTGGAACACATGGGTGGGTTTCTTTACACCGTCGTCTCCGTCATTCCGAACATTGACAGAGGTTTCAACACCTTGGTATGCGAGAGAGTAAACGAGTAAGTAGAATAAAAAGCATGAATCATGGCAAACGGCAAAGTCACTGACATTAACAGTCCTTTCAAGGATGTGTTCGAGGCACTTGATCTGAAAGAGCAGCGCAAGGCGATGAAGGGCGCCATGAGACGTGAGGGAAACCGAGTGAAGAGAGCTGCCATAGCCAACCTTTCGTCGTCTCCGGGCGGCAAGGGAGGCAGACCTCTCGGAGCCGGAACCCGTCAGAAGGTGTCGCGCGGCATTTACGTCCGTACCTATCCGGAACGCTACGGAACGGGATTCATGGTGAGCGTGAAGCCGCACGGAAGAATCAGAGGCGTCCATCAGAACCGTCAGGGCTATCTCAAGCCGGTGCTCATGTGGGCGGAAGACGGCACGAGGAGCCGTAACGTAGGGCGCAGGAAGAAGTCGTTCTTCAGCAGCAGCCGATGGAGCGGAGCCAAGGTGCGCAACTACAAGCGCAGCGGTCATTCCACCGGCTATATGCGCGGTTACCACTTCCTTGAGAAGACCGAGCGCGAGACGGCTGACGGCGTGGAGAACCGCATCTTCGACGATTTCAGAAAGAACATTGACAAGGCAGCCCGCAAACGCGGCCTGCTGGATTAAGAGAACAAGGAAAATGGAAAAGGAAAGGAGTTCGCTCAGTGCAGGCATCGTCATTCGTGAGGTCCTGCTGGACAATGAAAAGGTGAAGGAAATCACATGTAATATCATTCCTGTATTTTCTCCTACCGAGAATCTGATATTGCCCTACGTGACATACAGACGTCTGAGGCTTGACGGCAGAACGGCAAAGGCAGACCCGCGCAGAGCGGAAAGCGTGGAGATGGAAGTGGCGTGCTACGCATCTGGTTATTCCGAAAGCGTGGACCTTGCTGAGGCTGTGCGAGTCGCTCTCGATCACAAGACGATGTCGTCAGATGGTCTTAATCTCCGCAGCTGTACACTTGTTGACAGCAGTGAGACGTACGAAGGGGACGCTTTCGTCCAGGTTCTTGTTTTTGATGTCAGAGTATAAACAAATTTAACACATAACAATATGGCAGAAGTAAACGATTATGTAAACGGCAGCGACCTGCTGCTGAAGGTAGGCGGCAAAGCCGTCGGTCATTGTACCTCGCATACGCTGACCTTCAACACCGAGACCAAAGACCGCGCCGTCAAGCCGGCGGCAAGCGAGAAGAAGTCGAAGGGAATGTGGAAGGGCAAGGGTGTCACCGGCCTTAGTATGTCCATCAGCTTTGAAGGTCTTGTCTTCTACGGCGAGACAGAGAACGGTTACGAGGAGATTGCTCCGCTTTGGGGTAAGGGAGCCAGTGTGGAGGTGGAGGCGTTCAAGCGAGAGAAAGACACTACTCCTTACGTCAAGGGCAACTTTGTCATCGCGTCTCTGGAACAGCAGGCTCCGGCGCAGGATGACTCTACCTACAGCGGATCTCTTGAGAACGACGGAGAACCCGAGATTTATCCGGGCAAGACTACAACGGCCGAAAACGTATAACAGATATGGCAAAGCTTACAATAAAGGTCAACGGCGAGGAATATCCTTGCCGTCAGACCATGGGCGCAATGCTGCGCTTCAAGGAAGAAACCGGAAAGGAAGCCACCGAGATTGACGGCAGTCTTTCCGACATGTGCGCATATCTGTTCTGCTGCGTAAAATCGGCATGCAAGAGAGAAGGCAAGGAGTTCGACATGTCGCTTATGGAATTTGCGGACAGTCTGACTCCGGAGGACATCACGGAATGGACGGAATCCATAAACGGCAGCACGGAAGACCAGGAAGATGCTGACGCTGAAAAAAAAAGTTAGGCATCCTTGAACTGTTGGGCATAGCCGTTGGAGACATCGGCTTGCCCTACAGCGATTTCTGCATGTTCACTCCGGAAGAGTTCGGCAGTATATACAAAGCATATGCAGAACGGCAGGAGACGCAATACAGAACGCAATGGGAGTGTATGCGTACGCTTGCGTTCTTCACCGTGCAGCCGTACGCAAAAAAGGGTCTGACCCCTCACAAGCTGTTTTCGTTCCCGTGGGATATGGAAGTTCGGCAGACAGACAGAAACGAACATCATGACAAAAAAGAGGCATTAAGAAGATTCGAGGACGTGCTCAAAAGGACCGGCAAGTCTAAACAGCTCCGTACCACCAAGGGTTAGTTCCAGTCGGCTCCTTTGGACTGACATGGCATGCTCCTCCTAATGAGACAAAGAACAATATCGTGTTTACTATCAATGCGACACCTCCATAGACGGAGGAGATTCCAATATAAGGAGAAATGCAGGCGACGAGCGCAGACACGATAACGCCTACAACCGACAAAGCCAATACTCCACCCCAGTATTTACGACGTTTGTCATACTTCGACGGTTTGTCATTGTCACTGGTTTCAATGGCGATTTTGGCGGTAATCACACACTTCGGGCTGTCATCCTTGCTGTTACTTAAAGGTGCAGTCTTATCGTCAATGTTCTGGATGTTCTTCCTCATAACGCTGAAATATATACTTTACATTACAAAGATACATAAAATCACGTGTTCTTCTTTGTTAACCTGTAAAAAAATATGGCAAAAGAAATAAAGTTTAACATTAAACTGAATGTTGACGGAAAGGAAAGTCTGGTTTCTGCCACTTCTTCAGTGGAGGAATTGCGCCGTGCGGTTGACGCGTCTAAGACAAGTGCTCAAAAGCTGACCTCGACTCTGGTGAATTTCAATCAGAAGGTCATGGCTTTTCAGAATATCAACAACTCGGTTTCTCAGCTGGCCGGAGCCCTTAACAGTGTTACGGAAGAGAGCCGTAGTTTCGGCGCTGCCATGAATGAAGCTAATACAATGGCAGGAAAAAGCGGCGACGATTTTTCCATTCTCAAGGAACAGGTGGCTGACTTGGCAAAAACAGTACCTGTAGCGCGTGACAAACTTGCAAATGGTCTGTATCAAGTCATAAGCAATAGCGTCCCTGAGGACAATTGGCTGTCATTCCTCAACAAGTCAGCCAGATCTTCGGTTGGCGGTATGGCTGATCTTGGAGAGGTAGTGAAGGTTACGTCAACGGTAATCAAGAACTACGGACTCGAATGGGATGCAGCCGGAGATATTCAGGATAAAATACAGCTCACAGCAAAAAACGGCGTAACATCATTCGAACAGCTTGCCGGAGCTCTGCCACGAGTGACCGGCAACGCTGCTACGTTGGGTGTAAGTATAGACGAGCTTTTGGCAAGCTTCGCCACGCTCACTGGTGTAAGTGGAAATACGAACGAGGTGGCGACGCAGATGGCTGCGATTTTTACCGCTTTGGTAAAACCATCAAGCGAAGCATGCAAGATGGCGCAGCAGATGGGTATTGAGTTTGATGCAGCAGCTATCAAGGCGGCAGGAGGTTTCAGCAATTTTCTTACCGACCTCGACAAGAACGTCAAATCCTTTGCGCAGAGCAGCGGCATGCTTGAGCAAGAGATTTACGGAAAGCTGTTTGGAAGTGCCGAGAGTCTGAGGGCGTTAGGGCCGCTTACAGGACAACTCGCATCCAAATTCAAGGAAAATGTCGGTCTTATGAAGGACAGCGCCGGTACGATGGACGAGTCGTTTAACGCTGTAGGCAAGAGCGGTTCTGCAACCTTGCAAATTCTCAAAAACAAGTTTGCGGAAGTTACGGATGTCATATCATCAGCTTTAGGAGGCATCATGCCGTATCTCGATATCACCTCGCAGGTCGGCAGTTCGATTGTTTCGTTGCTCGCTTTAAATCAGGCACTAATGACATTTTGTGGCGTCAATGTATTGGCAAAGATACGTGTACTTGCCACTAATACAGCCTTGATTGTATCAAGATCCACAATGATAGGCACAGCAGCCGTGACAAGAGTGCTGCAAGCTGCGTTTACGGGAGCAGCTGTCGGAGCGACAACCCTGAAGGTGGCTATCAAGTCTCTGCTTATATCCACCGGCGTAGGAATCGCCATATGGGCGCTGACTGAGGCTATATCTTATCTGGCGACATCTTCTGACAAGGCAGCAGACAGCATAGACGGTCTGTCGGCTGAGGAAGAAAAGGCAAAGGCGTTACGTCAGCAGGAGATACAGCAAAGGACGGAGATTGTATCCGCTATTAATACGGATATAGCCAAGCTGAAAGAATTTAAGGGCGGAAAGGAAGCAGAAAGAAAAATCGTCGCTTCTATGAACAACACCTACGGCGAGACTTTGGGATATTATTCTACTGTCGCACAATGGTACACAGCTCTTACAGCCAACAGTAAGGCTTATTGTAACCAAATGATTAACGAAGTCAAGATACGCAAACTCGCCAATGAAATTGCAGATCTTGACGAGGAAGAAAAGGGCGTGCTGTATGACGGCAATGGAAAGAAGAGAAAGTACAGTGCGAAAAAAAAGAAAAAAAAGGTAACAGTCGGTCAGATAGACGCTGGGAACGGCATAATACTTCCACAATATGCGTATGTGGAAGATGATAAAAGTCTCAGTGATCTTGACAAAGCTACCGCTACAGTAAAGTCAATTCGTAATAAAAAACAGACAAAGAAAAACGAGTTAGAACGCTTAGTAAGAACAAACAATGACATCTCGTACAAACGGACTTCCGGATATAGAACAACTCCTCCGCAGACAGGGTATTCTTCCGTTACTCCAAAAAACAGGAATGTAGATACGAAAAACGGCAGTACTACTCCCCCACCCGCAGTGGGTTCGATCGACTGGTATGACAACAAGCTTTCCGAAATACGCAAGAAAATCTCTGCTTCTACCGATGAGGCTGCTGCAAAGTCACTCCAGGAAGAATACGACAGGATAGACGCCCTGCTGAAGGAGAAGAAACTCCGTATCGGAATAGAGAAACAGGATCAGCCGAAAGACGTGGAAGAGAAAAAGGTTGGTGACTCTTATTTCAACGAAACCGACTATCGAAGCAGAGAACCGGAATACATACGTAAGGGTTACGAGTCTGCCCAAAATAAGGCAAACCGTATACAGACGGATCTTGAGATAGGTCTTATAGATAAAGGTGAAGCCCAGCGTCAGATTGATGCGCTGAACGAACAGATATCCGGATTGAACGGCAGTCTTAAGCCCCTGAAGCTGGATGTCGATGTAGACAAGAAAGGATTCGACAAGGTGTTTGGCGACATCAAAAGCGGTTGGGGAAGCATCCAGGGCGTAGGCAACGGCATTCAGGGCATAAGTGATGCCTTGGAGGGTGACGGAAACGCATGGCAGAAAATAACCGGTCTGATAAACGGATTTATCTCAACGGCGGAAGGCGTACAGGGTATCGTGGAGCTATATCAGATGCTCACGGCTGCAACAGCAGCACATGCATCGACAACGGACGCGGCTGCAACGGCTGGAGAGACCGCGGCATCAACCGCCAACACTGCAGCGAAAAGCGGAGAAGCTATAGCCAACGCCACTGCCAGCGGCGCGAAACTACCATTCCCGGCAAACCTTGTTGCCATTGCTGCAGGTGTGGCAGCAGTTGTAGCGGCGCTTGCAGCCGTTTCCGGTTTCGCTACCGGTGGTGTCGTCTGGTTGTAATGTTTAGCGTGATTATACAAGTCTGGACCTTCGTCCGGATTTCGAGGCTATCTTGCGGACATTTTCGGCTGCCTGCACTATATCAGTGCCAGCGTTACTTTAATATCAAGAATGTTGGGCGCCAGTTCTGCCATACGGGGAATGTCCACCCTCTGCTGTGTAGGTGCCGTAAACGAAGGCGGTACAAAATGCGGAGTGTTGACAATCTGGAACAGGCGGGCCTGCTGCCACTTGTTGAGAATCATTTCTCCGGAATTGACTCGTGCGAACTTTCTGTCACCGGAAGTTGAAGAGCCGCCGACGACACCACCG
>OQVU01000982.1_pt1 | contig 11199 bp, 7 predicted proteins | sample 1691611 | NCBI WGS metagenome assembly OQVU01 (sample SAMN03418272, study PRJEB22391) | human gut metagenome | biome: human-gut; feature: organic feature; material: feces | host: Homo sapiens | place: Tanzania | collected 2013-01
CAACATCGCCGTCACTATTGCTACCGATTTTTCTTGCCAAGCTTGAGAAACTAACTCTTTAATATCCCAAGCATGTTCGCCGTTTTCAGAATTGCAACTGCGCTCTTCCCTATCAGCAATCGTTAGACAAGCCAAAAATTCAATATTGCCGGCAGGCCCTTTAATAGGCGAAAACGTCAATTTTTCTACTAGTAAACCAATACTTTGACAAAAAGCTATAAAATTAGTCAGAACTTGCTCATGTACTTCAGGGCGACGTACCACACCGCCTTTAATATTTTTGGGGCCAGCTTCAAATTGAGGCTTAATCAAACAGACGATCCGCCCCTCGGCAGCCAAAAGCTCTTTGGCGGCAGGCAAAATAAGCTCCAAAGAGATAAAAGACAAATCCATAGTGACCAAATCCAAAGGTTCGGCAAACATCTCGCGAGTTAAATAGCGAGCATTGGTGCGATCCATAACCACTACGCGACTGTCTTGGGTAAGTTTATAATCCAAAAGCCCCTTACCTACATCTACAGCGTAAACTTTAGCTGCTCCGCCTTTAAGCAAGCAATCAGTAAAACCACCGGTAGAAGCGCCCAAATCAGCCACAATCTTGTCTTGAGGAGATATTTCGAAAGAATGTAAAGCTTTCTCCAATTTAAAACCGCCGCGACTGGAAAAAGGTATACCCCTCCCCTGGATCGTTATTTCCGATTCCTCATCGACCAAAAAACCAGCTTTGTCGCGACAGACACCATTGACAAAAATTTGACCGGTCATCAACAGAGATTTAGCTTTTTCTCGAGTGGGAGCCAAGGCTCGTTCTACCAAAAGCAAATCGAGACGCACTTTGGTTTTTTTCATAAGAGTAGCTTTCTTTTATTTCAACAAAAAAGGCCGGGCTCAAACCTTGGCCTTAGTGCAGTAAATACAAATATTAATTTAGTTTTTGGCTTCTTCACTACCAGAAGCAATAGGAGCGACAGGATTAGCAGAAGCTTCAGTTCCGGCTCCAGGCGCAGCCTCGGCAATAGAATTGACTACGGAAGCAGGTTTAGCGATGGCGCTATCTGAGGCAGCCTGGTTTTGAGTTTGGCGCGACTTTGCTTCTAAAGAAGCTAAATGGGCCGAACCGGCTTGTAAGTGGACTCTGGCAAAGCGCAAACAGAGCGGACTCAAGAAATAGACTAACACACTTTGTATAATCAGAGTGACAGCCAAACATATACCTAAAACCCATACATGTTGGCTCACTTCTTGATCTAAATTCATAGGATCAGCCAAGAAGACTACATAGGCCACTGCTTCGCGTTTTTTGCTGCTATCCAGCTCGGCTACAGCCGCTTTCCAAGTTTTGCCTGCCAACTTGACGTCGGAACTGGTAATCTTAAACTGAGAGCTGCCTTTGCCAGATTCGGCAAGATTTTGGCGCGGGCTCCAATATTTGAGCATTTTATCCAACTCGGCAGCCATAGTGGGAGTAGGACGCGAATCAGAGCGTTTATCGTAAGCTGAAACCAACTTGCCCTGAGAGACCAAGACCAAAAGGCCAGGAGGCATATTCTGACTCCATTTAACTAACGTTTTATCGTCAATCCGCTCAGCTAAAAGCAAAGCCCCCCTCTTCTTTTCATCTTTACTTCCCTTATTCAAAGGTACAGCCACTACATTATAGAGAGGCGCAGAAGAGGAAGAGCTAAAGCGCAAGCATCCTTTGCCGGCTTCGCCAAACTTAAAGACGGAATCCAAGAAATCAGCCTCAAGTTTATCCAAATTTTTATCGGTCTCACTTTTAGCGGCCGTCTCGCTTTGCTTATCATGGTTTTCCGCCTTGCCAAAATCGATTTCGGCAGGAGCGCCGCCACCTTTTTCTTTGGGTGCAGTACGCTCTGTAAAGAAACATACCTCGCCCTCAGAATCGACAACAGCAACTGCGTCCTTAGAAATATTGGCCAAGGCGGTAAGCATATCGCCGCTAAGTTGTTTTTTGTCGGCTTCGGAAAGCGAAGCGAAACTTTGCTTGAGATTGGGACTGTGCCTGTAGGCATCAAGGCAAGAATCGGCAGCCAAAAACTCGGCTTGCGTAACGGCAGTGTCAAATTCACGCGTACCGGCATAACCAAAAGCTTTCACACTTTGCACCAAAGCGAAAGAAAGTTCTTCTTTACCTCGGGTGCGAGCCAAACAAATTACAGAACCGGCTACAATACTGAAAGAGAATAGATAAATGACAGCCACCATAACCACGGCGCGCCAACGAAAACCGCCGATTAAACGGCTCAATCTGTTTTTGATCTCGGCGCTCGTAAATGAATTCATGGGGACAGCCTAACCTTCCGGTGGGCGCGACAGTACGCCAGCTAAAATATGTCTCTGCCGAGCCGTATTCGGTCGCGCATTCTTGTTTATTGCGTCTATTCCTGCCGCCACCTTTAGGCCTTCGCAAGGGGCCGAAGCAAAGCGCCCATAAGTCAAAAGCGATAGCCCAGAAGGGGAAAGGCTGTTGAACTTGAAAGGCCGTCAGGACAGCCCAAAAGTTTCGAGAGTTAAAGGAAAAGTGAGTCTTACTACTCCTCCGCGCTTTGAAGAAAAAGATCTCCAATATTATTTGAGCGCTCTGCGCAGCGGCCGTCCCTTCGCCGAATATTCCCAGTTGGCCGACGCCGATTCTCACAAATTATACGGCGCCGTTCTTCTTTGCCAAACTTACATCGGCGCTCCCGATACTTTGGGCGAAGAGCTTTTGCATGACGTTATTGTAGGCCTAAACAACTTACCGGAACTGCCCAGATTTATGATTTTTATGCATGAGGCGGTACGCCTATGTACCGAAAGTTCTCGGTTGTTGCCTACCTTACAACTTTTGCAAAAGCGCGGCTGCTCTCTGCGTATTTGCGAGCATTCGGCTCAAAAATTATCCTTGAGCGACAAAATAAAGGTCGGCCATTTAGTATCGCCCCATCTAATTGCAGAGATTTGCCTTAAATCGGAAAAGGTTATACGTTTCTAGTCATGATTCAACTTTCGCTGATCGTACCCACTTACAATGAAAAAGAGACTCTGCCGGTTTTAGCAGAGAAAGTCTTCGGCGCTTTGAACAGAGCTTCTATTAGCGGAGAACTGGTCGTAGTCGATGACAATTCGCCCGACGGTACAGCCGCTTTGGCCGAATCGCTCAGCGATAAATATCAAGGACGAATAAAAGTCGTTAAAAGGAGCGGCAAGCTCGGCCTCTCCTCTGCGGTTGTAGCCGGTTGGCAAGCCGGAGAAGGTGAGATATTAGGAGTAATCGATGCCGACTTATCCCACGATCCTAATATTTTGCCCGATATGGTTTATTCCATTACCGACGGCGGAGCCGATATAGCTATGGGCAGCCGCTACATAAAAGGAGGTGGAGTGCGCAATTGGCCCTGGTACAGACGCATTACTTCCTTAACGGCTGTAGCCCTAGGCTGGCCGATTTGTCCAGTTAACGACGTAACCAGCGGTTATATGCTTATGCGCCGCCAAGTAATTGAGGGAGCCGAACTCAACCCCATAGGTTTTAAGATCAACTTGGAAGTTTTAATCAAGGGCCACTATAAAACCGTCACCGAAGTACCCTTTATTTTTGAAGATCGCCTGGCAGGCAAAAGCAAATTCGGAGGCGGTGAAATTATCAACTACCTGAAGCACTTATGGGCCCTTACTCTCTATTGGCTGAAAAATCATCCTCAGCATACTAAAGTGCCCTATACTCCTTTTCCCGGAAATAAATAAGGAGCCACCGTTATGGAAGAAAATTGGTTAAACGATGAATATGTAGCTTATTACAACAAAAACTACGCTACAGAGGCCGATTATTTTCGGCAATGTTTAAACTGGTTGGAGGTCGACGCCAAGGATATATTGATCGACTTTGGTTGCGGCAACGGCGAATTTTTGGGCTTAGCTGCTGCCAGAGCTCAAAAAGTATACGGCTTGGATATCTCCCGACTACAAATCGAACTTACCGGTAAAAATTTGAGCCATTGCCCCAATGCCGAACTTATCTGTAGTTCTTTTGCTGCCTACAAGCCTCAGCCTAATATTTTCACTAAAGGCTTTTCTCGAAAAGCTCTGCATCACTTGACCGACGCAGAGAAAGCTATCTTTGCTAAAAATATCGGCCCGGCCTTTAAAAGCGGCGCCCTGCTGTATATAGAAGACGGCATTTTCTTCGAATTTGAGCGTCCGCAACTAATGGACAATTGGGAAAAATTAAAAGAAGAAGCTGCTCGCTATTACGGTGCAGCCTGGAAAGCTAAAGAGCATGACGTTATGAACAGCTTCCTCAACGAATTCCCCTGCGGAGTGAGATATTGGCAGAACTGCTTAGAAAACGCCGGTTTCAAATTAATCAAGCTTATGCCTAAATGTTCCTTCTATGGCGGTATAATGCTGAAAAAAATCTAAAGACGTTCTTTATTTTTCCTTATAATCAATTCTTAAGCCGCTCTTCTTGCTTGCGGCTTATTTATTTGTGTGAGACAATGGAGGGAATAACCTCTGTTGTTTTAGGTTGCGCGGCTTTATTTTTGTACAGAAAGCCGCTTCTGTACTGTCTTTCCCGATAGGTTCGACATATTTTGCTTATAAGCAAAGAATATCTTTTGAATAAACGAGAACATGTACAGATGGAAGAAAAAGTAACTTTATTTGCTCCCGGTTCCTTAGGAACATGCTGGTATGGAAAATATCATTATCTGGAGCCTTGGGTAGGCTGTCAGCATAACTGTCCTTATTGCTATGCTCGCTCCCGTGTGGCCGTCAACAATACTTTAGGCGAATTGCAAGCCAAGTTTGACGATCCGGCTCTACTTTTCCCTGCAGAAGAATTGCTGCGTCGCATTCACGAAGAAGTGAATTCTGGCAATATTAACATTTTAAAACTTTCCCGCTACACTGATATTTTTACGCCCAAGTTCGTAGAAAACGGCCTGAGCTTGGAAATATTAAAAATACTCAGTACTTCTAAAGTTAATCGTATTATTATTACCACCAAAGGACTTCCCAATCGCGAAATTATCGATTTAATTATCAATTGCCGCGAAAAGTTCTCCTATAACGCCGCTTTCAGCCCTTCGGTTATGCTCAACCCCAATCCGCTGGCCAAGTTTGTCACAAACTTAAAGCCCTTGCAACCGCGTTTAGAAGCAGCCGAAGAGATCAGCCAAGCCGGTTGTCTTACTACCGTGCACCTCGATCCTTTTATTGCCGAAATTGACGACCGTGACGACGCTCTGTTGCCTTTCCTCGATTTATTGGAGCAGCACCATTTGAAGCGAGTCATGTGGTCTTATTTACTCTTCTCGCCCGGCATTATGGATTCAGTACGCCAAGCTTTAGAACCGGCCGAATTGGATAAAATCTTGTCCCGCTACGATTTTGATGCCAGCCGTAAAATTTTGCCCGGCCAAGACGATACTGTTTCCTTTGCGCAAAAGAACGAGGTAGCCTTAGCTTCCGTAGATAAAGTAGCCACCGCTCTTATGCAGCGCGATTTCCAATTTGTGCTCTGCTCCTTAAAAAGCATTCGCGGCTTAAACTTGAATAAATATCCTCGCAATATGCTCTGCGATGGCAAATTCTATGCCTAAACTTTTTTTACCCAACGCTGAAAATGTAATTCCCAGCTCTGAAGGCGGCTTTACCGATTTTTTTCAGCATAAAACTTTAAAGGTATTTCCGCGTTTTCTTTGCTCACTTAATCCCGGAGACGTTTTGGTAACGCCTACTCAAATAGAACCCTCTTTTCAGAGATATATTTGTTCTTTGTTAAACTTGGGCTCACCAGAGCAAACGGTTATCAATGTTAAAATGGCCGAGAGCTGTCTTTTAACCGACGCTATTAGAGCTGACAATATAGCCAGACAAGCCATAAAAGAGCGCTGTCAGGGCGAAGGTTGGTTTGTCGAGCCTTACATTCAGACAGAGCCCATTATGGAATTGAGTCGACAGCTGGAACTTCCGGTTAAGGGCACCGATCCCAAATATTTAGCTTTGGGCTTAATAGATAATCTAAATAGCAAAGACTTTTGCAAAGCCTTGGCTATAGGTGCGGGCTGCCAAGTACCGCCCGGTATGTGTGCCGACAGTTTAACCGCTTTGGAAAATACCATAGACACCGTCTCAGCCCAGCTGAGCGAGCAAAACGGTCAGAATCAGCCTCGGCTTATGTTGCGTAAAATTCAGTCGGCTGGTGGTGCCGGCAACTTGGCGGGCACGGCTGCCGAGCTCAAAGCTGCCATATCCGATTGGTATGGCGGTAGCCGAGTCTTGGTAGAGCATTTTATCAACTTCGAAACGGTCTGCGGTTCACTGAACTTAATCGACGATCAAGGTTGCCATTTTGTGGGTCTAGATAGTCAAGTTTTCGACAACCGCGGCGGTTGGTGCGGCTTTGACTATCCGGCCAATGTGGTAGGCCCAGAAGCCGACGAAGCTCTGTCTAAGTTGTTGGCCGACATCGACCGCTTAGGCCGTTCGGTCTATTTGGCCGGCGCTCGCGGCTATTTAAATATGGACTGGGGTTTAACCAGAAATGCCCAAGGCGGACTTGAACCCGTCTTCTTGGAGTGCAACTTCCGCCATAACGGCTTTGGCTACGTAATTGACGTCGCCAGACACTTCTTCGGAGCCCACTGGCCTAGCTTGCATATTAGTTCCCGAGAATCGCTGCCTACCACAGCCAGCAATACCGACGAATTGCTAGATAAGCTGAGTTCACTAACTTATGAAGGGGAACCGCTGCTTTTGCACAAAACGGAGGGCAGACGCGGACTCATAGTCACCTCGCCCCCGGCTAATGGCATTGCCGCCTTGGCCGCTTTGGGCGAAAGTGAAGAATATGTAGAGTCTGCTCTGGCCCTAGCCGCTCGAGCCTTAAAAGAGCCGCACCATTAAAGCGAAATCAGAGGTTCGAAACTGTGGAGAGAGTCGTTGTCGTTCTAGCGTTTATTTTAATTTTTGCCTTCAATTCAATCGACAATGCCATCTCTCCCATGGCTGATGTCATCGGCCAAAGCTTCAATATTCCGGCCCATACGGCACTGCTTTTTATTTCTTTTTGTACCGGCGGCACCGTAGCTGGCCTTATTTTTGGCCCTTCGCTAGTTTCGGCTTTTAAATCAAGCAAATTGCTCTTTTGGTGCACGCTCCTTTTAGCGCTCACTCAAGCAGCCTTTGCTTTTTCTTCTTCCTTTGAGCTGGGCTTAGTCTGGCGAGCCTTGTCCGGCTTGGGAGCAGGCTTCGTAGCTTCCATTATGTGGAGCCTAACTTTCCATGGCGTTTCCAAAGCCTATTTCCCGGCTATGATCGCCGTCTTAATGTCGGCTCGCCCTTTAGCAACAGCTGTGGGCGTACCGCTGGCCGGTTGGCTTACAGTCGATTTCAATTGGCGTGTACCGATTCTAATTATTGCTTTGCTTACGGCGGCCAGCGGTTTGGCTTTAGCTTGGTTTTACCCAACCGAACACAAAAACGAAGGCGAGCAGCCCAGCGACCAACCTCAAGAAGAAAAAGCTTCACCTTTATGCCAAAATTTAACTTTTAGAAGCCTTTTTTCTGTATGCAAAGCTATTGTCGAACCGTACAAAAAAGCTTTGGCCGTACCTCACGCCATCACTTATTATGTGGGTTCAACCATCAATCGCATGGCCTACTTTGGCTTTTACTCTTTGTGCGGCCTTTGGTTCCCCTACCACTACAAGCTCGACCTTAAAGAAGTGAGCTTAGCCTTACTTATTATCGGTTTGGCCGATTGCCTTATCAACTTCTTTACCAACAGCATTATGAAACGCTTCGGCCACCGCCCCACTTTTTTGGTTAGCATTATTCTTTCGCTGGTACTTTTGCCCATTTTTATTTATGGCAAACTAAATATAACCGCCGCCGTGGCAGCTATTGCCATCTTTATGACTTTAGATCGTATTTACTCTATGGCTTTAGTTATTAGCGTACCTGACATGTTCCCTAGTGTTGGTGACAAAACAGCCTTTGGCTCTTTAAATACTTTTACCGCCTGGGGAGCTATGAGCATTATCGCCGCTTTACAAGGCGTTTTTACCGAGCGCTTGGGCATGACGGCTATGGAAACTCTGTTAATTATTTGCTTTATAATTGGCGGCGCCATGATTACTTATATACAATGGAAAACGGTCTTCTATAAAGATGTATTGGAATGCAATCGCCAAGAATAGATATTGAGTGCAAACACAACGCATATGCAAGGCAGACAGAAAACAAATAGGAAAAGCGAAGGAAGCAAGCGTTCATAATAGAAACCACCTAAGCTGTCGTTGGGCAACTTTTGGGAACGCGCTTTCTCATCCGCCGCCTTGCGCTCGTCCGTTTTCCCCACAAAACAGCCTGCGAAAGACAGTTTGTTCAATTTTTTACAAGAAAATTTGATTTAGTTTGTTTACAAATATCGGAGTGCGATAACATGGGATTCATTGAATGGCTTTTCGACCCCAACGAGCGGGAAATTAGAAAGATCCGCAAGGTCGTCAAGAAAATCAACGACTTTGAAGAGAGTATGAAGAGTCGTTCTGACGAAGAGCTGCGCGCTCTTACAGATAGTTTCCGTCAGCGCTTAAAAGGCAAAGAAACTTTAGATGATATTTTGCCTGAAGCTTTTGCGGCTGTGCGCGAGGCTTCCAAACGCACTTTGGGTTTGCGCCATTACGATGTGCAAATGATCGGCGGCATCGTACTCCATCAAGGACGTATCGCCGAAATGAAAACCGGTGAAGGTAAAACATTGGTAGCTACCAGCCCCGTTTACCTTAACGCTTTAACTGGACGCGGCGTCCACGTTGTCACCGTCAACGACTACTTAGCCAAACGCGACGGCCGCTGGATGGCCCCTGTTTACCATTTCTTGGGCTTGTCCGTAGGTATTATCAATCACGACACCGCCTACTTATACGATCCCGAAGTTGAAACTGGCGATGATAGCAACAACCACTTGCGTCCCGTGCCTCGCCGCCAAGCTTACGAAGCCGACATTACTTACGGCACCAACAACGAGTACGGTTTCGACTATCTGCGCGACAATATGGTCATGGACTTAGACCAGCGCGTGCAACGTGAGCTCAACTTTGCCATTGTTGACGAAGTCGACTCTATTTTGATCGACGAAGCCCGCACCCCGTTGATTATTTCCGGTCGCGGTACCGGCTCTACCAATATGTACGGCCGCTACGCTCAAGTAGCCCGCGAGTTGAAAAAAGACGTCCACTATACTGTGGAAGAGAAATCAAAGACCGCTCCTTTAACTGAAGAAGGTGTAGCCAAAGTTGAGCAACTTTTAGGCTTGCGCAACCTTTTCGATCCCGACAATATGGAGACGGCCCATTTTATTGACAACGCTTTACGCGCCAAAGAATGCTACCGCAACGATATTGAATATGTCGTTAAAAATGGTGAAATCGTTATTGTCGACGAATTTACCGGCCGCCTCATGTTCGGACGCCGCTATTCCGACGGTTTGCACCAAGCTATCGAAGCCAAAGAGGGCGTCAAAGTCCGCCAAGAAGACCAAACTTTGGCCACGATTACTTTCCAGAATTACTTCAAGCTCTACCACAAGTTGGCCGGTATGACTGGTACAGCTTTAACCGAAGAGCGCGAATTCCGCGAAATTTATGATTTGGACGTAGTAGTAATTCCTACCAACGTAAAAGTAGCCCGTATCGATTTGCACGACCAAGTTTACAAAAACGAGAAGTACAAATTTAAGGCTGTTTGTGCCGATATCGCCGAACGCCACGCCAAGGGTCAGCCTATTTTGGTAGGTACTCGCTCTATTGAAAAATCGGAAGAGCTCAGCCAGCTTCTTACCAAAATGGGCATTAAGCACAACGTGCTCAACGCCAAATACCACGAAAAAGAAGCTCACATTATTGCTCAAGCCGGACGTTTAGGCGCTGTAACTATCGCCACTAATATGGCCGGTCGAGGCGTTGACATTAAATTGGGCGGCGATCCTGCCGATCCCGAAGAAGAAAAGAAAGTACGTGAAGCTGGCGGACTCTATATTTTAGGTACTGAGCGTCACGAGTCGCGTCGTATCGACAACCAGTTGCGCGGTCGTGCTGGACGTCAGGGCGATCCTGGTGCTTCACGCTTCTACGTAGCTTTAGACGACGAACTTATGCGCCTCTTTGCTAGCGATAGAATCCGCAGCTTAATGGATACTTTAGGCTTAGAAGATGAAGTCATCGAAAACCCCTTAATTTCTCGCGGTATCGAAAATGCCCAAACTAAAGTAGAGAGCCATCACTTCGAAATTCGTAAAAATGTTCTCAAGTACGACGATACTATGAACGAGCAGCGCCGAGTAATCTATGCCGACCGCGACAAAATCTTGGAAGGCAAAGGTTTGCGCGAAACGATCTATGGCTTTATCGAAGATGAAGTCAGCGATTTGGTCGATATGCATATGCACGAACAAGCCGAACCCGAAACTTGGGATTTTGATGGTTTGATGGTGGCCTTGCATGATCAGCTGGTTTTACCCGAAGGGGTCAGCAAAGCCGATTTGGGCGGCAAGTTACCGGCCGAAATTAAAGAGACCGTAGTCGGCTGGCTGCGCGAGGTATACGACAAGAAAGTGGAAGCTTTGGGCGATCAGCTTATGGGTGATTTGGAGCGCTTCACTTTACTGCGTGTCACCGATGAAAAGTGGATCGAACACTTAAGCAATATCGAATTACTGCGCGAAGGTATCCATTTGCGCGGTTACGGCCAAAAAGATCCGCAAGTAGAATTTATCCGCGAGGCAGCCGAAGAGTTTGACGGCTTAAAGCGCCGCCTGCGCGATGATACGCTGCACTATCTCTTCCGAGTTGAGGTACAAACGCCCGATCAGATTGAGCAAAAAGAGACTATGCGCGAAACGGCCACCAATCGCGACAGTGAAATGCCCACTGAGCCCATTAAGCGCGTCGGAGCCAAATTGGGACGTAACGATCCTTGTTGGTGCGGCAGCGGTAAAAAGTGGAAGAAATGCCACTATCCCGAAGAGCGCTAGTTTTTGACATTAAATAACATCGGGCCCGCTCGCCTTGCTCTAAATTGAGGCGCGGGCCTGCTTATTTCCACAAAACAGTATATTTTGAAAGGAAAACACTTCGTTATGCTCTCCCAATTTGCCGAGCCTTTAAGCGAAGCCCGCGCCCGCCTTAT
>OQVU01000986.1_pt1 | contig 11161 bp, 5 predicted proteins | sample 1691611 | NCBI WGS metagenome assembly OQVU01 (sample SAMN03418272, study PRJEB22391) | human gut metagenome | biome: human-gut; feature: organic feature; material: feces | host: Homo sapiens | place: Tanzania | collected 2013-01
TACAAGCCCTGCAAGCTTTAATCGGCTGACTGTATTCTCAACTATAATGCAATCGAGCAAGCCGTCGTCGGGCATCGCCTTCGGTGCGCCCATATATCCGCCGCCGTACCAACGGGAATTGGCACAGAGTGAAAAGAGCATTTTGCCCTCAAAAGTCTTGTCGTCGTCAACGGTAACCTTAAAATATGAATTAAGGCGTTTTGCAAGGCAATAGAAAAGTGCCACGGTGTATGCCGCTTCGCCGTTTACGCCCGGTATTTTCTTCATATCCGCCTGTTTTGCGCATATTTCGGCATCAAGACCCATAGAGCATTGGTTGATTGCAACCCTGTCCCCTGCTTTTATAAGGTCGAATTTTGTAACCGTGCCGTTTACCTGTGCGTCAATATTGATAAGCTGCTCCTTATTGCCTAAAATTCTGACAAAATCGTTGCCCGAGCCAAGCGGAATTACGGCAACCTGCGTGTTCGGATACTCATAAGAGCCGTTTACAACCTCATAGAGCGTACCGTCTCCGCCGCAGGCATAAAATCTTATTTCTTCGCCTGTCTGAGCCAGCTTTTTAACATAGTTCATACCGTCGCCGCAGGCTTTTGTGACATAAACCTCTGCATCAAGCTCGGGGTGATTTTTTATATATTGTTCAACCGTTGGAATGAATTTTTTTACCTTAACACCCTTACCGCTGGTAGGGTTTACAATAAAAATATGCTTCATTTTATGCCTCCGCTTATTTGAAATACATATACATTTGACATTTTATCATACCATTGTAAAGCTTTCTGCGCTTATCGGCTTTCCTTGCAAACAAATCCTCAAAGTCCTCCGACGGACTGATAATCGAATAGCTGAATCCGTGCTTTTTCGGGAATACTCTTCCCATTGTTTTAATGATTTCGCTGACCTGACCCTGCGACAGCATTCTCTCGCCGTAAGGGGGATTGCAAATTACCGTTCCCCTCTCGGTAACGGGCTTGAAATCCTTGAGGTCGGCACGTCGAAGCTCGATATAATCGGAAACGCCTGCTCTCATTGCGTTCTGACGGGCAATTTCAAGTGCGTTGCGGTCAATATCCGAGCCGTATGCCTTAAAGTCGCTTTCGTGAATTTCAAGGCTTCTTGCAAGCTCTCTCTCCCTGTCCCAAACGGAAAAATCAATCTGCTCAAAACGCTCGGCGGAGAAATGCCTTTTAACGCCGGGTGCTATGTTGTGAACAAGCATTGCGCCCTCGATAAGAATTGTTCCCGAGCCGCACATCGGGTCATAGAGCGTGTGATACGGTCGAAGCCTCGACAAACTGCACATTGCCGCCGCAAGTGTTTCTTTAAGCGGTGCGTCGTTTGCAACAGGTCGGTAGCCTCTCTTATGAAGTCCTGCACCCGTGGTGTCAATCAACAAATTGACCTTATTTTTGATTATGGAAAACTCGATTTGATGCCTTGCACCCGTTTCCTCAAACCAATCAATATTGTAAACGCCCTTGAGCCTCTCGACAACAGCCTTTTTGACAATAGACTGACAGTCGCTCACGCTGAAAAGGTCGGAATTGACGGAAAAGCCCTTTACGGGAAACTCGTCATATTCGGAAATCCACTTTTCCCACGGCAGTTTCTTCGTTCCCTGAAACAAGTCCTCAAAGCTGTGCGCCTCAAAAGAGCCTACGTTTATGTAAATACGCTCGGAAAATCTTGAGCGTATATTCGCCCTTGCCAATATATTTTCGTCGCCTGAAAAAAAGACCCTGCCGTTCTCGGCAGTTACATTTTGGGCGTCCATTTTTTTAAGCTCGTCTGCAACAAGGCTTTCCAAGCCAAAGATACAGGGAGCAACCATATTTATCTGCATAAAATTGTTTCCTTTGACAGTTTTATATATTATATAATTTTATTTGATAAAAATCAACAATATTCTATTAGAAATCTTTTTCGTTTTCACTAAGGAATGTTCAAAACTCAAACAAGCATTATATTTTAATCGGCGAAAACTCAAATTTTGCGTGCTATTAAAAATAAAATAAATAAATTAAAAATATATATCCTTCTAACATAAGAATATATGTTTAATTGCAGTCAAAAGCTGATTATAAAAATTTATTTTTTGATTTTTGCAAAAATGTAACGCTTTTCGGTTTACATCATACCCCTGTTATAACTATTTATAGAAGGGAGATGATCGGTTGAAAAAAAGTGAAGTTTGGTATCCGTATTTGAATTTTGCCGTTTGCCCGAAATGCTTTTTTACCGACAGAAAATTTACCGCACTTTCCTCAAATGCAAGGCTGCTTTATATTTTCCTGTTTGACCGGACAAGGCTTTCGGCTAAAAACGGGCTTTGCGATACGGATGACGAGGTATTTGTCTTTTGCACGGTTGAAACGGCGTGTGAGATATTAAATTGCAGCCGCAACACGGCAATCAAGGCGTTCAAGGAGCTTGAAATCGCACAGCTTTTGCACCGGGCTCGCACGGGTGTTATGAGAACGTACAAAATATATCTTACAAATCCCTACGATTTTTAGAGAATTTCAGAAAAAGAAAAAAGGCAAGAATTACTTCTTGCCTTGACTCCATAGGATAAAAATTACTGCTCAACAGCGTAAACGCTAACCTTTTTGCGGTTCTTATCCATTCTCTCAAATCTAACTGTACCGTCGATCTTTGCGTAAAGGGTATCATCAGAGCCCTTACCTACATTCTCGCCGGGATGGATGTGAGTACCACGCTGTCTTACAAGGATGTTGCCTGCAAGAACGAACTGACCGTCTGCACGCTTAACGCCAAGACGCTTTGACTCTGAGTCTCTGCCGTTCTTTGTAGAACCCATACCTTTTTTATGAGCGAACAACTGAATGTTTATTTTAAGCATTATTTAGCACCTCTTTCGATTTTAATAAAATTCGGATACATTTTTTCAAGCTCTGTCATATGAAGCAGAAAGCCCGATAAAATGTCTTTTGATTTTTCGGCGTCGGCGTCGTTCAGGCGAAGCTCAATTAAACCGTCGCTTTCGGAAAGTGTGTCGGGGGTTACTTTTATAATTTCCGTTATTGTGTTAGCCGTCATATAAACGGCGGAGGAAACACTTGCACAAACTATATCCTCGCCCTGACTTGCATATCCCGAATGACCTTTAACCGAGAAGCCTGTAACACAGTCGTCTGCACCGAAAGTGAATTTTGCTCTTATCATAGAACGAAATTAAGCGTTGATACCGGTAATCTCAACCTTAGTATAGGGCTGACGATGACCTTTCTTGCGTTTTTCATTCTTCTTGCACTTGTAAGTAAATACTGTGATTTTCTTACCCTTGCCTGTCTTGAGTGCTTTGCCTGATACAGTTGCGCCCTCTACATACGGAGCACCTACCTTGATACCGTCGTCAGCACCAACTGCATCACCCACTTCAGCATTTGCAGGAATACTCAAATAAGCCTTATTAGCTCCAGATTTACCATTGGCGGTTAAACGGAAGAAACCTATATAATCTGATTGAGTATCAGTATTTCCAAGGCTCGTATGATAATTAGTGCGGTAATAATTACCCAAACCAAAATAACGATAGATTACCTTACCAGACTCATCAACCTTTGCGTTACCCAAATCGTTTACTGCCGTTACAGTTGGAACAAGATAGTTATTCCACTGGTCACCAGCGTCTTTATATTCAGTCGCCTTAGTCCAAACATCACGATAATCGTCACCAGGCTTAACTGACTCTTCAGTTCTCTCCAACAAAGAGAAAGCTAACTTTTGACCATCTGTATAAGTATTACCATCAGCAGGTACTTCACCAATCAAAACAACACCTACATTAGCAGGTACGTAATTCAATCGACGCAGATAAACCTTTCCTTGAGTATAAATATTATCGACCTTAGCTGGCTTCTCATATTTATAAACCTCATAAATCTTAACATTATTATTATCAGGATTCATTGGCTTATTGTTGCTATAAGTACGAATAAACTTACCTGTACGATATGTGAGGTATATATCATTAGGTTCTGAACCTGTGATGGTGTAACCATAAACCTTATCAAAATAGTTACCACCTTGAGTAGATACAGAACGGATATAGAAACGGATAGTCCACTGACCTGCTGGACGATTAAATATCATATCGCCGTATGTACCTTCACCATCTCTTTTTTCTACGGTTCCTTTGGTAGTAAAGCCTACTTTGTTAGGATCTGTCATAGAAGCCTCATGACCTTTCTTTGTATCATCCTTATAAGGAGTGCGGGCTTGATCTTCTGCTTTTGTAGATTCCTCACCCCAGTTCATTTCCCAAGTCTTATTAGCTAAGAAACGGAACTTATTGTCGGCATTCTCACTCTTATCGGTTCTGAAAGTGTACTCCCAGCAGTCCAATATCTTATTATACTTCATATCTTGAGCCTTATCTAAATCCCAAGAATCAACAACACCATTACCTACAATTTGGATAGAAGTAATAGGAGTTTGACCATTTGCAGGCTTTACCTCACCAGCTATACCATGACAAGTACTTGTATTAGCTCTTTCGTAATCTTGATTTCCTGCAGATGGATTATATTCCAAATACAAAGATTGTGCTGTAGGAAAATAAAAACCCTTATTTTTATTAGGAAATACATTAGTATATTTCCATCCATCGGTCATATGACCAGTATTCGTAGTAATATCTAAGCCACCATTACCCTGGAAATACAACTTAGATGTTGTCTTCAAAATACGTGTATTGTTATCATCATTATATACCTGAATATTGCCAACAATAAAACAATGTTGGTTAGCTTCCAGATAAACATTACCGAAAAATTTATTGTCTGATGTACCATTATCCTTCTTAGTAGTGTAACAAGGATGTACAACTGCATCTGCATCCTCTTTTGGATCAACCATGAAATAAGCCATACGTTGGGTCTTATCAAAATCAACCGTCCACTTTGTAGGAATGCCAGTCTCATCAACAGCTATAGTAACCTTATAGATACCATCACCTGTAAGTTCACGATCAGTAAAAGTAAAATAATTACTTCCTTCAACCAAACTTCCATTTACAGTCTTACCATCAGCTGTAGGATTGTCTATACCGATATTACCATTCTCTTCTTTAGGCCCATAACATTTACCATCAGATGCCAAAACTTGTGCTTTTACAGTAAGAGTAGTAGGAATATCGAAAGAAAGAGTTCCATCACCATTATCAATAAAACAGAAATATTTCTTATCGCAATTGATATTTTCACCATCTTCTTCAAAGAAGTTACCAACCAAATAATAGTTGCCATCAGCAACACCCTTCTCTTTTGCAACAACAGTCATCTTTCCATCCTCTGTTACAGAAAGAGAATAGATAAGACCTGCCTTCAACGTCAAGGCTTCTTTTCCTTCTGCTGTGAAGGCAATACCTGATGTGGTTCCAGCAGCAGCAATAGTTTGAGCAGTAGCCAAACCATATTTTGCACCATCAATAGTAAGAGTAATAGTAGCATCTGTAGAAGTTTCACCACTCAAATCAAGAGTGTACTTTCCGTTAGAACCTGTCAGTTCAGAAGTACCATTCAATAATTTAATTACCTTAGTAACAACACTAGAACCGCCTTCAGTATATCTAATCTGCTTTTTCTCGTAATCGAATATCAAAGTATAAGACTTACCTTTTGTCATAGTAAGTTTCCAAGCACCATTATTAGATTCTTTAGCGCTGGTATATTCTGTACCAACAGGATCATCATTAGTTTGAGGTGCATATTGCTTTGATTCAGTCTTTACACGAAAATAAAAATCTGCCGTATTATTTGAGAAAGCATTTGTATAATCCGTCCCAAATACGTATTGATAAGTCTTACCATCGGATGTTGTAAATTCACGAGAGAAATCATTATTATCCCAAGCGCTACCAGAAATATTTCCCCAAACATACAATTTGGCAAACTTAGAAGGAGTCGTACCACCGTTCTCAAAATCAGACAGAGAGGTTCCTTCGGGACTCGTAGAGGTATAAACATAATTATCTTTGACATCCAGACCTCTTTGATCTTTTCCAGGATACTGCTGCTCGCCAGAATTTGCTTTAAAGATTACTAATTTGTACTTGGAATCAAATGTACATTTCCATAATTTCACACCGTTAGAGGTGGTAAATTCAGAACCTGCTGGCGCATCACTCCAACTCGAGTTTTTGTCTGCGTCACTATTATATGCATACACATGCACAGGAGTAGCCCAATCACTCGGACATTGAAAATAGACAGTCACATCGGCTGCCTTTACCGTTTGCGATATGGACAATAATGCCCAAACCGCCATTAAAAACGTAAAAAATCTTTTCATCTTTTATTTAAGTTATTATTTATATGTTGTTCTAAGCTTCTATTGGCAGATAGATGACCTTGTACTTTTCAGTTAGGTAATCATCACTTCTTTTAGAAACTTATAAGTCATTCTTAACTTTGTCTAATTTTTTGAGATGAATATGCTTTTAGCAAAATCCACTACTTAATCAGAAACGTTTATTATACAAACTTTTATCTCGGCAAAGTTAGAAAAAATATCTAAAACCTGTTCACTTTCTCCCATATTTCTACACTTATTGTAATGCAATCGATTGCACAATCGGCATTTATTTAGCTAATTCCCTTTGTCATTTCAAATAAAATGAAAAGTCCTTTATTCTGCTTAATATCACACAACAGCTGACCATTGTAATCCAAATCCGTATCAGTCAGACGAAGGTAAGCGTAAGTGACAGGAACTAAACCTTCTGCACTATAAAACGAAAAACGAGGATTGCATCCCTACAACCCTCGTCTAACTTTAGTAAAAGATGATTAATAAAAGTTTGTTATATAAACTCTGTATATTTTTGTTTCAAACTCATTTCATCTGAATTTTCACTTAATCCCAGAGCGGCTTGCTGCTGGAATTAGATTCTGACTCATCCTCCTCATCGAAATCGTAATCAAAAGAGGAGAAGTTGTTGCGCTTAGCATCCCCTTCATCGTATTGTCCACCGCTTTCCGACGCAAGAAGCGACTCATTACTTATACGACGAACCAACATTGTTGGTCTAATATATATATTCTTCATGACTAATGCATTTTATTATTTAACAATAACCTTCTTACCATTGTGGATATAAATACCCTTCACAGGATGAGCAACCTCAATACCTTGCAGGTTATAGTATTTGTTATCATTCAAAACTTCTGTCTTCAACTCATTAATACCTGTTGTTTCATTACCTTCAACAAAATCATCGAAGACTAAAGCCATTTTTGCCAAGGAAGCTGGAATTGTACTATCATCATATTTATTACCCAACAACTGACCATTATAATCAATATATCCATAAGTAGCACCAACTGCATCACCCACTTCAGCATTTGCAGGAATACTCAAATAAGCCTTATTAGCTCCAGATTTACCATTGGCGGTTAAACGGAAGAAACCTATATAATCTGATTGAGTATCAGTATTTCCAAGGCTCGTATGATAATTAGTGCGGTAATAATTACCCAAACCAAAATAACGATAGATTACCTTACCAGACTCATCAACCTTTGCGTTACCCAAATCGTTTACTGCCGTTACAGTTGGAACAAGATAGTTATTCCACTGGTCACCAGCGTCTTTATATTCAGTCGCCTTAGTCCAAACATCACGATAATCGTCACCAGGCTTAACTGACTCTTCAGTTCTCTCCAACAAAGAGAAAGCTAACTTTTGACCATCTGTATAAGTATTACCATCAGCAGGTACTTCACCAATCAAAACAACACCTACATTAGCAGGTACGTAATTCAATCGACGCAGATAAACCTTTCCTTGAGTATAAATATTATCGACCTTAGCTGGCTTCTCATATTTATAAACCTCATAAATCTTAACATTATTATTATCAGGATTCATTGGCTTATTGTTGCTATAAGTACGAATAAACTTACCTGTACGATATGTGAGGTATATATCATTAGGTTCTGAACCTGTGATGGTGTAACCATAAACCTTATCAAAATAGTTACCACCTTGAGTAGATACAGAACGGATATAGAAACGGATAGTCCACTGACCTGCTGGACGATTAAATATCATATCGCCGTATGTACCTTCACCATCTCTTTTTTCTACGGTTCCTTTGGTAGTAAAGCCTACTTTGTTAGGATCTGTCATAGAAGCCTCATGACCTTTCTTTGTATCATCCTTATAAGGAGTGCGGGCTTGATCTTCTGCTTTTGTAGATTCCTCACCCCAGTTCATTTCCCAAGTCTTATTAGCTAAGAAACGGAACTTATTGTCGGCATTCTCACTCTTATCGGTTCTGAAAGTGTACTCCCAGCAGTCCAATATCTTATTATACTTCATATCTTGAGCCTTATCTAAATCCCAAGAATCAACAACACCATTACCTACAATTTGGATAGAAGTAATAGGAGTTTGACCATTTGCAGGCTTTACCTCACCAGCTATACCATGACAAGTACTTGTATTAGCTCTTTCGTAATCTTGATTTCCTGCAGATGGATTATATTCCAAATACAAAGATTGTGCTGTAGGAAAATAAAAACCCTTATTTTTATTAGGAAATACATTAGTATATTTCCATCCATCGGTCATATGACCAGTATTCGTAGTAATATCTAAGCCACCATTACCCTGGAAATACAACTTAGATGTTGTCTTCAAAATACGTGTATTGTTATCATCATTATATACCTGAATATTGCCAACAATAAAACAATGTTGGTTAGCTTCCAGATAAACATTACCGAAAAATTTATTGTCTGATGTACCATTATCCTTCTTAGTAGTGTAACAAGGATGTACAACTGCATCTGCATCCTCTTTTGGATCAACCATGAAATAAGCCATACGTTGGGTCTTATCAAAATCAACCGTCCACTTTGTAGGAATGCCAGTCTCATCAACAGCTATAGTAACCTTATAGATACCATCACCTGTAAGTTCACGATCAGTAAAAGTAAAATAATTACTTCCTTCAACCAAACTTCCATTTACAGTCTTACCATCAGCTGTAGGATTGTCTATACCGATATTACCATTCTCTTCTTTAGGCCCATAACATTTACCATCAGATGCCAAAACTTGTGCTTTTACAGTAAGAGTAGTAGGAATATCGAAAGAAAGAGTTCCATCACCATTATCAATAAAACAGAAATATTTCTTATCGCAATTGATATTTTCACCATCTTCTTCAAAGAAGTTACCAACCAAATAATAGTTGCCATCAGCAACACCCTTCTCTTTTGCAACAACAGTCATCTTTCCATCCTCTGTTACAGAAAGAGAATAGATAAGACCTGCCTTCAACGTCAAGGCTTCTTTTCCTTCTGCTGTGAAGGCAATACCTGATGTGGTTCCAGCAGCAGCAATAGTTTGAGCAGTAGCCAAACCATATTTTGCACCATCAATAGTAAGAGTAATAGTAGCATCTGTAGAAGTTTCACCACTCAAATCAAGAGTGTACTTTCCGTTAGAACCTGTCAGTTCAGAAGTACCATTCAATAATTTAATTACCTTAGTAACAACACTAGAACCGCCTTCAGTATATCTAATCTGCTTTTTCTCGTAATCGAATATCAAAGTATAAGACTTACCTTTTGTCATAGTAAGTTTCCAAGCACCATTATTAGATTCTTTAGCGCTGGTATATTCTGTACCAACAGGATCATCATTAGTTTGAGGTGCATATTGCTTTGATTCAGTCTTTACACGAAAATAAAAATCTGCCGTATTATTTGAGAAAGCATTTGTATAATCCGTCCCAAATACGTATTGATAAGTCTTACCATCGGATGTTGTAAATTCACGAGAGAAATCATTATTATCCCAAGCGCTACCAGAAATATTTCCCCAAACATACAATTTGGCAAACTTAGAAGGAGTCGTACCACCGTTCTCAAAATCAGACAGAGAGGTTCCTTCGGGACTCGTAGAGGTATAAACATAATTATCTTTGACATCCAGACCTCTTTGATCTTTTCCAGGATACTGCTGCTCGCCAGAATTTGCTTTAAAGATTACTAATTTGTACTTGGAATCAAATGTACATTTCCATAATTTCACACCGTTAGAGGTGGTAAATTCAGAACCTGCTGGCGCATCACTCCAACTCGAGTTTTTGTCTGCGTCACTATTATATGCATACACATGCACAGGAGTAGCCCAATCACTCGGACATTGAAAATAGACAGTCACATCGGCTGCCTTTACCGTTTGCGATATGGACAATAATGCCCAAACCGCCATTAAAAACGTAAAAAATCTTTTCATCTTTTATTTAAGTTATTATTTATATGTTGTTCTAAGCTTCTATTGGCAGATAGATGACCTTGTACTTTTCAGTTAGGTAATCATCACTTCTTTTAGAAACTTATAAGTCATTCTTAACTTTGTCTAATTTTTTGAGATGAATATGCTTTTAGCAAAATCCACTACTTAATCAGAAACGTTTATTATACAAACTTTTATCTCGGCAAAGTTAGAAAAAATATCTAAAACCTGTTCACTTTCTCCCATATTTCTACACTTATTGTAATGCAATCGATTGCACAATCGGCATTTATTTAGCTAATTCCCTTTGTCATTTCAAATAAAATGAAAAGTCCTTTATTCTGCTTAATATCACACAACAGCTGACCATTGTAATCCAAATCCGTATCAGTCAGACGAAGGTAAGCGTAAGTGACAGGAACTAAACCTTCTGCACTATAAAACGAAAAACGAGGATTGCATCCCTACAACCCTCGTCTAACTTTAGTAAAAGATGATTAATAAAAGTTTGTTATATAAACTCTGTATATTTTTGTTTCAAACTCATTTCATCTGAATTTTCACTTAATCCCAGAGCGACTTTCTTCTGGAATTAGATTCTGAATTATCCTCCTCATCGAAACCGTAATCCCAAGAAGAGAAGTCGTTTTCCTTGGCACCAGTTCCACCGTAATCATTTTGATCCTTCTGCAAACCAGAACCTCCATTTAACTGACAGACAGCCTGCACTCCATGAGATACAACTGATATGCTCGGAATCATATATATTTTCTTCATAACTACATTTTTTTAAACATCATTTATTACTTAACAATATATTTCTTGCCATTGTGGATATAGATACCACCTGCTGTAGGCTTCTCTACCTGCTGACCACTCAGGG
>OQVU01001001.1_pt1 | contig 11080 bp, 10 predicted proteins | sample 1691611 | NCBI WGS metagenome assembly OQVU01 (sample SAMN03418272, study PRJEB22391) | human gut metagenome | biome: human-gut; feature: organic feature; material: feces | host: Homo sapiens | place: Tanzania | collected 2013-01
CCGTCCACAAGGCCGACCGCATGAAACTCGACCTGTTCTTCGACCCCTTCCGCAGGGCCGCGGAGCAGACTGAACTCGAAGTCGCGGTCGAGATGCAGCGCAGAAGCCTCCAGTCCATACTCGATGCCGGCGGGAGCGTGGACGACGATGAGAGCATAAAGAAGAACTACAACTGGTACGAGGTCTCATATGACAAGAAGGACCGCAAGCTGCTTTCCTTCAGCCTCGATGAGAAGAAGATAGAGAACGTGAAGAAGACATCCGGCTTCTTCGGATACATCACCCTCGGCCTTGACTATACCGCCCTGCAGACCCTTGATGCGTATGGCCTCAGGGACGAACAGGAGAAGTACTTCTGTCAGATGAAGACCCAGATGGGCTTCGACCGTCAGCGCAACTGGTCGGAGGAAGGCAAGACGGGCAGGCTCCTCATCCTCTTCGTCGGCCTGATAATAAGCTCATACGTGCGGCATATCTGGAAGACGACAGGACTCAAGAAACAGTTCGCTTCAACCCAGGATATCCTTGACGAAATGCGGTCGATCCGCTGTATAGAGCATAATGGCCGGGCCAAGTTCATCACTCCGTTCGTCGGTGCCCAGAAAGATATCTGCAAGGCCTTCGGCTTTGACATCCCTGAAGGTTGCGGAACTGAATACAAATCCAGAAAGGTCTCCCCGAAACGACGCGGACGCCCTGCAAAGGCAAAGACCGTCAAACTTGAGAGTTAATTATACAAAAATATGTTAAATTCACGTAGATACAGCATATCCCATAACTCTCGCTATTGTCTTTGCATCAAAACCAAGAAGCCATAGAGCCATAAAACGGTAATCGCTGGCCGTAGCTGTTGGCAAATCCTTCCGAAGTTTCGTCATCAAATTATCCATATTCTCGTTTATCATCAACTCTAGCTTCTTCTGATTACTATCATATATCACACTTGCCAGATCCCTTACCCTAGAGTAAACATACTCTTTATTTCTATCGCTTTCAGGCAGTTCCAGATACATAGAGCACAACTCTTTGAGTTTAGCAAACTGACGTTTATAGGTTAATACATATTCCTGTCGCAACCGTTGAATCGACTGCTCATTTTTGGTCAGTATCGCAATCCGTTCTGTCATTGAGGATAATTTCAGATCAGCATCCTTATTTGTCAATTGCATCTTCAACAATTCTGATTTGACCGCCTCTCTTTCTTTTTCAAGTTGTTCAACTTTCTCACGATACCTGTCGTTAGTCGTTATTTCTTGAGATAGGAGACGAGTTACATCATTGTTTATTGACACCATCTCTTCCAATCTCTGCAGCAACATCCTTTTTTTCTGCAAATAACCTATCAATAAGACAAGACAAATTACAATACCAATCAATATGGTAATCCAAAGATCTCGATTTTTGATTCTGTTATCCTTCTCCAACAACTCTGATTTTGATCTGAAATAATCAGATTGTGCAAGCGCTACCGACTGGTTAACCGTAGACACCACAATCGAATCCTGAAGGGCTACTGTCTTCTCCAAGAAATCTAGTGCTTTTTCATTATCACCACGGTGCTTAAAAATACGGTATTTCCAGACACTTAAAACAGCTGGATTGTCATTAATACTATCCAATTGGGCAAATATACTATCTGAAGCGGTGCCGTGTCCAAGCAAGTCTAAAGCATAAGCATAAGCACAATAGTCTGACACACCAAGTTGACACCCCATTTCATTGACGGCCTTCGTGAATAGTTCCACACTCTGACGAGGGTCAGCCTCAGGCTTTCTCAAACAGATCGCAGCCTTGTTCACAAGCTGTTGAGCTATGATAGAAGAATCCATACATTTCATAGAGAAAAACTTGGAATAAAGGCTGTCTGACTTCCTCCAATCTTTATTTTCAGCATAGTAAAAAGCCAAACTGCCCATAGTTATCCACATGCGAAGTGAATCTCCAGCCTTCTCGAAATTATCGATAGCCTCCTCTGAATAAAGTATATTCTCAGAATAGCTGTTATTGCGTGCATAAATATCTGAAATCGCCGATAATATTAACCCCCTAAAAGTATAATCAGCAGTACTTTCCGAAAATTCTTTTGCCTGTATGAAGCTTCTAATCGCGGACAACAATTCTCCTCTATTGAACTGTATTGACCCTAAATAATAGTACAGGCACATCTTGTCGTCTTTGGACCCGTGACGCTCATAATAGCTGACAGCAGGCTGGATTATCCGCAGGTCCGTTGTGTCAATCCAATTCCTGTCCAACGCCATCGTGTACAGCAGCGAGTACCTCGCACGCTGCGCTTTGGTCTTAAGACTCAGCGTGTCAATCGATTCCAGCGCAGCCAGCGCACTGTCTGGCCTTGTCCACATAACGTCCTCGACGGAGTCCATAATCCGCCCTGCCTCCCTGTTCCCGCAGGAGGTGAACACCATCGCAACGACCGCCGCTGCAACCAGTCTAATGAATATTCCGAATAGTCTCACGACACAGATAAACGCCCCCTAATGAGCGATTACCGCACAAAAATAATCATTTTTCTCTTGAGAGTATTCACGCCATTAGAGGAAACATCATCAAAAAAACATCATTGCAGGCCGCTCCAATGATCGACCGCTAGTCCTCGCCCATATCAAATGAGATTCTCTCCGGTCTCTCTTGACGACTCAAATCTTTTACACAAGGAATAAGCATTGATAACTTTCCGAGTCAATAGAACGATCTATAACGAAATCGCCAAGAGCCCATCTTTCTAAATCACAGCTGCCGAGATCATCCCTAAGGCACCGTTTCAAATTCGGGTGGTTATTATTTCGGGTGAGAAAAGGGCCTTTTGACACCCGATAAGACATCCAGACTATCTCTGGGGTGCAGAAAGCCGCTTTTCTCACCCGAAGCACAAGCATCTAATCAGAATATCGGCATTGAACCCTACTATGCTCAGGAATGCGTCTGCTGGTACAACAACCAGCGCAAGAATTCCACAAATGTCGGTTTTATTTTCCAACAAACATCGGAAAAATATTCCCATAAACTCCGGTTTTTCGCAGCGTCGCATCCTTCCTCTCCATACTCATAAGTAACGTCTCCACACCGCAGGATAGCCACAAGGCAAAGCTTAAAGCGAACAACTCAGCATCTCTAACAGACTATTCATCAAATAGTTTAATTACTATATCGTCATTTATTTCAGCTTGTACAACGCCAAAATCGGATTCGACTCTTCCGACACATCCGGAACCATTGTCCGCAATTCGTCGTAATAAATCGGGTTGTGCTTACTTGGATAAATAGGATATACCAATTCTTCGTTGGCTGTCACACACAAGAGAGACGAAAAATCCACAAGCAAATCCGAAACATTCAAGTAAGAGAATACCTCGACCGCTGATGTTTCAAGGTCCAAAACGCCATAATAGGCAGTGACATATTTATTCTGGACAGTCGATGAGAACCGGAAAAAACAATACTTGTCAGACAGCCGGATATTATTCAAACCTCCCAAATAAGAGCCTGAACCAACTAACGTCTCATATTCCTCCGGGGACATATTCATTATTTTTGAATATGGTAATGTCCGCTCTCCGAAATCAAATTCAATGTAAGGACGTGCTTCCGTTCCCTCCAATGAATACAGGACGTTTGATAGAGGGAAGTAGAAATATTCCTTCCCGGCCCAAGAGGTGAAGCCAGAACTTAAAGACACCGGGAAAGTTTCTTTTGTCGGGAAAAAGCCTTTCACAAGATGATTCATTTCTTCATTTACAAGAATAAGGCTGTTATTATCAGGATTCTTAAGATAGGAGTAATAAAGCCAGAAGCCCTCATTTGTCTTTGCGAAGACGTTCGAGCTGAAACCTGTCGCGACATCTTTCAAGAGCTCGCCGGTCAGGTCGTATTCAAGCATCACCTGCTTGACCCTATCCCAAATCCAGACAGTTCCGGTTTCTTTGTCAAAGCACATATCATCAAGCGAAACATATTCCTTTGGTCCATTGCCCAGACGCCCTATCTTGCGGATGAACTTGCCATCAATTCCAAACAGCCAGACAGTTCGCATCCGTTTGTCCAGAATCACGATGTGGTTGTCGTCCATCTCAAGTTTGTCAATCTCGCCGACGAGTGCGTCGCCAACAGTCTCAAGAGGAATGACTTTCTCGAAATCAGCCATTTGACCGACATCAAAACCTTTATTGGATTCCGAGACATCGACTTTCGCAACGATTTCAGCATTAGTCGCAGCCTTTTGCCGACCGTCCCTACAGGACGGCAGAAAAACAATCAGAATTAGAATCGCCGATAGTGATAGTGTCTTTAATTCGTTCAGTTTCATATAGTGTATGATTTTAGGCTACAAAGTTCGGTAGAAAAGTTGGTTATGCAATGAAAAATAGTTTCACTTTTGACAAATCTAATTCCCTAATCCTTAATTAGTTAAAAGTTGGTTGAAATTCACTTTCTCATTTTACACCAATTAAAGCACTAATTATCGCCACTTAACCAAATGTACAATGTACCACAATCAGGTGTGTAAATCCGCTCGCACCTGGAAGAGCAATTCATTAGCTACCAAAAGGATAAAGTTCCTGGTATGCGCAGTTTTTCACACCTGGAAGTCATAGGTGCCAATAGAACGCACTGTAGCTAAGCTACCGACTCTCAGGTGTGCGAATCCGCCCGCACCTGGAGCACCAACTCAATCATTGTCAAGTAGATGAAGTTCCAGGTGTGCGATGTCTTTTAGGACAACCAGCGCAAGAATCCCACAAATATCGGTTTTATTTTTCCACAAACATCGGAAAAATATTCCCACAAATTCCGGTTTTTTAGTATTTTTGTATTCCAAAGTACCGAATATGAACAAATACAAAAACAGAATAGCAGACTCAGTCCTTGCAAGAAAACTTGCCGGCAAGGGAGCCGTTCTCATTGAAGGACCAAAATGGTGCGGCAAGACAACAACCGCCGAGCAACAAGCCCAAAGCATAATCTATTTGGATGATCCGGCAACCATAAAGGAAAATCTTCTCAAAGCCGAACTCGCTCCACAGGAACTTCTTGAAGGCGAACACCCTCGTCTGCTTGACGAATGGCAAATAGCACCCCAACTTTGGGACACAATTCGTTTTGACGTAGACCACCGAAAGGGTAACGGACACTATATCCTTACCGGCTCATCAGTTCCTGTTGAAGATGATGATGAAGAGAGCAAGAATATACGACACTCTGGAACCGGACGTTATGGTTGGGTAAAAATGCGTCCAATGGCTCTCTATGAATCCGGAGAATCCAATGGTGCCATCAGTTTGAAGAACCTCTTCAACACTCCGGAGAAGATATATGCCCAAAGCAGCCTCTCGCGAGAAGATCTTGCATTTGTCCTCTGCCGTGGAGGATGGCCTGCCGCCATAGACCTAAAAGGAGACATCGCATTGGATCAGGCTTTCGACTACGTTGACTCCGTTGCAAAAAAGGATATGAATCGAGTGGTGGACAAAGTCAGACGTAACCCGGAGCGTGTGCGGCAGTTGATGCGTTCCTACGCCAGAAACATAGCCTCACAGGTCTCATACGAGACTATATCCGCCGATATGCAGGCCAATGAGCCAAAGGGGCTGGACGCGGAGACGGTCTCCTCCTATATCGAAGCATTGCGGAAACTCTTTGTAATTGAGGAATCCAAGGCTTGGAATCCAAATCTCCGTTCCAAGACTGCCATACGCACAACCAACACACGTTACTACACAGATCCATCAATCGGAACCGCCGCATTAGGCATTGGTCCCGGAGATCTGCTGTCGGATTTCAACACCTTTGGCCTCCACTTTGAGGGATTGGCCGTACGTGACCTAAGGACCTACGCATCCGGCCTTCTTGGGGATGTCTATCACTATCGTGATTCGGAAGGACTGGAGTGCGATGCCATAGTACATCTACGTGATGGTAGCTATGGTCTAATCGAAATCAAGATAGGTGGCGAAAGACTCATCAACGAAGGTGCGGAAACGCTAATCAAACTCCAGAACAAGATTGACATCACGAAAATGAAAAGCCCTTCCTTCCTGATGGTTCTAATAGGCATTGGAGAAATTGCATACCGACGCGAGGATGGGGTCTATGTGGTTCCTATTGGGTGCTTGAAAGACTAAAAAGAAGATTGACCGTGATAAAGCTGTCGCCCCTCAGGTGCGCATGGTTTCTCACAACCAACCGCGGGTCCGAACTCATATCATATGATAAAACAGAAGAACCAGAGAACCGCTGTCAAGAGCATTCTCGGCATCCTCACCGGCCTTCTGGAAGCCTGTGGAGACGATAAAGTCATACATATCCCTGTCCTCAAGCACACTCACGAAAGAATCGGCATAGCTGCAAACTGGTTCCAGCATACAGTTCCGGCCTCCATTTTCCGGATTGTAGACAAAACCATTTGTGTTTGAGCCATAAAGGCAATAACCGCCACCGGCATCTTTTGTCGTGATGTCACAAAAAAGATAATCTCCGCAAACAATCGGCACAGAGCCCAAATGCGTGAAGCTGTTTATTAGGGACACATCATTCTTGTCTTTACGGGATGCTTTATTCTCGAAATCAATCCCGACTGTTTCAATGATCTCACCATTGCCGCGATCCAGAACATAATATGCGTCGTTGCCGTAGGAGCAGAACAAGATCTTGTCCCTGTAAGTGGAGAAAAAACGACCATAGCCGAAGGCATCTAAGCCTTCTTTTTCGCCATAGCCAAGCATCTGTATTTTGATATTCAAATCATTGTCTGTCACAAACAAGCGATATGGCGGTTGCTCTTTTGACAATTTTCCGCCCGCGGTGACAAACGCGAAAATAAGGTCGCCATTTGACAGCACCTCAACGTCCCAAGCGACTATAGGCATCTCTCTGGATGCTTTATATTCCCCCGTCAACGGATCATAGGCAAGCAACTTCTTGCCGATATTGTCCAAAACGTAAAGGTTATCAGAGTCCACCGTGAAACTTTTGACCTCAAGATATTCACCAGGCCCTCTGCCCTGCCTGTCAAGGACGAAACAAAGCTTGCCGTTCATATCATAGGCCAGAATCTTCCGGGAGCTATAGTCAGCGATATAAATCAGATCATTATAAAAAGCCACCTTATCCACAGAGCCCAGCAACGTGTTGTCTCCCGCCTCCAATGGAAGAAAAGTAACCTCTTTGACATATTCAGGAATATCCGGCCGTATCTGCGACTCCCTGCATTCAATGGTCCTGTCAACCGCACAGTCACTCTTTGTGCCTTTGCACGACACAACCATCAACAGACTTAGTAATATTATTGCCCCTTTTCTCATAGCTTTCAAGCAGCATATTCAAATCGTCTTTAGTCGTTGCTAAGTTAGATATAATTCTCGAGAAAAACATTAGCTTTGCCGGACAGCCAAAAACGTTTTGTTATGAACAGACAACTTACCACAATCTTGACCTTGGGCATTTTGGCTTCCATGGCGATCGGATGCACCGGTCATAAGGTGAATGCGGACGGCAATGTGGCCGTGGAGTTCAACAACACCATCAATCCTTTGGCGGAAAACATTTCCTCAATCGAGTTGATACCATTGGAAACAGACAGCGAGCATCTGGTCGGCGGCGTCACAGACCTGACCATCGCCGGGGATTCCTATACCGTGATGGATCTGATCAACAACAACATATTCCGCTATTCCGCTGACGGAAAATTCCTTGGGCGCATCGGACAGAAAGGCAACGGGTCCGAGGAGTATATTCGAATAAATGACATCCAGTACCGTGACGGAAACCTTTGCGTCTTTTCAACCCCTTCGAAACTTCAAAGATTCTCATTGGACGGGAATATGATCGACTCGAAGATATTCCCGGAAATGGATCTTGGATCAATGTCTTGGCTGACGGATGAAGGCGTGCTGACATATTACGGTTATGGAGCAGGATTCCTATTATGGCCTGCTGAGCGGCGGTGACTGGCATTGGTTCAGCGCTGGCAAACCTGGTCAGGATGTGTTCGCCGGTTCATTCAAGGAGATGAAAGACGGTATCATCTACTGTCTTCTGGAACCAGCCACGATCAGCACGTTCCCGTCCTCCCTCAAGAAACGCCTCAGCAATCCTGAGATCCTGAACAACATAAACGAAGAGGACAACCGCGTCATCGCAAAGCTTTATCTTACGAAATAACAGCCACGTCTGAAACCACTGAAACATGGATGCGATAATTCATTACCGCATCCATGGTGGTTGATGAAAACAATAATGGTTAGTTGGTTATCACGGACTATTCGTCCTCATAGACATCACCGGTCAGGAACGAGGTTGTGAAGACACGTCCCGACTCCGTGGTAATGTTCATCGTGTAGCAAGAATTGGAAGACACAGGCATCATCATCACCCCTGCGGCACTGCTGCCGGAATATTCATAAGTCTCGCCCGTCGTCATATTGTCCAGCGTGACAAACACGTTTCCAAGGTTAGACTTGAAGGACAGCTCTACCATATTCGTCAAGGTGTGGTAGTAACCGTCTATAGGGCATTGCGCCAAAGAACGGTTCGTGGACGAGGATGGCTTTGTGTTTTCCAGGACGATCAACACAACAAGCGTCTCGTCCTTACTCTTACACGGAGAATACGTTTGACTGATGAAAGTCAGCGCGAGCAGCGCAAATAAAACTTTTCGCATAATTGGTTTTATATTTGGTTTTCGCAAAGGTCGCAAGAAAGAGCATTATTTCAATGGAAAAAAGTATTAACAGCCGCCATCAGTATATTATTAAGACACAATGAATTAAGCCTATGTTAAAGTCAAGAATCTTAACACGTGCGCATATCGGGCTCAATTTCAGACAGTTATACTGGCAGGAAAGAATAATGGATTCCTGAACAAATTAAATATCAGACTTTTACGTTTGTCAACCTATAAAGTCAAGGTAAAAATCCTTGTTCTCAGAGACGATTTCGGAGATCTTGGCCCTCATACGAGCCCGTTTCGTATAGACACTCTGCACCGTGTAGCCCATGATGCGGGCGATGGTCTTGGCATCAAATCCGAGGATATTCAGTGCGATGAAACGGAACTCATTGTCTGTAGCGTCCGGCAAATCCGCTCGCAGCTTCCCCATGATTCCGTCCAGATTCTCGTCTATCATCCGCTCCAGTTTCTTCTGGTTGCAATCATCAATCACACTGACAAGCCTCTTCACCTTCGCATAGATTCTCTCCTTCTCCTTTCCGCTTCCTGCCGTCTCCCAATATTCCACACATAGATCATTCAATTGGCTGTACTGACGCTTGTAGGTTGAAACATACTTCCTCCTGAGATTCCTCAAGGCAAGTTCCTTGTCCGACAAAGCATCGTGCTCCTTGGAAAGCCTGGAGCTTACCTCCTCGTTGATCATGGACATCTCGCTCATCCGCCTCGCCCACTTTCGTTTGCCGTGCATATAGACCGTGATGACAACAAACAGGCCGATCACCGAAAGCAAAACGACAATCCATCTGACAAGAATCTGCATGTCATGGTCTTTTTCCATCATTTCTGACTTGGTCTTGAAATAATCCGACTGCGCTTGAGTGACGGATTGGTTCAAAGTGGCGTTCAATGATTCTTCCTGCAAGGCCACAGACTGTTCGAGCATATTCAAAGCCTCCTGAAACTTTCTCCGATGTTTGAGCACACGGTACTTCCAAATCATTAACGGAACAGAGCCGTTCACTCTCTCCTCCAATTGGGAAAAGATGCTGTCCGCCGCACGATGGCAGCCTATATTGTCCAAGGCATAAGCAAAAGAGGCATAATCAATCGCGGAAGGTTTCCCACCATATTCATCAACCGCTTTCTGAAATATCGCCACGCTTTGCCTCGGATTTGGCTCCGGACGGAAAAGAGAGTATCTGGCGATATTGAACAAATGTTCAGCCAAGACCGCGGTGTCATGCGGAGGACTGGAAAGGAATATCGAATAAAGGCTGTCCGATTTGTCCCAGTCCTTGCAATCCGCATAGTAAGAAGCCAGACGTCCTGTCGTTATCCAAGTCCTGCAGGAATCACCCGCCTCACTGAAACAGTCAAGAGCCTCTTTTGAATATCTGATCTTTTCGGGGAAATTGTTGTTCTGCGCATATACATCCGAAATGGCGGAGGAAATCAAGCCTCTGAAGACAAGATCGACAGAACGCATTGAATATTCCTTCGCCTGCATATAGCATTTGACCGCGGAGAGATAATCGCCTCCATTATAGTAAAGTCTGCCAAGATAATAGTACGACATCATCCGATCGGTGTCAGAGCCGTGGCGATCATAATATCTGACCGCCAGGCTGAGGACACTGATGTCAGCCGTGTCGATACAGTTTCTATCCAGCGCCATCGCATAAAGCAGGGAGAATCTCGCGCGACTCGATTCCGGCCTCAATCTCAACGTGTCCACAGACCCAAGCACAGACAGCGAGCTGTCCGGCCTTGTCCAGATAAGGTTTTCCGCAACGTCCAACGCATAGTCTGTCTCATTGCCTGAGCATGAAGAAAAAGCAACCACGGCAAATGCGGACACAACAAAAGTGTTGAATATCCTGAATAGTTTCATGGTGCGAAAATATGAAAATATCCAGGAGAGGAATTGCAACCAAAGGTTATTGGTTACAAGTTCAAGTTTCAACGAAATAAAAAAATCCGGTCACTTCGAGATGTTCAGTGACCGGATAACTTTATGACCTGCCTGTTAATATGGGCTGAAATCAGAAGGTGAAACCTATGCCTACATAGAAAGTATTGCGGTTGACCTTAAAGTCAGACCATGGGCCAACATGATCCTTGCCGTAGTGCATGAAATAAAGTCCAGGCTCAACCGTAAGACCATCGATCGTGGAAAAAGCGTAATCATAATTGACACCAAAGTAGAATCCTGGCATGCCGCCGTCCATCACTTTGTCGGCATCGGCACCGAAAGGGAGAAAGAAGTGTAACCGCCGCCGGCCGTCCATTTCTTGTCAATGCCAATGCCACCGACACCCGCATCAGAAGGAATAGGCTCCAGGGCCGATGCTGTGGATCTCGTAGCTGGAGTCGTCCTGCGGGTCAAGGATG
>OQVU01001007.1_pt1 | contig 11052 bp, 6 predicted proteins | sample 1691611 | NCBI WGS metagenome assembly OQVU01 (sample SAMN03418272, study PRJEB22391) | human gut metagenome | biome: human-gut; feature: organic feature; material: feces | host: Homo sapiens | place: Tanzania | collected 2013-01
TATGTCCTGTGTCGCAAATTACATGTGGTGACGAACTGATTGTTTGCCATCTTCCTGCCAATCCTGTGAGCTTCTTGACTTCGTCGAATGCTTTGATGACATTTCCGCTTGTTGCTTCAGGATCAATAATGAGATAGCCTTTGTCTTCAAGAATCTGAAGGGCGTGTAGTGCGGTATTGATGTTCTTGGGTTGGTAGATGCCTCCGAGATCACAAAATACGTTACCGTATTTGTTTGTTTCGCATTTGATGTCGCCTTGGTCAGTTATTTCAGAACTTTTGATGAGGTTGTCGTCTTCGGCAAAGATGATAGGGGCTTCCATCTCCCGTGCCTTTTCTTCGAAGACAGGTCGTGTCTCTTCCTGGTTTTCTCCGATGATGACCGTTGTGGCATGTTTGATGATGCCGGCTTTCTCCTGTGCTATTTCTGCGATAGTATTTCCTAAGAACTCTGTATGGTCCAGACTGATATTTGTGATGACGGATAGGATAGGGTGGATGATGTTGGTACAATCGAGTCGTCCGCCAAGTCCTACTTCAATAATTGCAATATCAATATTTTGTTCTGCGAAATACTTGAAAGCCATTGCCGTCGTCACTTCAAAGAATGACGGCGACAATGGTTCCCAGAAATTTCTTTCGTTTTCAACGAAATTCACCACATAATCCTCTGGAATCATCTCGCCGTTGACGCGGATTCTTTCTCTGAAATCGACGAGATGTGGAGAGGTGTACAGTCCCACTCTGTATCCGCATTTCTGTAGTGCTGCGGAGAGCATGTTTGACACAGATCCCTTGCCGTTAGTCCCTGCCACGTGGATGGTGAGATACTTCTGGTGAGGATGACCGAAATGTTCATCCAGCGCCAGCGTGTTTTCTAGTCCTTCTTTATAACCACTTTTTCCTTGAGTTTCGAATGCTGTGGTTCTGCTGAACAGGTAATCGCAAGTTTTCTGATAGTTCATGGGCTATACTTTTTTGTGTATTTGAAACTGAATCAGTTGAAATAATTCTTGAAGCGTTGGAAGATAGATCGCTTAGTAGAAGCGTCACCTTTGAAGTTGTCGCTACTTCTGAAGCTTTCTATTGCTTTCTTTTCATCGCTGCTGAGTGTCTTGGGCACATAAACGCTGATGTTGACAACGAGGTCTCCTGTGCCACGTCCATAACCCTGTACGGAAGGAAGACCCTTGCCGCGCAGACGGAGTGTTTTGCCAGGTTGTGTGCCTGGTTCGATTTTCACTCTCAGGCGTGTTCCGTAGATGGTTGGAATCTCTACTTCGCCTCCAAGTGATGCTGTTGGGAAATCGAGCAACAGGTTGTATATAAGGTCGTTATCGTCACGAATGAAGGTGTCGTGCTCGATTTCTTCCACATAAACCTGAATGTTTCCGTTAGCTCCTTTGTTGTGTCCGGCATTACCCTTGCCAGGAACGTTGACGATCATGCCTTGTGCGACTCCTGCAGGGATGGTGATTTCTACAACTTCTTCACCTTTCTCTACGCCGGTACCGCCACAGTATTTACATTTGTTCTTGATGACACGACCTGTTCCGCCGCATGTAGGACAAACACCTTGAGTCTGCATCATGCCGAACAGACTTTGTGTGGTATGGGTGATTACTCCCGAACCGTGACATGTGGGGCAGTTTTCTGTGCCGCTACCGTCTTCTGATCCAGTACCGTGGCAATGTGAGCAAGGCACGTCTTTGCGCACTTTGAACTTCTTGGTCACTCCTGTGGCGATTTCTTCCAAGGTGAGTTTGACTTTCAGACGAAGGTCACTTCCTCGATGCTCTCTGGGTCCGGCACTTCTTCTGCTTCCGCCGAATCCGCCGAATCCTCCGCCACCTCCGAAGATGTCGCCGAACATAGAGAAGATATCGTCCATGTTCATGCTTTGTCCGCCGAATCCTCCGAATCCTCCCGCACCTTGTGGTCCGTTGAATCCGAATTGGTCGTATTGCTGACGTTTTTGAGGGTCGTGTAGCACATCATACGCTTCAGCTGCCTCCTTGAATTTCTCCTCGGCTTCTTTGTCGCCGGGATTTCTGTCAGGGTGGTATTTGATGGCGATGGTGCGGTAGGCCTTCTTTATTTGGTCTTCTGTGGCATTTTTGTCAATGCCCAGAACTTCATAATAGTCTCTCTTTGCCATAATTGTGTTGTCTTAGTTCTTGATGATTCTATGCATCTTTATTGTCCAACTGCCACTTTGGCATGGCGAATGACTTTGTCGTTGAGTTTGTATCCTGTTTGGATGCAATCGATGACTTTGCCTTTTTTATCGTCGCCCATGCCAGGTACCATGGCAACTGCTTCATGTACGTCGGTATCGAAGTCTGCGTCTGTTGTGTCGATGGTCTTCACTCCGAGCGACTCCAATGCCTTGATACATTTGTGATAGATGATTTCCATGCCTTCTCTGAGTACTTGAGGATCGTCCGTCTTGGTGCCATTCTCAATAGCCCGCTCCATATCGTCGATGACGGGCAGGATAGTGACAATAGCCTTCTCGCCTCCGTTGAGTATGAGTTCAGCTTTTTCCTTGATGGTGCGTTTGCGCAGGTTTTCAAACTCCGCAGCCTTTCTCAATACCTGGTCTTTGAGTTGTTCGATTTCCTCTTGCGCAGCAACCAGCGGATCCTTTTCTTCTTCAGGATTTTCGTTTTCTGCTTGCTGTGTGTTATCAGCAGATTCTTGCTGATCGGATTCTTGCTGTGTGCATTCCTCCTCTTTATTCATTTCCTGTTCTTCGCAATTTATTTGCTCTTCTTTATTCTCTTTCATAATGTTTTTGTTTGTTTTCTTAAGAACCATGCAAATTCTGTGCCATGTTTTCATTTACTCATACATAGACGCGCGTTGTTCCTTGATGGCCTCATCATAAATGTAGTCATCATAGGTTGTCAGTTTGTCAATCGTTCCTTTCGGCGTGAGTTCGATGATTCTGTCGGCAACGGTATTGATGAATTCGTGGTCGTGTGAAGAGAAGAGAATATTGCCCTTGAAATTGACAAGGTTATTGTTGAATGCCTGGATAGACTCCAGATCGAGGTGGTTGGTTGGTGTGTCGAGGATGAGGCAGTTGGCATTTTTTAATTGCATACGTGCAATCATACAGCGCATTTTCTCACCTCCTGAGAGTACGTTGACATGCTTGAGCACATCTTCTTCTTTGAAGAGCATTCTTCCGAGGAACGACTTCATAGTCACTTCGTTACCTTTTCCCCATTGTGAGAGCCATTCCACGAGATTCATTTCAGATTCAAAGAAAGAGGTGTTGTCCAACGGCAGATATGCTGTTGTAATGGTAACGCCCCATTTGTATGTTCCTGCATCGGCTTTTCTGTTGTCGTTGATGATTTCGAAGATAGCAGTCATGGCTTTGGGGTTGTGTGACAGAAATACGGTCTTTTGTCCCTTTTCGATGGTGAAGTTAACATTGTCAAAGAGTACGGTTCCGTCTGTGTCAACAGCCTTGAGTCCTTCTACTTCGAGGATTTGTGTTCCAGGTTCGCGGTCCATAGTGAATATGATTCCTGGATATTTGCGGCTTGACGGACGAATTTCTTCCACGTTGAGTTTCTCCAACATCTTTTTTCGTGATGTTGTTTGCTTTGACTTTGCCACATTGGCAGAGAATCGGCGGATAAACTCCTCCAACTGCTTTCTTTTTTCTTCGTTTTTCATTTTCTGGTTCTGAGCCTGACGGAGTGCCAATTGACTTGATTCATACCAGAAAGAATAGTTTCCTGAGAAAAGGGTGATCTTTCCAAAGTCGATATCGACGGTCTGGGTGGAAACGGCATCGAGGAAGTGACGGTCGTGGCTGACTACCAATACGCATTGTTCAAGGTTTGAAAGATATTCTTCCAGCCATTGTACGGTATCGAGGTCGAGGTCGTTGGTCGGCTCGTCGAGCAGGAGGTTGTCGGGGTGTCCGAAAAGTGCTTTGGCCAGCATGACGCGCACCTTCTCGTTGTTTGATATTTCTTCCATCTGCTTGTAGTGCTGTGAGTCTGCCACACCAAGGTTTTGCAAGAGTTGTGCGGCTTCGCTTTCTGCTTCCCAGCCATTCATTTCGGCGAAAGCCATTTCCAGTTCTGCGGCACGGTTTCCATCCTCTTCTGTCATTTCGTCTTTCGCATAGAGTGCTTCACGCTCTTTCATGTTCTGCCAAAGTGGCTGGTGTCCCATAAGGACGGTATCCATTACCGAGAATGCATCGTATTTGAAGTGGTCCTGCTCGAGCACAGACATACGTTCGCCAGGTCCTTGTTCGATAGTGCCCTTGTTGGGTTCAAGTTCTCCGCTGATAGCTCGAAGATATGTAGATTTTCCTGCACCATTGGCACCGATAATGCCGTAAATGTTCCCATTGGTAAATTTCATGTTGACGTCTTTGTAGAGCGTCTTCTTTCCAAACTGAATAGCCAAGTTTGTGACTGTAATCATTTCTTCTTTTCTCTTTATTTAAAATATATATTTCTTGCAAAGTTACTGCAAATCAATCGAATTACAAAGAAAAATACGGCTTTTTTCGCTATTCTATGTGGTTCTTAGTTGAAAATCAGCAAAAACAAACATAGGAACGTGGGAAAACTCGGAAAAATCTCAAATGGTTTGGAAATAATGAAGGAAGAATGGTGGAGCAAGAAGTGGAAGAATTGTAACTAAACTTTCGTAAAAATGAGTCGTGTTATTGAGAAATTATTACTGTTTTTTGGGGCTCTGCTCTCGGCTTCGGGAAACCTTGGTCTTTGACCTAGTCTTCTTTGCCTCGGCAAAGCTCAAAAGTGAACTTTCAGCTCTGCTCTCGGCTTCGGGAAGCCTTGGTCTTTGACCTAGTCTTCTTTGCCTCGGCAAAGCTCAAAAGTGAACTTTTAGCTCTGTTCTCGGCTTCGGGAAGCCTTCGGGATGGGTTCGGGATTTGTGAATATGGAAGTTTATGTTATAGTCCCAAGCAAGTCCCAATTAAGTCCCAATTAAGTCCCAATTAAGTCTCATTATCTTTCCACAATCATGCGAACTTGATGGAAGAAGGATGGAAGAAGGATGGGAGATGAAGGGGAAGGAGAGAGGGTAAGTAAATGGGAAAACGTAAATCTTAGGTTGTCTTTCCGTCATCGTTTACGTAAAAAAAGACAATATTTTAATATATAATATTTTATAAAACAAAAAAAAATGCTACCTTTGCAAGGTTAAAATTAAAACGAATCAAACTAAAACAATAAGAAATGAAGCAATTCAATGACAAAAACTTCGTTCTTGACAACGAAGTGGCTCAGGACCTCTTCCACAATCATGCGTCCAAAATGCCAATCATCGACTACCATTGCCATCTGATTCCAGAGATGGTAGCCAAGGATCACAAATTCAACAGTATTACTGAACTTTGGCTCGGTGGTGACCACTACAAATGGCGTGCAATGCGTACCAATGGCGTGGATGAGCGCTATTGTACAGGAAAGGACACCAGCGATTGGGAAAAATTTGAGAAATGGGCTGAGACCGTTCCCTATACTCTTCGCAACCCACTTTACCACTGGACACACCTTGAGTTGAAAACCGCTTTTGGAATCGAAAAACTTCTGTCTCCAAAGACCGCACGTGAGATTTTCGACGAGTGTAATGAGAAGCTCAAACAGCCTGAGTTCTCTGCACGTGGCCTCATGAAGCACTATAATGTGGAGTGCGTATGTACTACCGATGATCCCGTTGATGACCTTCACAACCACATCGAATATGCAAAGAGCAAGGCAGCCGATGATCCCATGATGATTCCAGCATGGCGTCCTGACAAGGCCATGAATATCGAAAAACCTGGTTTTGACGCTTATGTTCACCAGCTCGAAGAGGTTAGCGGAGTAACCATTACCAAGTTTGCCGATATGGTTGACGCTCTTAAGAAACGTCACGATTTCTTTAGTGCCAATGGCTGTAAACTCTCAGACCATGGAATTGAAGAATTCTATGATGAGGAATATACAGATTCACAGATTGAAGTGATTTTTGAAAAGGCACTTCGTGGTCAGCAGCTCTCTGCCTTAGAGACTCGTCAGTACAAAAACTGTTTCCTGACCATTATGGCAGAAATGGATGCTGATGCAGACTGGACCCAACAGTTCCACTACGGAGCAATCCGCGACAACAACACGAAGATGTATAATGCTCTCGGTCCTGATACCGGTTTCGACTCTATCGGCGAATTCAATACCGCTAAGGCCATGTCGAAGTTCCTCAACAAGCTCAACATGGAAGATAAGCTCACACGTACCATATTATATACGTTGAATCCTTGCGCCAACGAAGTAATCGCTACTATGCTCGGTAACTTCCAAGGCGGAGAACCTGGAAAAATCCAGTTTGGTTCAGGATGGTGGTTCAACGATCAGAAAGATGGTATGGAGCGCCAGATGAACGCACTCTCGGTACTTGGCCTTCTCAGCCGTTTCGTTGGAATGCTTACCGACAGCCGTTCGTTCCTCAGCTATCCACGTCACGAATATTTCCGTCGCATCCTTTGCAATATGCTCGGAAATGACGTAGAAAAGGGACTTCTTCCCGACGATCGCGAGTTGCTCGGAAAGATGGTAGAAGACATCTCTTACAACAACGCAAGAAGATATTTCAAATTCTATTAATAAAAAAATCGGCTATCGTTGCACATGATAGCCGATTTTTTTTTATCTTTGCACCCGAAATAGCGAACACAAACTTTATAAACGAGGAAATATATGTGTGGAATAGTAGGATACATAGGCAACAAACAAGCCTATCCCATCTTGATAAAAGGCTTGCGACGTCTTGAATACCGTGGTTATGATTCTGCCGGTGTTGCCCTTATCAATGATAATGGCAACCTTAATGTCTGTAAGACAAAAGGCAAGGTCGATAACCTGGAGGAATATTGCAAAGACAAGGATGTAAGCGGAACAGTAGGTATTGCTCATACCCGATGGGCTACCCACGGAGAACCATCTGCCGCAAATGCACACCCTCACTATTCTGAATCAAAGAATCTCGCAATTATACATAATGGTATTATAGAAAACTACGCAGACTTGAAGCGTAAACTTCAATCCAAAGGCGTAGAGTTTCGTTCTGATACGGATACAGAAGTACTCGTGCAACTGGTAGAGTATATTATGGTGCATAAGGATGTCGATCTTCTCACAGCCGTACAGGTAGCCCTCTTCCAGGTCATCGGTGCCTATGCAATTGCCATTATCGACAAACGCGACCCCAATCAGATTATTGCTGCCCGTAAGCAGAGTCCACTTGTGGTCGGAATAGGTAAAGACGAATTCTTCTTAGGTTCAGACGCAACACCACTGGTGGAATATACCGACAAAGTAGTCTATCTCGAAGATGGAAATATCGCCGTGATCCGTCGCGGAGAAGAACTCAAAGTGGTAAGTATTTTTGGAGAGGAACAGCAACTCAAGGTGAAAAAGGTGGATATTAACCTTGGACAACTTGAAAAAGGTGGATTCCCACACTTCATGCTTAAGGAAATCTTTGAGCAGCCCGAATGTCTGACCAACTGTATGCGAGGACGCGTCAACGTAGATACCGACAACGTAGTACTCTCGGCAGTAATCGATTATAAGAAACAACTGCTTGATGCCAATCGCTTCATCATCGTAGCCTGTGGTACATCGTGGCACGCAGGATTGATAGGCAAACAAATGATAGAACAACTCTGTCGCATTCCTGTAGAAGTGGAATATGCGTCAGAGTTCAGATATCGTAATCCCGTCATTACATCAAAAGACGTGGTAATTGCCATCTCACAAAGTGGTGAGACCGCAGACACCCTTGCCGCCATACAACTTGCCAAAGAGCACGGCGCATTTATTTATGGAATATGTAATGCCATCGGATCAAGTATTCCCCGTGCCACAGATACCGGTTCATATATTCACGTAGGACCAGAGATCGGAGTCGCTTCTACTAAAGCCTTTACCGGACAGGTTACCGTATTGACCATGCTGGCTCTTGCTTTGGCAAAAGAAAAAGGAACAATCTCCACGGAGAATTACATGCATGTGGTGAAAGAACTCCACGAAATCCCCAACAAGATAAAAACAGTACTTCAACTTAACGACCGTATCGCAGATTTAAGTCGTACATTCACCTATGCACGAAACTTCTTATATCTCGGACGTGGATTCAGTTATCCGGTTGCCCTTGAAGGAGCCTTGAAACTGAAGGAAATTTCCTATATTCATGCAGAAGGTTATCCGGCTGCAGAAATGAAACATGGTCCGATTGCCTTGATTGACTCAGACATGCCTGTGGTGGTCATCGCAACACATAATGCCATGTACGAGAAAGTATTATCCAATATCCAGGAAGTAAAAGCTCGTAAGGGAAAGGTTATCGCTATTGTCAGTCACGACGACAATACTATCAGCAAAATTGCTGATGAAGTCATCGAACTGCCAGACACCATCGAATGTCTTGAACCGTTATTGACAACAATACCCTTGCAATTGCTGGCGTATCATGTTGCAGTATGTAAAGGTCTTGATGTTGACCAACCCCGTAATCTCGCAAAGTCGGTAACCGTTGAATGATTTCAACAGTTACCGACTTTTTTTGCGACGTAGTGAAAAGAGAGAAGAACAGACAATACAAACACAAATAAACAAAGGAGACAAAAACGTGGAAGAACTCAAGCACGAATGTGGTGTGGCCATGATCAGGCTACTTAAGCCGTTGGAATACTACGAGAAGAAGTATGGCACATGGGCGTATGGTTTCAACAAACTCTATCTGATGATGGAGAAACAGCACAACCGCGGACAAGAAGGCGCAGGTTTTGCTACGGTAAAACTAAATACTGAGCCCGGAAACGAATATATGTTTCGTGAAAAGGCTGAAGGTAAAGACGCTATCACAGAAATTTTCTCGCGCGTAAAACAAGACATGGTTGGAGAACTTTATATGGGCCATCTTCGCTATTCCACTACAGGAAAGTCTGGACTGACTTATGTTCATCCATTCCTGCGACGAAACAACTGGAAGGCGAAGAATCTCTGTATTTGTGGTAATTTCAATATGACAAATATTAACCATGTGTTTCAGAAAATTACAGCACAAGGCCAATGTCCACGCATCTATTCAGACTCCTATATCATGCTGGAATGGATGGGCCATCGCCTTGACCGAGAAGTGGAGCGTAACTTCGTAGAAGCTCAACGCCAAGGGTTGGAAGGACGCGATATTACCGATTATATCGATCAACACGTAGAAATGAGTAATGTCCTTCAAACCACGATGCCCGACTTTGATGGAGGATATGTTGTGTGTGGATTGACAGGAAGTGGCGAAATGTTTGCCATGAGAGATCCGTGGGGAATCAGACCGGCATTTTACTATCGTGACGATGAAGTCGTGGCTTTAGCAAGTGAACGGCCTGTATTGCAAACCACCTTTGATATTTCTTCGGATGCCGTCTGTGAACTCAAAGCCGGACAGGCTTTACTTGTCAATCAGAAGGGTAAGGTGGATGTACGGCAAATAATTCCTCAACGCGGAGATAAAGCATGTTCGTTTGAACGTATTTATTTCAGCCGCGGTAATGATGAGGATATTTACAAAGAACGACTCCTCTTAGGAGAACAATTGACCGGTAGCATTCTCAAGGCTATCGATAAGGATGTCCATCATACGGTATTCTCATTTATCCCCAATACCGCAGAAGTGGCATACTATGGTATGTTGCGTGGTTTCAAACAGTATATCAACCAACGCAAGATAGAGCGTATCTCGAATCTTGGCCACATACCTACTCCAGAGGAATTGGAGGATATCCTTAAAGATTACGTGCGCTCGGAAAAGGCGGCATGGAAAGATATTAAATTGAGAACCTTCATTACCGAAGGAAATTCTCGTAACGACTTGGCTTCACATGTCTATGATGTAACCTATGGGATTCTGGAGCCTCAACGCGACAATCTCGTCATTATCGATGATTCTATTGTGCGAGGAACAACCCTGAAGGAAAGCATCATAAAAATACTCGCGCGACTTCAACCCAAGAAAATCGTTATCGTTAGTAGCGCTCCACAGATTCGTTATCCAGACTATTATGGTATCGACATGGCGCGCCTTGAGGAATTTTGCGCCTTCCGTGCGTGCATCCAACTGTTGAAAGACAGACATATGGAGTCTCTCATAGATACGGTTTATCGGAAGTGTAAAGACGAACTTCAGAAAAACGACGGAAGCATGGAGTGTGCTGTCAAGGAACTCTATCGTCCGTTTACCGTAGAAGAACTCAACGTTAAGATGGTTGAAATGTTGTGCCCTGCTGATGTGGAAACACCTATAGAACTGGTATTCCAAAGCATAGAAGGCCTTCATAAAGCTTGTCCCAATCATCATGGCGATTGGTATTTTACAGGCGACTATCCAACGCCAGGAGGTACAAGACTCTGCCTCGAGGCATTCGTGAACTATATAGAAAATGTATATAATCAGGAAACAAAATAATAAATAATGAAAGACGTAACACTTGTTCTGGAAGACGGAACGCAATTCAAAGGAAAATCATTCGGCTATGATGCACCAGTAGCAGGAGAAGTCGTGTTCAACACGGCTATGATGGGCTACCCCGAGTCATTAACAGACCCATCTTATGCCGGACAACTCATGACGCTTACATATCCGCTGGTTGGAAACTATGGAGTACCTCGGTTTTCTTTCGAAAAGAATGGCCTACCGACCTTCATGGAAAGCAACCGTATCTATGCATCTGCTATTATCGTAAGCGATTATAGTGAGCAATATTCCCATTGGAATGCTAACGAAAGTCTTGCCGACTGGTTGAAAAGAGAAAAAGTACCTGGTATTACAGGTATTGACACCCGACAATTGACAAAGGTTCTTCGTGAACATGGTGTGATGATGGGTAAAATACTCATGGATGACGAACCTGAAAATATTCCAGAAGCCGATTATGAAGGTGTGAATTTCGTGGATCGTGTTTCCTGTAAGGAGATTATTAGATATAATGAAGGCGCAGGACGAAAAGTGGTAC
>OQVU01001013.1_pt1 | contig 11036 bp, 16 predicted proteins | sample 1691611 | NCBI WGS metagenome assembly OQVU01 (sample SAMN03418272, study PRJEB22391) | human gut metagenome | biome: human-gut; feature: organic feature; material: feces | host: Homo sapiens | place: Tanzania | collected 2013-01
AATCTACATTTTCATCTTCTAATTCCCTAAAATCTTTATATTTTATTTTTATAGTGGGAGTGGTTCGAGCATAAAAAAGACCGTTTGGGATAGAATCCATAAAATCTGTAAACACTGTATAATTACTTTGGGGTACAATAATATCTTGTACTTCACCATTACTTTTAGCATCAATAGTGCAATTGTTTTTTAATAACCACTAAGTATTATCTAATTTATTAAAAGTAATATCACTTTTTTTACCAACAACATACTAATCATAATCACTTATTTTCTAATTAATATTCAAACGGACTCCATTATCATAAACTATCTAATCTTGATTATTTTTATCAGATTTAATATTAATATTTGGCTAAATAAACAATTGATGGTCAGAATCTCCGTTCCAATAAGAGGTCATAATTTTAAAACTGTCATTAGTCACACCTGTGCCACCAATAATCCTATCAACAGTTGATTCGTATTTTTTTTCTGTAAGGGATTCTTCACTTTTTTCCCAAAGCCTGTATTTTTCTCCTTGCTTTGGAATAGAATCTAAAGCTTCCTATAATCTTATTTCACCAGTTGATTGCCCATAACCGATAATTTTTTTTGCCTTATCAGAAGTAGAAGTTTCTCCTATCGAAATATAATCGCCAAGAGAAATATCATCATTTGGTTCAACATAAAAAGAAGTGTTAGTGTGCTAATCAGAAACAGAATATAATGTAAAAGGTTTTCCATTTTTATAATTATAAGTGAATTTTTCAGTTAATTCTAACTTAACAATATCTTTATCCAAACCCAAATCCGTATAAACCCAATTTATTTGTCTTCTTTCTTTATGAGGCCATATTTTAGGGTAATCAAGATTGTCTTTGTTTGGTAAAATTAAAGGCATCATTAAATCTTCTTTGTTCTAAGAGGTAATTTCTATCCATTTGTCATATTTTAACAAATCTTTTACTTTTTGTTTTTTTTCTTCTGACTCCAAACCACTCAAATCCACCCAAATAACAGAAGTGGTAGAACCAACCGTAAATCCAGAGCATACTTGTGTAATTGGTAGTTCATCTTTTTCTCTCGGGGAATGATTTTCGTACATTCTAATATTCCACTAATAATTTTTACCGTTTTTAAATTCTTGCCCCTTTTCTGTGATACAGGTTAAACTACTTTCTTTTTTACTAACTTCTTTAAAAGTAATTATATCATTTTTCCGACTACCACTCGATGAAACCTTTGCGTTTAATGTTAACTATTCTTTGTTTTGAACTTCGACCCCCAAATTCTAAGAATTCCGAATTAAAATATCAGCAGCCCCATCCCGAGATATAATATTCACTGAATATGCCTTAACACTATTTCCAAGAGTGTTAGCCTACGCCTAAAATTTGTTTCCTTCGGCAGATAAAATATCAATTTCATTTAGGTTCGGCAAAAGCTGTGAAGGTTTATAAATCATGTTTTTGTAACTCCTTTCCAATGTTTTTTAAGAGGTGAGGTGTGGCGAGTTTTATTCCACACCACACCCCTTTATCAATTTTAATTTTAAACTATTTTTACTTAATTGTCAACAACTTTCTCAAACAATTTTTAATTTATCCTTTTATTTTTTTGGTTACATTCCATCTAGACCCCATTGCAGTTGTTACTCCGCTCCAGAACTTTGCAGGGTCATTAACTCCTTCAAGTACAACGTCACCCTGAACAATATATTGTGTACCACAATTATTATCTGTTCCAGTACGTTTCATTTCAGGTAATCTTGTAGTTGCCATATTACGTAATAAATTGTAAGCTTGGTCACTGTTTAAAACATATTCAGGTTTGGAAACTGAACCGTGTAACATTGCAAGACCTGTATAAGTTACTGGACCTTGTTCAATACCTGTGGAATAACTATTATTACCCCAGTATTCAGCTCCTGTTGCTTTGTTTCCCTTCTTTTTCCATTCTTTTTCTATTTCTGCATTACTTTTATATCTGAACTGCTTACCAGAACTATCCAACCGCATCTAAGCACCATTTAAATTCATATCGTGACGAAGCATTTTTTCTTCTCTGTATTTAGCCCATTTATCAAATTCTTCTTGGGTTTTAGCATTAACCATTAATTTAGCATAATCTACTCCATCCTTCAAATCTCCAAAGTCTTTCATATTTGGAATATATTTATCCGGTTTAAGTTCGTCAACCATTGTATCGTTTTTACCCATAGCATCAGATGCATTTAAAAGAGACACTCTTTCTCTGAGAAGTTCAGCAAGTTTAATATTAGCTTCTTTATAAGGAGTTAACAAATTATCTTGGAAAATAGTATTATAATTCTAATAATTGTTAGCAAGGTCAGAATTAAATTTCTCCATATCCGTAGTTAACAATTCTTTAATTTTATCTTCAGAATCTACTCCCATAAGAGCCTTGAGAATACGCTCGTTTTCCATGCGTTCGTATTCTTTATAGTCCCAATCAAGCTATTCAAGATATTTATCCCACGCATCAATCTTCTTTTGAATTTTATCTACTTCTGCATCTTTGGTCTTGCCCAAATCATTAATTTTATCTTCACGATAAAAAGAATCTAAATCTTTTTGAGCTTGTTTTTGTTTGGCCCGATTGGATTCGTATACCCATCCTATCGAATCTGTTACTTTTGTGACCATAATTAAAATTATGGCGGCAAGGCATTTCTACCTTGCTCTCGTGTTTCATTTTTAGATTATAGCACGAGTCCAGACTGTATATTATATTATTTAATAATATTATTTAAATAATACGATAGCTGAACTCAATATGTTACCATATTAAGTGTGACAGTCGTTCGAGTTTCTGTTAAAATTATTAAAAAAATCATCCAAGATTTCAGTAAGCCTTTTCTTATCCTTGTAAGAAATTTCTAAGAGACAAATTCCTTTTTGCTAACAATATTCTTTCTTTATTTTATCCCTCTTTTGTCCATCTTCAAATCTTTTTGCAGCTTTCTATTTAGATTCTTCTGTAGGAGTGTAAGAAAAATCTACTGGTTTATAATGTTGTTCTCCCTAATATTCTATACATACATTATAGTCTGACAAATAAAAATCAAACGGAAGAAGCTATTTATATCTACAATCATCAAAACGTTTCTATGGAGTAAAATTTACATTGTGGTCTTCTAAGTAAGTATAAATAATACTTTCTCCGATAGACAATTTACAAAAATGACATCCTGTTTGTAAAGTTACAAATTTATCTGCTTTTGTAGTAGTTAGTCTTCCACAAACTTTGCAGCGACAAGTTACATCTTCTTTTATACCATTATATTCTCCAACTACTTCCAAGGAAGGGTTAATTTTTGTTAACTTTTCTTCATACCATTTTTTATCTTTAATAAAACGTTCCCTCAATTTTCTTTTCTTGCATTCTGGACAACCTTCTCCTCTTTTTATTTTATTTGGTCTTGCAGAAAAAATGTGCCGATATTTACAAACAAATTCTGTTTTTTCGGTATCGTTCTTATATTTACCATAAAGTTTAATTTCTTTATCAGCAATATCTTCTATAAAATCTTCTTCTGTATAACATTTTAATCTGCATCCACAACTTTTAGCATGTAAAAAAGCATACGCATAAGAAATTCTATCAGGTTTATTTGGATGATTTAAACAATGAAAAATTACAAGTTGCTAATTTTTATCGTTTCTTTTTGTACCAACAATTTCAACATCTAAAAATTTAGCTTGTTCTAAATATTTATCTGTTAATTCCCATTCAAAATTATTCTCTTCCATTTTATCCTCCTTTCTTTAATAATATATAATAATTTTAACAGTCTTACTTCGGTCTCGACCTTCTCAGGCTATTAACCGATATAGCTATCTTTTACGAGGGCATTGGTGTTCACCCTCACGGTATACTCTCTCTTTTTCTTTAGCGGCATTCTTTTTCGCGGCAAGCAAATCTTCAAGCTGTATCTAACGTTCAAGCTCATCATTAATATCCTCAAGAGGTTTAACTTCTTTTTCATAAGCCTCTTCAATAGCATCTATATCTTTTTGCAGTTCATCTTTATAAAGATTAACTCTATAAACAATGGCATCATATTGCTTCTCTTGAAGTTCAATTAAATCTTTTTGCTAGTCTATTTTAGCTTCTTGAATAGATACAATAGCATTATTTAAACCATTAACAAGCTCTTTTATTTGCTCATCAGTATATCTGGAGGTATCACTCAAAGCCTATTTATATGTTTCCACTTGCTTTTGCAATAAATCTATCTTACTATTATAATAATTATTGATATCATCAGATTTTATCCATTCTTTTGGAGCAGATTTTTCTAAAGTACTTAATTTATCTTCAAGTTCCTCAATCTAATCTTTAAATTTCTCAAAAATAAGTTCTTCTTTTTTCTAAATAAGGCTAAACAAACTTGATATACTATCTCGATAAGCCTGAGAATAATCATTGTTTCCTTGAGGAGCAAAAGCCTAAGCTTCAGTTAAAGACATACCATCTTTCATATATGCTTCAACTGCCTTATTAAAATTATATTCAATAGATTCCTTTGTAGCTTCAATTTGTTTTTCAATTGCTTCAATAGAAGAATTTAAAACAGAATCATACAAAGATTCATTGGTATAAGCAGTGCCTTTAACATACTGCATCTGAATATCATTTAACTCTAATTGCCATTCAGCTACTTTTTTACGTAAATCAATTTCATCTTGAATTAAACTATTAAGTTCTTTTTGACGTTCAAGTTTTTCTTCATAGGTATCAGCAGTTTTCAAGTGAGCTTTTTTTATTTCTATTAATGCTTGGATAGATGCTCCATATAATTCAAGAATCTTATAATTATCTTCAACTTCTTCATCATCAAGATTATTAATAGCTTTTTGATTCTCAATGTAGTTCTTTTCTGCATCTAATCTCTCTTCTTCAGTGAGATTGGCATTTTGCATTAAACCTTCATAATATCCAGCTAATTTTTCGAGGCTTGCTCTCTTCTTTTCAAAATACGCCGTGTATCCAGTAGGTTGTAAAGTATTTTCATCAAATACTTTCATTGCTTCCCATTCTTTGTCAATAAGAGAATCATAAGCTTTGAGAAGGTCAAGAATTCCATCTTTAGCATCTTTTGCAGATTTGCCCAAATCTTTCATCGGGTTTCTATAAGCTTTTTTCCAACTGTCTTGTGTCAATTTTCCAGAATCGAGGATATCCTAAATCTTATAACCTAAATGTTCCCATGTAGCAATTTCGCCTTCGTCAAAATGTAATTGTCCATCTTCTCCAATATGAGTTTTACCAGTCCATTTCCGACTTTTTGCATCATAAGTCATACCACCAGATAACTTATCAATTTGCTCCTGCAAGGTATTCATTTTTTCTATTCTTTGTTCTTCATTAAGAGTAATTGTCTTGGTTTCAACTTTTCCCTCATATTTTTTAGCTTTCTAATTACCAAATTTAACTTTGCTTTTAGCTTCTTTATATTGTTCAGGAGTAATTTCTCCCATTTTTGCTTGATTATAAAGAGCCCACATCCGAGCAACATATTCAAGATTATTAGCTTGATTAATTAAAGCATCGCTTTCTTTTTGCAAAGCATCAATTTTTAGATTTGCAGAAGTAACCGTTGCATCAGCCACTTCTTGATAAGTATTACCAGCCGCTAATTGTGCATATTGATTTTGAAGAGAAGCTAAAGTATTTTTCTTTTCGGCAATCGTTGCCTATATACTAGCCTAAACAGCAAGTAGTCTTGCCCTTGCCATTGTCTCCTCAGCATCAGATTTTAATTTGATAGAATCTCCCTCAAAATCTAAAACATTAATATAATCTTCATTCGCTGCTAAAAGGTCTAAAGTAGTTTCTAAACTCAAATGACCAGAAGCATTTTGTTCTTCTCTAGCAGAAGACAACTAATCGAAAATTTCATCAACACTCTCTAAAGCCTCTTTTAATTCAGAAAAAGTGTTAATAATACCATCTTCACCAAAATCCATTCCAGCAAAAAGATTTTCAAGGTCATATGACACAGATTTTATATCATAGTTTAAATGGTCTTTTATAGGGGCAAGATTAAGTTCTTCTTTTACGCCATTATTAATAGCCTCATTAAAATGCTTTCCAAAATAAGTTCCTGCTTCCTCAAAATCTAATTGCATAGCATCATCTATTATTTTTTGAGAATTTAGGACGGAATTCCAAGTCTCTTCGTCATAGTCAGAAAAAGTTTCTGCAATAGCAGCCTTGTTATCAAACCTAGCCCCACTTCGCCACATCTAAGCCGCTTTACGATAAAGAGCAGTATTCCCATTTTCATCTAACGAATCACGTTCAGTCATTCGTTGTGACGCCTATTGTCTTAAATAGGAATCTTTACCAGAATAATACTCACCATTAACCATATTCATCATGGCTTGAGGATTATTAATAATATTACTACCCATCCAACCATTTTGAGCAAGACTAAACGCTCTCTTATATTGGTCTTGAGTCATTCCATTTACAGCATTGGCGAATTCTTCGGAAACCATTTTTGTTATGGTGTTAGAATCGAGTCCCATAGCTTCCAACAACTCATCCAAAGGAGTAGAAACATGAACGGATTCAACGCCCTTAAATTCAGCATCAATCTTATAACCCATGCTTATAAGCATAGTTTTACCATCAGCAGAAAGCTCTCCATTTTCATCCATAAGAGCCTCTACCAATTCTTTTCTATACTTTTCTTTCCACTCAGCAGATTCACCAACAGTTTTAAACTCCCCAGTACCATAGTAAACATCTACTATTGCTGGATTGTTTTTAACTATTTCTGTCATTTCTTGAGAAATAGATAAAATCTGAGTTTTAAAATCATCCATGTCAGTATAATCAATATCTTCTCCACGAATCTTTACCATGGCATTAATAAATGTTTGTTCATCTTCATCCATAGCTTTAATTGTAGAACTAAGTCCAGAGAATTTATATCCAACATCAACTATACCATCAGCAGTTGCCGCATAATCAATTAAAGCATCTGTATATTCCAGTATGTCTTGTTTAGAGTCATGCACTACTTTTTGATATGCTTCTTGTTCTTTCTTTAACTCTTGCAATTCTGAGTAGGCTTTCTCATACTCTTCTGTTCCTTTAGTTAAAGAATTAACATAGTCTTCTTGTTCTTTTACTTTGGTATTTAACCCTTTTGTTGTAGCATCAAAACCAGTGCCGGTAATTGTCGTTTCATCACCTAATTTACCCCCTGCTTTGGAAATATTTTTAACCGCATCATCCCATTGTTGACCAAAAACACTTAAATCAGAATCAGTAGGATTTAACCATTGATGAACCCAATTAAAGAACCCTCCACCATTATCAAAGAATTTCGCAGTTGCAGTCTCTTTTAAAGATTGTACCATTTTATCAACCGCTTCTGTTACTTCTCCAACTTTGCCAGCAAGCCCATCAGGACCAACTAATTTATTTCCATATTCATCTGTACGAACAACTAACTCAGGGAAAGCTTCTGCTAATTTATTAGACAAATCTAAAAATTGTTGATATTCTTCGCTTGTAAGAGAAATATTATTACCTAAGTAATCTACTCCTTTGGCAAGTTTATCATATTCAACAGTATTGGCAGAAGAAGACAAAGCATTGCTATAAGCTTCAGAAGCTTCATTATAAGCTTCCTGTAAATTTTTCTTAGAATTTTCAATGCCCTGTGCAATTCCTGCAACTACTGCTGCACCAACCATTATTCCTAACCCAGCTAAAGAAGAAGGCTTTATTGTAGTTGTAAATTCTTTCCATGCGCCACTCAACCGCGCACTCAATTGCTCACTTGCTTCTCCACCTAACATTTTAGTGAGTTCTTTATTAAATAAAAACTTCTTTCTAGCTTTTACAAGAGCATTGCCAAACTCGTCTCCAAATTTAGAAAGGGTTTTACCACCAAGAGAACCTCCCAAAAGCATTCCAATTGTTTGTCCTCCTGTACCTCCAAGGTTTTTACCTATTGAAGACCCAATCCAAGTTCCTCCAAGCATACCAAGTAATCCACCAATACCAGAAGCAACCATTCCAACACCCGTTTGATTAGAAGACTAACCAACATTAACACCCATCTAATTAAAAGTACGTCTATAATTAGGGTCGGCGTTTCTACCACTTAATGCTCCACGGGCAAAGAAATTTTTCTTCCGAGCGTCATATTCAGCTTCTCTTGCTCTATATTGCTCTTCTGTCATACCCATTTCTGCTATTGCTTTTCTCTTAGCTTGTTCGTATAATTCAGAAGCATTTTGCTCATCTTTATACTAATCTTTCAAATTTCTTATGGCTACAACATCTTCATACCTTGCATTGTATTCTTCTTGTAAGACTTTTAAAGTTTCAGCTTTTAAACTGGAAATTAATTTAGTTTTTGTTGTATCATCTAACAATGCTACAGTTTCATCAGAAATATTACCATTTAATAACTCTTCGGCAATTCGTTTTCTATCAGTTGTTTCTTGGGCTAAGAAAGTGGATTGAATAATTTTATAAGTGGCTTTTTCTTCATCTGACAACGCCGCCGCTGCACGATTCAAAGCACTACTATAAACTTCTCCAGCAACACTATCCATGCTTGCAGAAGTTTCTGCCCACATTCTACTCCAAGCAGCTTTTGCATATTCTGCGTCAGCACTTTGATTGGCTGTGCCACTGAACACCTAACCCATATTACCTAAGAATCCAGCAACTTTTCCTGCTCCACCAACAACGCCAGACACAAGTGTTCCTTTTCCTACAATTCCAGCAGCAGCAAGTAAAGCAGCCCCAAATAATGTCAAATTGTCGGCTACAGCAGCCAAGCCATTATAAACAGTTTCAAGTACGCCACTACTATTAAGCATTAAAGCCCACTTTTCTAAGCTAGCAGTTAAACGCTTTTGAGCAGCTTCAACTCCACTTGTATAAGCTTCCATCTTCTTAGCAGCAGTACCAGCAGATTCAGCAGCAATCTTTTCATACTTAGCTACCAAATCCATGTTCTCCATAAGGATTAAGAAGTTTTCACGCTGTCTCGTACCAGCCACAGCAGTAGCAATACCAGACTTTTGAACATCACTAAAGGATGTCCATTTTTCAGAAATATCATCAATGATATCATCAACATCTCTGAAATTATCAATAGAATCTCTAACACTAATACCAACAGCTTTTAATACCTGTTCAATTTCATTCAGGTTAGAGAAATCTTCTTGGGATAACCCCTCTTGTTCAGCTTCCTCTTGGGAAACTTCAAATTTTGTTGCGGCAATTTTTTGGAATCTTGAGTACAATGTCTTGAAGCTCTCACCAACAGTTTCAGGTGTCTTCTGAGAAACTTCCGAAACTGTCGTAATCATTGCCATGTATCTATCCAAACTGGAACCCGCCAATTGCGCTGAGACGTTCGCACGACTCATTGCAGCAGCTAAGTCACCAGCACTAATCTGTTATGTTTAAATGATTCGCTAAATCATTCGAGAAAATTCTCCTCATACTTTCATATGAGCACTGACTATATCTTCACCCTTATTATAAGGGGCGTACTTTTTCGGAAAATCAATCGCTTATTTCCCTACTCCTTTTTAGGATAGTCGATGGACATTATTCTATTCAAATCTTCGCTGCTGATTATCTAATCTTTATATTTTTTTAGCATTCACATTTAAGTTTATTTCATCTTTATGTTGTAGCATATAAAGCTCTAAAGATTTCCCAGCAATTAAATACGTTTTCACTCACATATTACTATGTTTGCGACCTATTTTATTAAGCCGCCGCCATATCAACCGCAGTTAATTTATCAACAACTTCTCCCACTTCATCAACAGAAAGTTTCCAACCTTTAAGAACAGAAATTAAATATTCCGTAGCTTTGGCGGAATCAATCATACCAAGAACGCTAAGATTCATGGAATTTTCAACAAGCTGAGAAGCTTCTTGTCCTTCGTAACCAGCACGAAGCCAATCGTTAGCTGCCGTGGCAACTTCTTCTGTACTCTTACCAACTTTACGAGCTAATGTATTAAAATCAAGCATCATGCTTTGAATCTCTTTATAGCTGTAACCACTTGCAATCTGCAAGTCAACCATTACTGCATTAAGAGACTTAGCACTATTCATGATTTGATTAAACATATTTCTAACAGTCATTGCCAATTGATTAGCAATAACATCAATACTTACTAATCTTGCAAAACTGTTAGTAAACGTCTTTCCTATAGTTTCAAGAACACCTTTTTGCTCTCTATAAGTAGCATTAATTTTAGTAAGCTTAACTTGATGTTGAGCTTGCAAATTAGCTTCCTGTTGTTCGAGCTTATTAATGGCTTCTTGACTATAGCCCATTTCTTTAAGTTCTTTAACTCTTTCTGCATATACAGTACCCTATTGCTTTAACAAATTCAATTGTTCACTTAAAGCGGTACGAATATTTTCCTGCTCAAGTTTTTCATATCCTGAAGAATTACTGACTTTTAAATCTGTTCTTTGAATCTCTTCTTGCAACTTCATCTGTTGCTTAAGATTATTAAGATAATCCTTAATATCTTTATTACCTTGAGAATTTTGGAAACCTGTATTCCTGTTCATTCTATCAGTAATAAATTGAGGTCTATTATTTAATTTTTCACCATTCTGATAGTAACCAGTGGTAGCAAATTGAGATTCAGCAAGAATTTTATCCTGTTGAATACCTTGTCCTTTAGAGCCTCTTTCAAGACCTTCGGCAACAGTTGCCATAGAAGCAGCTTTACCCTTAGTTGTTTCAACAAAAGATTGACCATCCTTTGTAAAGCTTCTAATAATTTGCACGAAAGAACGAGCAAAAGCTTCAACACGAGCTTCACCATCTTCAATAATAGCAGAAATATCTCCCGCCCCAGAGTCTTTATCAAAGCCTTCGAATCCGAGTTCAGCAACTCTTGTCTTCAAATCACTTGATAAACTATCAAAAGATTTACCTTCAGATTGAGCTTGCTTTAATTTTTCAACAACCTGACTGTATTCAGATTCAGCCATCCTAAGATAAGTACTTGCTTGTA